>RCNI01000669.1_pt1 | contig 20446 bp, 17 predicted proteins | sample 2041151 | NCBI WGS metagenome assembly RCNI01 (sample SAMN09708214, study PRJNA481090) | feces metagenome | isolation source: feces | place: Antarctica: Albino Rookery | reverse complement strand
TTATTTTTTCTGCAAAGATAAAATTGTTACCTGGTGCGCTCTGAATGATGAAGGTGCCGTAACAAACCTCATTGCAGTTGACAGCAAAAGTGATAATCTCCGCCTTGCCCCGCTGATTGATGACATCAATGAAAGCTACCACAAGGTTATGGAACTCAGAGCAAAAAACAGCTCGGAGGAATCACAATGAGTTGGATATTTGACTTTGATGATGGTGACTTTGCAATGCCGTTGTCCGACAATATGGCAATAGATTCTGATGGCAATCTGATGATGAAAATAGGAAATAACATGGCAATGGACATGGATTCTGGGGATCTGCACATTGTTTCCGGCTGGCCGGATGACGAAGACGACTAAAACTAAGAGAACAGCCGCAGGGAACCCCTCAGTGTTCCCTGTGGCTGCTTCGTTTTATTTTCCATTCCGTTCGTATTTTGCTCGCTCTCTGATGCTATCGGCCACGGCGTCGATCAGCTGCTGTTTCTGCTCCAGAGGGCAGTTCAGCTTTTCGAGATATTGCAGAACAAACTGTGCGTGGATCTTCGCGATATGCTTCTGCAGCTCCGCCTGCCCTTCTTCGGATTTTGGAAGATGTACAATGACCTCGATGTTGAACTCCCCTCCCTCTTGTGTTTTATCTTATGAACAGCAGGCGGTCGGATATGAGTCAGGTACGGGCTAAAAAATTCTGACGCTTTCTTTCTGTGCTCGGCAGCGGGAAACCTCTGCCAATTCTTCGTGCCTTTGCGGCTTCCTCCCCGGTCAGAGGCCAGCAGCCTGCCTGGGTACCGTGATCCGGGGCAGCACCATCCACTATGACTACGTCTGTAATGAGGGGTCCAAAGGTGTCGCCAGTGTGTCTCTGAAGGCCGGGGTCCCCGTGCTGTTCGGTGTGCTGACCCCAGAGACCATTGAGTAGGCCATCGAGTGCGCCGGTACTAAGGCGGGCAACAAGGGCTTCGACTACACCATAGGTGCCATCGAAATGGTCAATTTACTCCGTCAGTTGGACGGTGTGCAGGCCTGCGTGCAGATAGAAGAAAACACCGTGTACCGCTTCACGCCGTACACGGTGTTTTCTGTTTTAAGCCACTGTCCGAGCCTTTCCTTCCGTGGTGAGATGCTCTGTTCATTCCACCGCATCCCACGCTCCCATTTAAAAAGTGCCGGCTACGAGAAAACGCAGCCGGCACTTTTGATTCGGAAAGAGAAACTCTTACTTGATGATATGCTCCTCAACCAGGAAGGGAGTCACTTCCTTGATGATGGTTCTGGTATGCCAGTTGGAACGAACGCCGTTCTCGGAAGAGAAGGACTCGTTCAGCTTCTCCTGGCTCTCGAAGTACAGCTCGACAACGCCGTCGATGTACACCTTGCCGCGGTTGGCATAGCGGCCGCGGGGAGAATAACGCTCGGTCACCAGATCCTGATGATAGCCCTCGATGCCGGGCATCTGCTGGACAAAGCCAGCGTGGTTCACATACCACTCATACTTGAACTTGTCGAAGTCCACATTGGCCTTGCGGGTGATGATGGACATACGCTTGACCAGAGTCTTCTCGTAGTGCACGGGAGTCACGGTGTGACGCTCGGTCACCAGCACCTGCACGTCGGCGGCATAGTTCTCCTCGTCAGCGCAGACAGCCTGATAAGCCTCGCTTGCCCAGCACTTGTTCAGGTCCTCGTCATTTTCGAAGAACAGGAACTCGAAGCAGTCCACTACCTGCTCAGTGCTTGCCATCACGAACTTCTGGGCCACCAGAATCTGGTTCTGATGATAGCCTGCCAGTTCGGGCAGAGCAGCAGCCTTTGCGGCGTGAACATTGAGCATATAATCGCGGAATGCCTCCACGCTCATATCGTCTTTTTTCCGGATAACATTAATCTGCAAAATCATTTTAAAATCCTCCTAATTTCAAGCTAAAGCTCATCTTATACGGTTAGTTTTCAACTTACAAAATAATTTCAAATGTGCATCACACAACGCCAAACAGCATGCACAGTGCGATATACAGCAGGGTGGAGAATAGCGTCAGCACCACCGTGATCACGAAAATAACAGGGAGATAAACATCCTTGAATTTTACGCCGGCAACGGTACGGACCGTCTGCAGGAAGCCGGAGTTGGGCAGCGAGTCCAAACTAAGCGAGGCAAAGACGGTCGTTCTGTGGAACGCAGCGGCATTGGTCAAGGCAGCTGCCTGCTGCAAAACAGGTGCGGCAAGCACCAGACCCGCAGAAGAAGATCCTGCAATACCGGCCAGAAGGCTGGTACCGACGAAGGAGATCATCAAGGGACTTCCCTGGAAGGACAGAATCTTTTCCACGGCAATCATGTAGCCGGGACAATTCTGCACCACTGCACCGAAGCCTACGATTGCCGCAGCATTGATAATGCTGGTCAGGCTCATGCTGATGGAGTCGGACATCACCTTACGGTTTGCCTCCCAGTTGCGGGGAATGTACTTGAACTGCAAAACCACAATGGATGCAACGCCGCACAAAAGTGCTGCTTCCACTCGGATCTTGAACAGGTTCAGCACCACCAGAGGTACAATCATGGGAATAAAGGAAGTGATCCAGTGGGGACCACTGCCCTCCATATCAAGGCTGTCATCCTCCTCTTCCTCGGTGCTGCCCTCGGCGGGAGCATATCCCAGCCCCTTGGCTGCCAGGCGTTTCTCATACCACTTAATATAGAGAACACCCAGAACGAGATAGACCACATTGACAAGCAGTGCCAGTGCACCGCCAGCGCCCACATCGGTACCGAAGTAGCTGGCACAGAGAACGTTGTTGGTCACGGGCATATACGGCATCGAAAGTCCCACATTCAGGCCCAGAAAATAACCGGCAATCACAACCGCACGGTTGACATTTGCCTTGCGGCAAATCTTGATGGCAATGGGGAATACGATAAACATGGTGATGAAGCTGGAAATGCCCGCCGCTGCCAAAATGGCAGTAAACACCATCACGCCCATAGAGATGTTCTTATGTCCGGAAACCTTCAAAATGGTGCGGGCCAGAGAATCCGCTCCGCCTGTCGCCTCCAGGAGCTTTCCGAACAGTCCACCCAAGGTGAACAAAATCAGCCACTGCTGTGCAAATCCGGTGAGTCCCCCCATGTAAATGTTCAGCAGTCCATCATAAACATCCATGTGATAGATGAAAATCAGTGCCAGTGAACAAAAGAGGCCGGCAAACAGGGGCGGCACATTTTTGAAGCAAAAAAAGCTAATCAACAGCACTGCTGCGATAAGTATTACGATATCCATATGCTAATCCTTATTGTATTGAATCATGTATCTGAAATCAGACAATGTTAAACATAGCGCACAGGGCCATGTACAGCAGTGCGCGTCCCAAGGTCAGCACAACGGTCAGAACAAAAATTACGGGGAAGTACACATCCTTAAACTTCACACCGGCAACGGTGCACTCCGTCTGCAGGAAACCAGCGGTGGGCAGGGAATCCAGACCCAGAGAGGCAAAGACGGTCGTTCTGTGGAACGCTGCAGCATTGGTCAAAGCAGCTGCCTGCTGCAGGACGGGTGCTGCAAGCACCAGACCAGCGGTGGAAGAGCCAGCAATACCGGAAATCAGGTTGGTTGCAATGAAGGTGATCATCAGAGGGCTGCCCTTATAGGAAAGGATGCTCTCCACAGCGGACATATAGCCGGGGCAGTTCTGGATGACAGCACCCAGACCGACAATTGCAGCGGCATTGATGATGGTGGTCAAGCTCATGGAGATGGAATCGGCCATGATCTTGCGGTTCTCCTCCCAGTGACGGGGCAGATACTTGAACTGAAGAACAATGATACCCACAACACCGCACAGCAGTGCTGCTTCCACCTTGATCTCAAAGACATTCAGCACAATGATCGGGATGAGCATGGGGATCAGAGAAGTGACCCAATGGGGGCCCTTGGCCTCCATATCCAGCTCCCCTTCTTCCTGTGCAGAACCGGTGCCGTAAGCAGGAGCATAGCCCAGGCCCTTGGATGCCAGACGCTTCTCATACCACTTCATGTAGAGAATACCCACTGCCAGGAACACGACGTTGCAGAAAATGGCCAGCCAGCCACCGGCACCGACCGTGGTGCCGAAGTAGTCAGCGCAGAGAACATTGTTGGTGACGGGCACGAAGGGCAGAGCCAGACCCAGGTTCAGACCCAGAGAGAAACCTGCCACAACAACGGCACGGCTGACATTTGCCTTGCGGCAGAGCTTCAGTGCGATGGGGAAAACGATGAACATGGTGATGAAGCTGGAGATACCAGCAGCAGCCAGGATCGCCGTGAAAATGCAGACGCCCAGGGACACGTTCTTAGGACCGGAAATCTTCAGAATGGTACGAGCCAGACTGTCTGCACCGCCGGTGACCTCCAGCAGCTTACCAAACAGAGCACCCAGGGTGAACAGGATCAGCCACTGCTTGGCAAAGCCCACCAGGCCACCCATATAAATATCGAACAGGCCCTCTGCCACATCCATCTGATAGATGAAGATCAGCAGCAGAGAAACAATAATACCGCCAAACAGGGTCGGTACGTTTTTATAGCAGAACACACTGATGAGCAATACTGCTCCGATAAGAATTGCTATATCCATAAAAAACTCTCCTTATACAACTTTTAGAAAACATATGATACAAGCCCCAGACAGGGAAGGAACAGACTTGAAAACCGGACATTCCCCCAAACGCCGTATTGGTTTCCGCCTGTCAGAGAGTATACTCAGCACCTGTCTGAATGCTGTGTCAACAAATCATTGCTTTTTGCAGATGCTGTTGAGATAAGGCCGCATGACCTCTTCGATCCGCTCGCCCATGTCAAAGGCATTCTCGCTGAGGCACCAGTCGAAGGCAACACCCTTCATAAGGGTTGCCAGGACCTCAGAAATATGTGCAACGGAAAGGCCCTCCGCCAGAAGGCCCTCCTTCTCGGCTTTTTCCAGGCATTTGACCGGGAAGTTCCACATGGTGATGGGAACCCGCTTGTCAAAGCGTCGGACATCCAGGCAGTGGTTCTTTGTATGATAGAAGCTAGAGAAAAACTCAATGCCGATATCTTTCATATAGGTTGCCCACTGGCGGTAATACTGAATAATACGGCTGTCAAAGGGAAGATCTGCCACCGTGCTTTCAAAGTCCATTTTCTTCCGGTACTCTGCAAATTTATCAAAGATATAGTAACTGAGCAGATCGTCCTTGGTTCTAAAATGGTAGAAGAACGTACCATTAGAAACGCCGGCCACCTTGCAGATGTTCGTAACCGTCAGGTAGGCGAATCCATTTTTCTTCAAAATGTTGTCGGTTGCTTTATAGATCTTTTCCTTTGTCTCCTGTGTTTTCACCTGTTTTGGTGCATCAAGCTTCATTCTTAACTCCTATCTATATTCTTTAACCGCTTGTCCTGCGGCATTTCTTAAGTCGGTAATAGAGTACGCTCTATAGTTCTCGCATAAGGATAACACTCCCCCTATCGTTTGTAAATAGACTTTTTGAAACTTTCGCCAATAATTGCATTTTTGGTCAAAATACACATTTTTTGGCCAAAATTTTGGTCACTAAAAAAATCAATTTGTACTTGACTTTTATTTAACAATCATGTAGAGTGCCTTGTAGAGTGTACTCCATAAAGCATACAAAAAAGATTCAGCCCCCACTGATTCTTACTCTGGTATGTCTCTAACATCCCATTATTTTTAATGAATGAATAAACGAAAGGACGTTTCTAGCTATGGCACATTCTGATCGATTTTTAGGTAAAGTTGCCGTCGTGACCGGCGGCTGCAGCGGTATCGGCAAGGCAATCGCCGCCCGCTACATTCAGGACGGCGGCAAAGTGGTTATCGGTGATATCCAAGACGATCTGTTCGCATCCATCACCGCTGAACTGGGTGAGGAGAACGTTTACTGCCAGCACTGCAATGTCAGTGTGAAAGAGGACGTAGATGCTCTGGTCCAGGCAGCTTACGATCACTTCGGTGATTTCGATGCAATGTTCAATAATGCCGGCATCAATATCTTCCGTGATTTCCTGGAATGCACCATTGAGGACAGCGATCAGATCTTCAATGTGAACTACCGCGGTTGCTTCCTGGGCAGCCAGGCCGCCGCCAAGGCATTCATTGCTCACGAGAAGCAGGGCGCCATCGTCAACACCTCCTCCATCAATTTCCGTTGCGTGACTCCCAACACCACCTGCTATGCTGCAAGTAAGGGTGCTATTTCCATGTTCACCCGCGGTATCGCCGTGGAGCTGGCTCCTTACGGCATCCGCTGCAACGCTTTCGGCCCCGGTTCTACCGATACTGCCATGGTCGGTGAGTGTGCCCGGACCCGTTTCCCCAGCTACACCGCTCCCAAGCTGGCCATCAAGCGTATGGCAAGACCGGAAGAGCAGGCTGCTGTTGCTTGCTTCCTGGCTTCTGATGACGCGTCCTACATGACCGGTGAAACCGTATTCAACGTGGGCGGCTGGGGCATCTCCTGATCCCGCCACCAAGCTTACATACGCGCATATAACCAAATATAAATAAAAAATACTATATGAGAGGTAAAAGCAACATGATGAACAAAGAATTGTTTCTGAAGGAAAATTGCCCCGACAGACACGGTACCAGTTGTTCCAAGTGGGATATTCTCCCCACCAAGTTTGGCGAAACCGATCTGGTTTCCATGTGGGTCGCCGATATGGACTTCAAGGTGCCCGAGGCTGTCATCAAGACGCTTCGTGAGAAGGTAGACTTCGGCATTTTCGGTTACACTCTGACCCCCGACAGCTACTACGATGCTTTCATCAAGTGGGAAAAGGAGCAGCACGGTTGGGAGATCCAGAAGGATTGGATCCGCTTTACCCCCGGTGTTGTGACCGGCCTGTTCTGGTTTGTCCATATGTGCACCAAGCCCGGTGATTCCGTGATCCTGCACATGCCCGTTTACTATCCCTTCCACGCCGCCATCAAGGATACCGGCAGAAACCTGGTGTTCAGTGAGCTGGTGAACACCAACGGCCACTACACCATCGATTTCGAGGATTTCGAGAAGAAGATCGTGGACAACCAGGTCAAGCTGTACATCATGTCCAGCCCCCACAACCCCGTGGGCCGCGTCTGGACCAAGGAAGAGCTGGAGCGCATCCTGGAGATCTGCCGTAAGCACAACGTGATCGTTCTCAGCGATGAGATCCACCACGACCTGATCATCGGTGACCGTCCCCACATCCCCACCGCTACCATCGGCGACGGCAAGTACTACGACATGGTCGTCACCATGACTGCTCCCTCCAAGACCTTCAACCTGGCCGGTATGAAGAACTCCTTCATCATCATCCCCGATGAGAAGATGAGAGCTGAGTTCGACAAGCTGGCTGTGAACCTGCACGAGACCTTCGGTGCTTCTCTGGGCTACTTTGCCGCTGAGGCCGCCTACAACGAAGGTAAGGAGTGGCTGGACACGGTCATCGACATCATCCGTGACAACTATCACTATGTGGCTGAGCGTATCGAGAAGGATCTGCCCAAGGCTGTGCTGACTCCCCTGGAGGGCACCTATCTGGCATGGCTGGATCTGAGCGGCTATGTGGGCAAGGCTACCAAGGACGAGATGAAGGACTTCGTCCAGACCAAGGCAAGACTTGCTGTTGACTACGGCTCTGAATTCGGTGACGGCGGCCTGGGCTTCATCCGTCTGAACCTCGCCACCCACCCCGATTTTGTCAAGAAGGCCATGGATGGCCTCGTTGCAGCAGCAAACGCACAGTAATAAATAATAAGCAATAATTAATGGAGAGATTTACAATGGAAAAACAGGCAAACTTAGTTGGTACCAAGGATCTGGACAGAGTCCTTGGCAGAAAAGATTTCTTTGCAATCGCCGTCGGCCAGATTATCGGCGCCGGTATTTTCACCCTGCTTCCCCAGTCCATTGGCCTGACCGGCCGCAGCGCAAGCTTTGCATTCATCTTCGCAGCCATCATCACGCTGCTGAAGTTTGCACCCCGTCTTTTTGTGATGGGTACCGCCCGTATGCGTGGCGGTAACTACACCTACATCGCCCTGCTCTCTAATGAGAAGCTGGCCGGTGCTTTCCTGGTGATCCACGCATTGAGTAACATCTCGCTGAGTATGTACGCACTGACCATCGGCGAATATTTCTGCCAGATGGTGGACGGTTTGAATTTCCGTGTCATTGCTATCATTGTGTTTACCATCGTCACGGTGGTCAACATCATCGGCATCAAGAAGGCCGCTGTTGTCCAGCACGTGCTGGTTATCTGCCTGCTGGTTGCACTGGCTGTGTTTACCGCCGCTGGTATCTTCAAGGTGGACTACAACGCTTACTTCCACGCTGAGAACTTCATGTCCAACGGTGCCTTCGGCTTCTGCCAGGCAGCTGCCCTCCTGACCTTCGCCTGCGGCGGTGCCCAGAACCTGGTCAACCTGTCCGCTGAGGCTAAGAACCCCACCAAGGATATCCCCTTCGTCATCATCGTGGCTACTTCTTTCGTGGCCATCTTCTACGTGTTCATGGCTATCGTGGCCACCGGCATCCTGCCCGTGGATATGGTCGCCGGTCAGCCCCTGTCCATTGTGGCCGCAGAGATCCTGGGCGGCAAGGGCAGCGTCCTGTACATTTTCTTCATGATCGGCGGCGCTATGTTCGCTCTGCTGACCACCCTGAACGCTCAGCTGTCTGCCTGCACCAAGCCTCTGCTGCAGGGCTGCGCTGACGGTTGGTTCCCCGCAAGATTCGCTGCGGTCAACCAGCGCTTCAAGACCCCCCACAACATCATTCTGATGTTCTACTTCATCGGCCTGCTGCCCCTGGTCTTCGGCTTCTCCATGCAGAACATCTCCGGCACCGCCGTGTTCTCCAACAGCATCATCGACATTCTGATCGCTGCCTTCGTGTTCCGCCTGCCCAAGGTTCTGCCCACTGAGTGGAATGCTTCTAAGTGGCACGTTTCTCAGAAGGTCCTGATGTTCTGGACTGTCGCCGGTACGCTGGCATCCATCTTCGCAGCCTACATGAGCCTGCGCACCATGGATATGAAGGGTATGATCCTGAACATCAGCGTCTGCGCTGCTGCCCTCATCTACGGCGTGCTGCGCAGCAAGAGCGGTAAGGTTCATATGGAAGTTTCCTACGAGGTCAACTAACCTGCCTCTTTGGTTCCATATCGCTTAGAACAACTCTAACAACCGGGATCTGCCTGTGAAACACAGGCAGATCCCGGCATCTACTATTATTTTGGAGGAAAAATCAATGAAATTGACAAAAATTTTCGAGCCCGGCAAGATCGGCACCATGGAGCTGAAGAACCGTCTGATCGTCAGCGCCATGTCTTCCCACATGGGCAACGATGACGGTACCCCCAACGAGGCTGTTAACACCTATCTGGTCCGCAAGGTCCAGGGCGGCTGGGGCCTTGTTTTCACTGAGGACCTGGGCGTCACCCAGGATGCAGGTTCCGACCCCATCGTCGGTTCTCTGTGGAACGATTCTCAGATCCCCGCATGGACGGAGACCGTGCGTCAGGTCCACGCCGCTGGCGGCCTGATCGGCGCTCAGATCTACCACGCCGGTCGTCAGAGATCTCTGACCGCATATCCCACCCATCCCGTGGCTCCCTCCGCTGTCAAGGAGCCCGCTGTTCCCTATGTGCCCCGCGCTCTGGAAGTGGAGGAAATCCACGATCTGGTCAAGGCCTTCGGTGAATGTGCCGGCAGAGCCAAGCAGTGCGGCTTCGACTGTATTGAGATCCACGGTGCCCACGGCTACCTGCTCAACCAGTTCATGTCCAGCTTCTCCAACAAGCGTACCGATGAGTACGGCGGTTCTCTGATCAACCGTATGCGCTTCCCCCTGGAGATCATTGCTGAGTGCCGCAAGGTAGTCGGCCCCAACTATCCCATCATCTTCCGTTTCAACACCTGCGACTATGTGGACGGCGGTATTGAGCTGCCCGAAGCCATCGTTATGGCCAAGATGCTGGAGGAGGCCGGTGTCGATGCACTGCACTGCACTCAGGGTATGTTTGCCTCCAAGCAGATGATCATCGGCCCCAGCTTCGTGCCCGTCATGAACTTCGCCGAAAACGCTGCTGCCATCAAGGCTTCCGTCAACATCCCCGTCATCGCTGTGGGCCGTTACAACGACATCTACTATTCCGAGGCCATGCTGCGTGATGACAAGGCTGACTACATCGCTATGGCTCGTGCTTCTCTGGCTGACCCCGATCTGCCCAACAAGGCCAAGGCCGGCCGTGAGGATGAGATCATCCACTGCATCGGCTGCAACCAGGGCTGCACCGGCGAGACTGCTCTGGGCAACCCCGTGAACTGCCTGGCTAACCCCCACACCTGCCGTGAGACCCAGTACGATCTGTCTCCCGTGGCACAGCCCAAGAAGGTCTTTATCGCCGGCGGCGGTATTGCCGGTCTGTCCGCTATGCAGGGTGCCGCAGAGCGCGGCCACAAGGTCGTCCTCTTTGAGGAGACCAACGAGCTGGGCGGTCAGTGGCTGGCTGCTATGACGCCTCCCGGCAAGACCGACTACGCTTCCCTGATCATGAATTACAGACGCCTGCTGAAGCTGTACAACGTGGAAGTGCGCCTGAACACCGCTCTGACCAAGGAAATCGTGGAGGCCGAGAAGCCCGATGCCGTCATCGTCGCTACCGGTTCCAAGCCCATGTTCCTGCCCATCCCCGGCCTTGACAACCGTGAGTATGTCAAGACTGCTCTGGAAGTTCTCCGCGGCCGCTGCGCTTACGGCAAGAACGTTCTGGTTGCCGGCGGCGGTCTGACCGGTGCCGATACCGCTGTGTTCCTGGCTGTCCAGGGCTGCAACGTGAAGATCGTGGAGCTGGCTCCCCAGATCATCAACGACGCTGTGGCTCAGGTCAAGGCCTGCGTCTTTGAGCACATCAAGAAGTACAACATCGAGGTTCACGCAAGCACCAAGCTCACCAAGGTGGGTGAGGGCACTGTCTACGCTGAGGAGTTCGGCCAGCCCGTCGAGTTCGAGAACATCGACATGGTCGTCAACGCCATGGGCGTACGCAGCTACAATCCTCTGATGGAAGAGCTGAAGGACTGCGGCTGCAAGGTGGTCGCTGCCGGTGACGCTTTCAAGGCCAAGAACGGCTACAAGAACATCCGTGAAGGCTACGATGTCGGTAACGCCATCTAATTCGCTTTCCTAAAATCATGTCCAAAAGGGTCGCTGCCAACATGGCAGCGACCCTTTTTATATCCTATAATCGCAAATCTGCTCTGGCACCCCTCCCCTTCTCTGTGCTAACTCTTCAGCGCAAGCAGGCTGCTGCGACGCCGCTATCTGATAGCCAACGAACATTTGCAGGCCAAAACAAGCATCCTTTTCCGCTTTCAGCCCCCCATGGCCGTGAGGTGAGGATAGCATTTTCGATACATCTGGCAGCATAGGTCGCCAGCCGGGTCTTTTTGCCCGGATGGTAGGTATTCACTGCTTTGATCAGGCCGATGGTTCCAATCGAAATCAAATCTTCCTGATTATCATTCTGCGTATAGTACTTCTTAATGATATGGGCTACCAGACGGAGATTGTGCTCCACCAGGCAGTTTCGAGCTTCCAGGTCTCCCTCCGCCCACCGTTCCAAGCACGCCTGCTCCTCCTCACGGCTCAGGGGCTGGGGAAAGGATCCCGGATTTCCCGTCAAATGCAGCGAGAGAAACAAACTCTGAGACAGCAGCAACAGCAATGTGGAAATCATAAAATTACCCTCCTCTTTTTATGCCCAGTCTATGATAAAAATGGAAGTCCCTATACCCACACTCCAAAAACGATTCCTTCCTCAGCATCACTTTTCAGATAAACCGCTGGTTGGCAGCAACCGCAGACAACCACACAAAATTCTGCTCAAATGCGCAAAATTTAGTGTAAAACAAGAAAAATCAGAAATTCTATCCACTTCTTGTAAATCTGGGTCTATTTAATAACAACTATCTGGATATTTCAAAGAGACCAGATTTGAGATAATCTGCCAAGTGCAACCACTTTAAATAAAGGAGATTGAAAATGCAAGCTACGACTTCTTCCAACAGTAAGGTTCGCCAGTTGGCTATCGATGCCCTGTTCATCGCCTTGACTTATGTCGCCACCTGGCTCATCAACATCCGTCTGCCTTTCATGGGACAGGGCGGTCTGATTCATCTGGGCAATGTGCCTCTGTTCGTGGCCGCCATGCTCTTTGGCAAGCGCACCGGATTTCTGGCTGGTGCTTTCGGCATGGGCCTGTTTGATCTGCTCAGCGGCTGGACTGCATGGGCTCCTTTCACATTTTTGATCGTGGGCTGCATGGGCTTTGTCGTAGGTCTGCTTTCCGAGCACAAGCCCTGCAAGATTCCCTTCGTCAATCATCTGCTGTGTGTCATCGTGGCTGTGGTCATCAAGGTGGCTGGCTACTACTTAGCCGAAGTCATCCTCTTCGGTAACTGGATTACCCCTTGTGGCTCGATTCCCGGCAACATTCTGCAGGTAGCTATCGCCGGGGTGGTGGCTTTGGTACTGGTTCCCCAGCTGCAGCGCTTTGTTCATCCTGGCAAGAAAACGGCAAAGGAGTAAGCTTATGTATAAAATTATGACTGCCGGACCTACTCAGGTCCGCGAAAATGTACGCCTGGCCCGCAGTTTGGAGTGCACCAATCCCGACCTCGATCAGGCATTCTTCGATTTCTACAAAGAAACCTGTCAGATGCTCTCTCAGGTCGTCCATACGGAAAATAAAGCTCTGATTCTTGGCGGCGAGGGAATCCTGGGTCTGGAAGCCGCCTGTGCCTCTCTGACAGAACCCGGCGACCGTGTTCTGGTCATCGACAACGGAATCTTTGGCAGAGGCTTTGCCGATTTCGTCAAGATCTATCAAGGACAGCCGGTGCTTTACACTGCCGACTACCGTAACCCCATCGCCCTGCCTGCGCTGGAAGCTTTTCTGGAGAAAGATCACGACTTCAAGTACGCCACCGTGGTTCACTGCGATACCCCCAGTGGCGTTCTCAATGACGTGGAGGCCATCAGCCGCCTGCTGAACCGCTACGGTATTCTGACTGTCGCTGACTCTGTGGCCGGTATGTTCGGCGAACCTCTGGATCTGAGCCATAGCTGCATTGACATCCTCTGCGGTGGTTCCCAGAAGGCACTGTCCGCGCCTCCCGGCTTGAGTATGCTGTGGGTCAGCGACCGGGCCTTCCGTGTGATGGAGGAGCGCAAGACCCCTATCGCCTCCTTCTATGCGAACCTGCTGCTGTTCAAGGATTACTACGAAAATTTCCTCTTCCCCTACACCATGCCCATCAGCGATATCCACGGACTGCGAGCCGCACTGGACAATTACTTCGCAGACACCACGATCTTCCAGCGGCACCGCACCATTGCTGCCGCCTGCCGTAAGGCACTGACTGCCGGCGGAATCCACCTCTACTTGGAAAGTGGCTGGTCCTCCACCGTGACAGTGCTGGAAGTCCCCGCTGGCATCACCGACGAAGCACTGCGCCACGGCATGGAACAGGACTACGGCGTGATGATCTCCGGCTGCTTCGATGTGTTGGCAGGTACGGTCGTCCGCATCGGCCACATGGGAGAAAATGCCTACCCCGACAAGGTGGCACAGACGCTGTGCGCCCTTCAGGGCACGCTGGAAAAGCACGGCATTGCTGTAACTTGCGACATGAAGGCCGTTTTTCTGGACGCACTGGCTAACAGCTGATTTCCCTGTGCTATCCGCACAAAACATCCAACCATAGTGAAAACCCCCGGCTTAGGCCGGGGGTTTTTCTTAGATGTAGGCTTTTCTCTATACCAGTAAGCGGCAGAACTCCGCGCAGAACCATGGCAGCTCTTATGCGGTTGTTACCGCCGCTTCCTTGTTTATACAGGAATCGGGTGAAATTCCACTGGCTTTCCCGCCTCGAATACGACCTGAAAGCCGGTGCCCGGATGAGGCATAAAGGTATAGATGGGCCGATCCGGGAACCAGAAACTCAGCACTGTGGACATGGCTCCTCCGTGCATAACACAAACTGTATCCTCATCCCGTTGGATCAGCGGTTCCAATGCCTCCAGCACCCGCTGGCGCACCCCCAGAAAGCTCTCGCCGCCCGGCAGGGCTGTCTCTCCCGTCAGGTCCTCCACCCACTGGCGGCAAGCGGGATCGTCCTTCAAATCCGCAAAAGGCACCATTTCCAGTTCACCAAAATTCACCTCGCGCAGCCCTGGCAAGACTTCATGCGGTATATCTCCATAAATAAGGGAAAACGTCTCCTCTGTGCGGCGCATTCCGCTGGTATAGTAGTGCATGGCCGTGGGATACTGATGCGTCTGTACAGCCTGCCGCAGTTCTGCAACCCCTTCTGGCAACAGTGGCAGATCCGTACTGCCATAGCACAGGTTTTTACGGTTTCCCTCGGTAATTCCGTGGCGGAGCAGTGTCAGCTTCATACTTTGAACCCTCCTTGCTAGGTTTCTTTTGAATGGATCTTATTATATCATATTTCTCTCCTTTTCGGCAGTCGATTTTTTGTCCGCAGCTTCCATCAAATTTCCAGCAGGTACACCAGCAGCTCCATGCCCGGAAACGCCACCTGTTTCCGCAAAGACTGGCTCATACCTACGTCATTTGCGACCGCCTTGTGGTTTTGTGTCTCTGCACTTTTCTAACAGCATGCCATAAGAAAATCCCGGTGCCTGCCTTACAGAGCAGGTACCGGGATTCATTATGTTCTATTGTCCGAACGGACGCTTATCTTAGAAGCAGCCCTGAGCCATCATAGCCTCGGCAACCTTCTTGAAGCCTGCGATGTTAGCGCCGGCCACCAGGTCGTAACCCAGACCATACTCTTCAGCAGCCTCAGCAGAGTTGTGATGAATATCGATCATCATCTTCTTCAGCTGGGCATCCACTTCCTCAGCCGTCCAAACCAGACGCTCGGAGTTCTGTGCCATTTCCAGAGCAGACACGCCCACGCCGCCGGCATTAACAGCCTTGCAGGGAGCGACGATCATATGCTTCTGAGCACGCAGCAGAGCCAGAGCATCGTTGGTCGTGGGCATATTAGCCACTTCGATGTAGTACTTCACGCCGGAATCGACAATCTTCTGTGCCCACTCCAGAGTAACATCGTTCTGCATAGCAGCGGGCATCAGGATATCCACATCCTTGGCGCCCCAGTGCTTGGTGCCGGGAACGAACTTGCAGCCAAACTTCTCAGCATAAGGCTGGCAGTGCATAGGATCCTTTGCACGCATCTCCAGGATGTAGTTCAGCTTCTCGTCGGTAGCAATACCGTCGGGATCGTAAACATAACCATCGGGACCTGCCATGTAAACAACCTTAGCACCCAGCTCAGCAGCCTTCTTCATGATGCCCCATGCCACGTTGCCGTAGCCGGACACAGCGATACGCTTGCCCTCGATGGTATCATGCTCGTGCTTCAGCACTTCGCACAGGTAGTACACAGCACCGTAACCGGTAGCCTCGGGACGAATGCGAGAACCACCGTAAGAAAAGCCCTTACCGGTAAGCACGCCGTTCTCCCACTTACCCTTCAGGTGACGATACTGGCCATACAGATAGCCGATCTCACGGGCGCCAACACCCATATCACCGGCGGGCACGTCAACGTCGGGCCCGATGTAACGGTACAGCTCGTTCATATAGCTCTGGCAGAAACGCATCACTTCAGCGTCAGACTTACCGGCGGGATCGAAGTCAGAACCGCCCTTGCCGCCGCCGATAGGCAGACCGGTCAGGGAGTTCTTGAACACCTGCTCGAAGCCCAGGAACTTGATGATGCCCTCATACACGTTCTTCTGGAAACGCAGGCCGCCCTTGTAGGGTCCGATAGCACCGTTGAACTGGCAGCGCCAGCCACGGTTCGTATGCCACTGACCATTGTCATCACACCATACCACGCGGAAGGTGAACATACGCTCAGGCTCAACCATGCGGTTCAGCAGATCCACCTTTTCGTACTCAGGATGCTTGTCAATCACAGGCTCCAGGGAGGAGAAGACCTCTTCTACGGCCTGGACGAACTCAGGCTCACTGCTGTGCTTCGCCTTGACATTTTCGATGACGCTCTTCAGATACGCATTCATTGTTTTGCCTCCTCATTTTTGTCCTTTGCGCCGCTTTGCGGCGTTAACTGGTTTTTGTTACCGTAGCTATCATAGCACCACTTTGCGCAATAAACAACCCCCTTTCGGTATAGATATTTCATATTTTTATAAAAAGAATTTCATATTACGAATTATTTTCCGTTTATATTTGAAATTTCGTTTTTTCCAGATAGTGGTTTTTGTTTTTCGCCACTTTCTTCCTCTATTAGACAAAGCAGCGCTTTCTTCTGAAATCTCAGCACACATCGCAGAAGCGCCTCTCCGTTCGACCGCCTTGCTCCTTTCTCTCTTTTTCCAGAATCTTCTATTTCCGTCTCATGACCATGTCCCGCGCCTCTGTACTGCCCCTCCATTGATTGCCCTAGCATATCGGCCGCAACGCACTGTCGCCCTCAGAAATCGCACTGCCCTTTCTTTTACTCAGCAAAAATCCTATATATCTCCCGCCTTTCTTCAAAAATAAACGAAACTTCTTTTTTTCGCTTTTTTTCGAAAGCTCGCTCAAATTACAGGTCGCCCACCGCCGTACTATTCTTGACTTTTTCCCTATATTCGATATAATAAAAATAGTCGTTTCCTATGTGTCGACAAGTTTCTGACAAAGAATCAGGCCTGCCGCGGCCAATGCGCGGCACTACAATCGGAGCTGTATCATTCCGTATGCCGCTGGAGGAATGGACACTTTGAGGCTCCCTTGTGGAAGAGCGGCAGAAGGAGTATGTATGACGTATCCGATGACCATTGCCGGTCTTAAACGCGACCTGCCTATCTGCAAAGTTAATGACAGCCTGTATATCGGTGCTTTTATCTGCTTTGGTGATGCCGAGCTGACGGTTGCCTGTGCCCAGGAGCTGCTGAAGTTGGTCCCGCAGGACAGCTACGACTATCTCTTCACCGCTGAGGCTAAAAGCATTCCGCTGATCCATGAGATGGCCCGCCAGTCCGGTGCTACGAAGTACTTCATTGCCCGCAAGGGTGCCAAGGCCTATATGCCCGATCCCTTGTGTGTCGAGGATCAGTCCATCACCACTGCCGGTACCCAGAAGCTGTACTTGGGCCGTGACGATGCTGATCTGATTCGCGGTAAGCGGATCCTGCTGATCGATGATGTGATTTCCACCGGTGGTTCCCTGCTGGCTATGGAAGCACTGGTCAAGGCCGCCGGCGGTACTGTCGTGGACCGTATCGCTGTTCTGGCAGAAGGCGATGCTCAAAAGCGCAAAGACATCAAGTACCTGGCTCCCCTGCCTCTGTTCAATGCAGATGGCAGCACCAAGTAAAATACTGCTGTGGCCGCTCCTTTCGAGCGGTCACTTTTTTATCTGCTGATTTGGGTCTGGACATTTGAAATAAGTTGTGCTAATATAAGGTTTTAATATACCATATACCATTTTCATTCCGCCTCCTGCGGAAGAAAGGAGCCTGCACCTATGTCCGTGAAAGAAAGCTACGCCGGTAAAATCAACCGGAAAGTCCACAAAAAGTTCCACGTCATCAACGTGGCTGCGGGACGCACCCCTGCCGATCTGGTGCTGAAGAATGCAGCCTATGTGAACGTTTTCTCCAACGAGATTTGTCACGCCGATATTGCTGTGGCCGAGGGCCTCATCGTTGGTATGGGCGAATACCACGGTCTCACGGAGATAGATGTGTCCGGGAAGATCGTTCTGCCCGGCTTCATCGATGCCCACATTCATCTGGAGAGCTCTCTGGTCTCCCCTAAGGAGTTTGCCAAAGCGGTCCTGCCCCACGGCACCACCACGGTCATTACCGATCCCCACGAGATTGCCAACGTCATGGGCACGGACGGTATCGAATATATGCTCCAAGCCACGGAAGGATTGCCGGTGGATGTCCGCTTTATGCTGCCCTCCTGTGTTCCGGCCACTCCCCTGGATGAATCCGGCGCCAATCTGGATTACCGGGCCATTGACTCCTTCTATGAGCATCCCCGGGTTCAGGGTCTGGCGGAAATGATGAACTTTGTAGGTACTGTCAATGCCGATTCCCAGGTCGTGGAGAAAATCGTGGCAGCACAGGCCCATCACAAAAAAATCGACGGTCATGCTCCGGGACTCTCCGGGCTGGATCTGAACGCCTATATTGCCGCAGGCGTTTATTCTGATCACGAATGCTCGGATATGGAAGACGCTCTGGCCAAGCTGCGCCGCGGCCAGTTTATTATGATTCGTGAAGGTACGGCTGCCCGCAATCTTGAGGCTCTCATGCCGCTGCTGTGCAATCAGTACGCCGACCGCTGTATGTTCTGCACAGACGATAAGCACCCCAATGATCTGCTGGAGAAGGGGCATATCGACTATATCGTTAAGAAGGCCATTTCTCTCGGTGCCGATCCCATCATCACCATTAAGGCCGCCTGCCACAATGCAGCCCGTTATTTCCTGCTGAATAACCGCGGTGCTATCGCTCCTGGCTATCTGGCTGACTTCGTGGTCATCGATAACTTTGAAGATTTCAATGTGGAGCAGGTATTTAAGCGCGGTCAGTTGATGTTCGACGGTGCTCTGCGAGACTTCCCCACGCCGGATGTTGATCCCTATCTGGTCCAGCTGGCCCATGATACATTCCATGTCAATCCCCTCACCGCTGACAGCTTTGCCAATCAGCGCCCCCGTGGTGTGATTGGTATTGTACCGGGTGAAATCGTCACTAATGATGCCGGTTATTCTGACCATATCGACGTGGAAAAGGACATTCTGAAAATTGCTGTCATCGAGCGGCACAAGAATACGCAGCATATTGGCATCGGTTATATTCAGGGCTACGGCCTGAAGGAAGGTGCCGTGGCCACCAGTATCTCTCATGACTCCCACAACATCATTGTCGTAGGAACCAACGAGGAGGACATGGCCGCTGCCGTCAACCGCGTCGTGGCTAATAAGGGCGGCATTACCGTCATGAACCACGGCGAAGTAGTGGGCGAGGTGCGCCTGTCCATCGCTGGTATCATGAGTGATGATACGCTGCTGAATGTAAATCACGATCTGGAAACAGCCAAGAAGCAAGCTTTCCGACTGGGCGTCTCCCGTGGTATCGACCCGTTTATGACTCTGAGCTTTATGGCTCTGCCTGTGATTCCCTCGCTTCGCATTACTACCCGGGGTGTCCTGGATGTGAACACTCAGCAGTATATCTGATTCATACGTTCATAAGTAAAAAATAAGGGAAACGGATTTCCGTTTCCCTTATTTTTATGGATTCTTTCCTGCTTTTGCAAACCAGCAAAATGTCATTGGCCAGATAGCGCCAGCAAACAGAACCACTAGACCATACCGGATTGCTCCGGCTACACCGTCATGCCCACACAAAGCAATCAGCGGTGCTTTCAAACCGTTCTTTATCGCCAGCAGCAGTATTAGCCCTAGGGCAACCTTGACAATCTGTGCCCACCAAACTGCCTTGGTTTCAAAATGAATATACTTCTGATCGAGCCAGCAAGCCACCAGCATCCCCGACGTAGCTCCCAGCAACTTCCAGCCGTTGGAAATACCGCTTTGCAGGTTGTCTATATCAATATCCTCTGGGAAGGGGTATGCGTATGTAAAGGCCAAATAAACGCCGCTGCACACGATCATACCGCCCAACAGCCACAGCAGACAGGCAGGATTCTCTTCCATTTTTCGAATCAACGGATATAGCGTCAGCACAAGGATCGTGGCGATCATGAACGAAACACCCACATCCCACGGCGTGTGGACACCCAGATACATCCGTGAGAACGATACCGCCAGTAGAATTACGATGCAAAGAATCCGTACCCATTTCTTTTCAGAGAATCGGGCTATACCGCCAAACGTGCCCACCGCATTCTGCGTATGACCACTGGGGAACGAATATCCAGTAGCTGCCTCCCGGGCGCTCTCGACAATTTGAAAATTCGGATCCAGCACCCACGGCCGAGGGATACGAAATAGCAATTTCATAAACTGATTGATGGTTGTTCCCAGAAATCCCACAGTCAGTAAGTAATAACCATAGGTTTTCCGAATGCACCAAAACACGACAATAGCCACAACCATAAAAATCGTTTCCTCGCCCAGTCGTGTCACCAACGCCATCAGCTGATCCAGAAGCGGCGTCCGCAAATCTTCCAGCCAGTATAACAATTGCATGGAAACTCCTCCTTTAGTGTGCCCTATTGTACTATGATTTGTACTTCTGCGCAAGTATGGCTACGCTCTTTTCTCCACGCATTCAAAATACATTTCGTATATTCTATCTTTAATATCTCTCTTTGTATAGCCATTTTTC
>RCNI01000668.1_pt1 | contig 20447 bp, 23 predicted proteins | sample 2041151 | NCBI WGS metagenome assembly RCNI01 (sample SAMN09708214, study PRJNA481090) | feces metagenome | isolation source: feces | place: Antarctica: Albino Rookery | reverse complement strand
CCTGCGATGAGTTCCCCACTGTCACCCATGAGGTGGTGCTGGAGCAGATGACCCGCGAGGCCAACAAGCGTTTCTTCGATTCCATCGATGAAGTTCCCACCGCAGCTTATACCATGGGTATCGGCACTGTGATGCGTGCCCGCAAGGTGCTGCTGATCGCTACCGGTAAGGACAAGGCTGAGATCGTCAAGAAGTCTTTCTTCGGCCCCGTTACCCCCCAGGTGCCTGCCTCCATCCTGCAGTTCCATCCCGATGTCACTGTCATCGTGGACGAGGATGCTGCCAGCCTGATTGACTGATTATTCTGCGCAGCAGAGGAGAAAAATGCGGTGAAAAGCTATACCATTTCCCCTGTGAACGGTGTACCCCGGTGGGAAAACGTGCCTGAGATGGCGGTGGATTGCCTGCTGTGGCGCGAGGATGCAGGGATTCGTATGATGCAGCAGCTGTGCTATGATGAACAGAATCTGTATGTTCATCAGCGGGCTTGGGAGCAGGAAATCCGTGCCACGCATACAGGAGAGCTGCAGCAGGTCTGTGAAGACAGCTGTATGGAGTTCTTCTTTGCCCCCGGCAGCGGAGAGGATCTGCGCTACTTCAATGTAGAAATTAATCCCAACGGCTGTATCCACTTGGGATTCCGCCGCAGCCGACAGGATGCCGTACAGGTGGTGCTCAAAAACATGGCCCAGCAAATGGCAGTCCATGCTGCCCGTACAGAGGACGGCTGGGAGCTCTTCTATCAGATTCCTTTGGCCATGATTCAGCTCTTTTATCCGGACTACCACTGGAAGAAGGGCACTGTGATGCGTGCTAATTGCTATAAGTGCGGTGACTTGACGGTCCACCCGCATTTCCTGGCGTGGAATCCAGTGACGTCTGCAACTCCGGATTTCCACCGCCCCTGTGATTTCGGCACGTTGTACTTTGGCTGATGTGCAGCCATATTGAGGTGAAACCCATGATTTTTAAGAATGCAATGATTTTCCAGGGCGATTCTTTCGTCCATGGTAGTTTCCGCGTGGAGGATGGCCGCTTTACGGAGATCCTCACCACCGTGCCAGCCGAGGAAGGCGTGGATCTGGAGGGGGCATATGTGATCCCCGGCCTGATTGATATCCACAACCATGGTAACTCTGGTGCGGATTTCTCTGACGGCGACTATGAGGGCCTGGTGAAGATGGCCCGCTTTCTGGCCAGCAAGGGTGTGACCTCCTTTGCGCCCACGAACATGACCCTGCCCTATGAGGTGCTGGACAAGGCTTTCGCCACGGCCCTGCGCCTGCGCGAGGAGCATCCCGAGGGCTGCTCTCGTCTGATGGGCATTGAGATGGAGGGTCCCTTCTTCTGCTATGCCAAGAAGGGTGCCCAGAACGGCGACTATCTCCGTGATCCCGACTATGACGCTTTCAAGAAGCTGTACGACGACTGCGAAGGGCTGATCCGCATTGTGGATCTGGCTCCGGAGCTGCCCGGCAGCGTGGAGTTCGTGGAGAAAGCTTCCAAGCTGTGCACCGTGTCCGTGGCCCATACGGATACCTCCTACGAGGATGCCAAGGCCGCCTTTGACGCCGGTGCCACCCACCTGACGCATCTTTATAACGCCATGCCTTCTCTGCACCACCGCAAGCCCGGCCCCATCGCCGCCGCTTCCGAGAACGAGAATGTCATCGCTGAACTGATTTGCGATGGTCAGCATGTCCATCCCAGCATGGTCCGCCTGGCCTTCAAGATGTTCCCCGACCGCATCTGCCTCATCTCCGATGCTCTGCGCTGCACCGGTATGCCCGACGGCAAGTATGAGTTCGGCGGTCAGGATATCTTCCTGAAGGACAACATCGGCCGCCTGGCCGACGGCACCATTGCCGGCTCCGTGGCTAACCTGTACCTGTGCATGGAGAACGTGGTGTCCTGGGGCATCGATAAGTGCCAGGCCATCCGTTCGGCCACCATCATCCCCGCACGTCAGCTGCACCGCGAGGATGAGATCGGCTCCATCGAAGTGGGCAAGCTGGCCGACTTCGTGGTGTGCGATGAGCATTTGAAGCGCAAGGCTGTCTATATGGGCGGCAAGCAGCTGTAAGAGATCAACGGATCAACGTGTTCCATATAGGATTCCGGGAACGGCTCCACGGGGAGCTGTTCCCGGATTTTTTTATGAAAGAAATGTTGTCAGAAAAAGCGGAGGAACGGCGCGAGCAAATTTTGGAAGATCAATAATGTGCATATCTGCGCATTGTTGGCTCATACTAGCCTTGCGATACCCAAAGCGGGGCAACACCCGCACAACAAGAAAGGAGAACAAATCATGTCTAATAAGAATAGTAAGCAGCTGAATGTACCCGAGGCCCGTTCCGCCATGGACAAGTTCAAGATGGAGGCCGCTTCTGAAGTGGGCGTCAACCTGAAGGACGGTTATAACGGCGACCTGACCTCTCGTGAGGCCGGTTCCGTGGGTGGCCAGATGGTCAAGAAGATGATCGAGAGCTACGAGAAGGGTCTGTAACTCTCTCTGAATACGAGGGCCTCGCCAATCGGCGGGGCCTTCGTCCTTTTTGGGGATGAAAGCAGTAGCGTGCGGGATGGTGTGTCCGGAGAAACTATGGGTGGTACTTCCCATCCAACGGTGTAATTTTTGTGGGAAAAAGTGTGCGGATATGGTATAATAGAATTATTCTGCGCAAAGGAGAATACAGCCTATGCATATCCGAGCTCATCTGCGCACGGTGAACCGTCATCGACGGCTGGTGCGTCACTATTGTTTTCAACTGGGCCTTTATTGGCAGGGACTGACCCACGATCTGAGTAAATATAGTCCCACAGAATTTTGGCGCAGTGTCAAATATTATCAGGGATACCGCAGCCCCAACGACCAGGAGCGGATCGAGAACGGAGTCAGCCTTTCCTGGCTCCACCACAAAGGGCGTAACCGCCATCACTTTGAATACTGGATTGATTATTGCCTGAATCCGGATGGCAGCGTTTACATGGGCGGGTGCAAAATGCCTATCAAATACGTAGCGGAGATGTTCTGTGATCGGATTGCCGCCTGCCGGGTCTATCAAGGGGACAAGTACACGGATGCTTCCGCCTATGAGTATTATCAGCATTCCCGGGGACATATTCTGATTCACGCCGAGACAGATGCGTTGATCAACCGTTGGCTGCTGCTCTTGAAAGAAGAAGGGGAGGCGCGGGCCTGCGCTCAGATCCGGGAAGAATTGCAGCAGGCCAAAGCCGCAAAGAAGCACAAAAATACAAAAAAGACGACTGAAAGTAAAGTATAAGCTATGTTAATAAGTAAACGACTTTTTCGGTCCGGTTCTCCTTGCTTTTTTGGTGAAATTGTTATAAAATGAAATGTGGACTTTTACTGGAAGGTTGGATGATATAGCATGAGCAACCCTTATAAGACAAGAGAAGGCGGCGCGACTGTTACCGTCTTTGTTCCCTATGACTGCAATAATAACTGCCCCTTCTGTATCAATAAGCAGGAGTACGCAGATTGCAGCTCTTTTTCGCTGGAGAAGATTATGGAAAGCATCCGCTTGATGGATGAGATCACGCCCTACTGCGACTTCGTGTTCACCGGTGGTGAGCCTCTGGCAAAACTGGATTCCTTGCAGCGTATGCTGGATGCGATTCCTTCGACACATAAAATTTACATCAACACCACGTTTCCTGTACAGAAGGAGCACAACGCGGAAGAGATGCTGGAGTTTACCCGCCGCAATAAGGACAAAATCACCTGCATGAACATCTCCCGCCACTTGGTCAAGTATGTGGAGGAGTCTCCCGACGAGGTGATTGGTCAGATTGCCTGTCCCACCCGCATCAATTGTGTGTTGTACCGAAACTATCCTGCCAAGAAGCTGGAGGACTATGTCAATCGGTTCCTGCCCTACAAGATTCCCATTCAGTTCCGCTATGACTATACGGAAACCACGCCGGAGAATCTGTACGAGGAAGAGGACGACAAGATCCTGCAGGATCTGAAGAAGCAGTTCACCTACAAGGGTCTGGACGGCTGCCGGATGCGCAACGGTTTCCACTTTGAGTATAAGGGTCTCCATATGACCTACCATAAGACCCTGCCTTATTCCACCATCGTGGAGAAGGGCGAGGACGGTGTGACGTACGACATCCTGTACGATATTCTGATTAAGCAGAACGGTGAGATTCATTCTGACTGGACGGGCGTGAAAATGGATATCGACAAGTATCGTAAGGTTGTTTTTGAGCCGTACGATCTGCGGCTGTTGAATGGCACCATCGATTTCTAAAAAGAGAAAACAGGGGACCAGAAGGTTCCCTGTTTTTTTATGTCTTGCTAAAGCGGCGATTCATACCCAACACGAAGGCAGGAAGCAATGGTTGGGATGGCAAAACGACGCAAGAAGATGCAAACCATATAAAAAAAGGACAGACCAAAAGTCTGTCCTTTTTTATGTACGTTATAGCAGTCGCTTACAGGCCGTGCTTCTTGCTCAGGAACTCGTCAATGGACTTAGCGCCCAGCTTGCCGGCACCCATAGCCTTGATGACGGTAGCAGCACCGGTAACGGCGTCACCGCCGGCATACACGCCGTCACGGCTGGTCAGACCATCCTCGTTGACGACGATACCGCCCTTGCGGTTGACTTCCAGACCCTTGGTGGTGCTCTTGATCAGGGGGTTGGGAGTGGTACCCAGAGACATGATGACAGCATCCACGTCCAGATCGAACTCGCTGCCTTCCTTGGCAACGGGACGACGACGACCGGAAGCATCGGGCTCACCCAGCTCCATCTCAATGCAGGTCATGCTGGCCACGGAATCATCCTCGGTCGCATTGATCTTGACGGGGTTGTTCAGCGTCTTAAAGACAACGCCTTCTTCGATGGCGTGCTCGACTTCTTCGTGACGTGCGGGCAGCTCTTCCATGCCGCGGCGATACACCACGTACACATCAGCACCCAGACGCTTGGAGCAGCGGGCGGCATCCATAGCCACGTTACCGCCGCCGACAACGGCGACCTTCTTGCCCTTCAGATCCATGATGGGGGTATCGCTGTCTTCGCGGTATGCCTTCATCAGGTTGATACGGGTCAGGAACTCGTTGGCGGAGTAAACACCCTTCAGGTTCTCGCCGGGGATGTTCATGAACATGGGCAGACCGGCACCGGAACCGATAAACACAGCTTCAAAGTTGTACTCATCCATCAGCTCATCGATGGAGCAAACACGACCGATGACCATGTTGGTCTCCACCTTGACGCCCATAGCCTTCAGACCATCCACTTCCTTCTGGACGATCGTCTTGGGCAGACGGAACTCGGGGATACCATAGACCAGCACGCCGCCAGCCAGATGCAGAGCCTCGAACACAGTGACTTCATAGCCCTTCTTGGCCAGGTCACCGGCGCAGGTCAGGCCGGAAGGACCGGAACCGACCACAGCCACCTTGATGCCGTTGGAAGCGGGCACCTGGGGCTGCTCGTTGCAGTGAGCGTTGTGCCAGTCAGCCACGAAGCGCTCCAGACGGCCGATAGCGACAGCGTCGCCCTTCTTGCCGCGAACGCAGTGCATCTCGCACTGGCTCTCCTGAGGACAGACACGACCGCAGACAGCAGGCAGGGAGCTGGTCTGGTGGATGACCTGATAGGCACCCTCGTAGTCCTTCTCGGTGATCTTCTTAATAAACTCGGGAATTCTGACGTTAACGGGGCAGCCGTTGACGCAGGGATGTGCTTTGCAGTTGAGGCAGCGGGCAGCTTCATCCAGGGCCTGCTCCTCAGTATAACCCAGGGCAACTTCCAGGAAGTTCTTGTTTCGTACGTTGGGTTCCTGAGAAGGCATAGGATTCTTCGTCAAACTCATATTGGGCATTTTACTTTACCTCCTGCTTGAACAGATTACAAGTTTCCTCGTGCTTATGTACCTCGAAATCGTGGTACATCTGGTTGCGCTTGACAGCCAGATCCCAGTCGACCTTATGGCCGTCGAAGTCGGGACCATCCACGCAGGCAAACTTGGTCTCGCCGCCAACGGACAGGCGGCAGCCGCCGCACATACCGGTACCGTCGACCATGATGGGGCTCATGGAAACGGTGGTGGGAACGCCATAGGGCTCGGTGGTCTTGCAGACGAATTTCATCATGACCATGGGGCCGATAGCGAAAATTTCATCATATTTGTTGCCGGCATCCAGCAGCTCCTGCAGAGCCTGGGTCACCAGACCCTTCTGGCCATAGGAACCATCGTCCGTGCAGACCTTCAGCACGGAGGAGACGGCCTTGAACTTGTCTTCCAAAATGACAACGTCCTTGTTCTTGAAGCCGACGACGGCGTGTACTTCGGCACCGCAGTCATGGAACTTCTTCAAAACAGGATAGGCAATAGCGCAGCCAACACCGCCGCCGACGACACAGACCTTCTTCTTGCCCTCGGTTTCCGTGGGACGGCCCAGAGGACCAACGAAGTCCTGCAGGCAGTCGCCGACCTGCTTGTGGCTTAATTTCTCGGTGGTAGCACCGATGGTCTGAACGATAATTGTAACAGTTCCCTTTTCACGATCATAATCGTGAATGGTGATCGGAATACGCTCGCCGTTCTCATCAACACGCAGGATGATGAACTGACCGGGCTGAGCCTTCTTAGCTACCATGGGAGCCTCGATTTCGTACAAGATCACTGTCGGTTTCAGTGCTTCTTTATTAACGATACGATACATAGGATTGCCCCTTCTTTCTCCAGACATTTTCTGCTGCAGCTGGGTGCTGCAATAGACAGAATCAACTGCCAATGATAAGATTATAGTAGCACAGTTGTTGTAGCGCGTCAATTATTTCCTTTGTGGAGAGCATTCTTGGAAGAGAGAATATTCAGAGGAAAAACCGTACAATGTGACAGTGCCCATGCCTACTTACGCAAACATGGGCATCTTTGCTAGATAATTGTTACTTTTTTATCATTCATGATAATTAAATTTTCTAACCGCATTTTTTTCAATTCCCGCATCATAGCACTGCGATCGGTAGAGATATAGTCTGCCAGAGCGCTGAGAGAGAAGGGGAGTTGAAAGGAATGTCCATCGGTCTGTGCAGCTTGCATCCGGAAATAGCACAGCAGTTTTTCCCGGATGCTGCGCCGACTGAGGATTTCCACCCGGGCAGAGAGGGCAGTGGCCTTCTCCACGACCAGATGAAACATATTCTCCAGCATCTGTTGGTGACAGGCGCAGGCGTTGGTGCAGCGTTTTGTCAGCTGACTGCCGCGGATGAACCAGACCAGACACGGCTTTTCACAGATGACAGCGATCCGGTCCTCCATGATATTGTTAAACATCAGCTTTTCTCCAAAGACGCTGCCGGAGGATAGATGTTCCAGAATGGCGCAGTTGCCCTGCTCGTCAATGCGTTCAATGAGGGCACTGCCCTTGACCAGGATCCCCAGATTGTCCGCACAGCCGATGAATTCATAAATGACGTCCTCTGGCTGGTAGTATTGATCGTACATACTGAAGCAGCGGCGCATACATTGCAGTTCCTCGTCGCTGATGCCGGCGAAGATGGGAGAGTTAACGGATGCCATGGTGATCGATCCTCCTTAGGAAAGCTTCTTGTCTCGCCGGCGGGCAATGCAGATATAGACGATGCCGTAAGCCAAAGCGGACAGGAGCAGGCTGGCCAGCACGTCCAGAACAGCGTGCTGCCGGATGAACAGTGTGGACAGGATAATGAGGATGCCCAGGACCGTCCCCAAGATGCGCCAGAAGGCTTTTTGCAGGGACGGAGTATGCCACAGGGCGAAAAGTGCCGACATAACGCCGACCACATGGACACTGGGAAAGACATTGGTATTTGTGTCCAGTGTGTAGATCAGACCCACCAGACGGCAGAACAGGTTGTCCCGGGGGAGGACCGCCGGGCGCAGATTCTGACCGTTGGGGACGAGAATGCAAAAGAGGGTGCTGGCAAAAAAGGTAAGCATCATCGTCCAGATATAGCGCCGGAAATTCTCCGGATCACGGAACATCAGATACACGCCCAGAACCACCAGCAGGGGAGCCCAAGCGGAGTAGAAGACCACAAAGCCTTCCAAAAAAGGAATTTGCTCGTCGATGGGCAGCTGCGTGACCCAATAATGATCGGTGGGGACAATGGCCTCCATGAGGAAAAAGGCGGCCAGATAGGCGGGCAGGAACAGTGCCCACCAAACATGGGGATTGTTGTGAAGAAAGCATTTGATTTTTTCCATAAAGCCTCCATCGTGGCAAGTTAAGATACGCATAGATTGTTTGTTATTATATCATGCTGGGGTGGGATTGGATAGGGGAAAGTCCGGGAAGGGGACAAATTTATATTTATCGCGCATTAGTTGCCAAAAAAGTCGATTTATATTATACTATTGAACAACTAAAATTAGGGAGGGTCCCCATGATTATTGAGAACTGTGAGCACCTGGAAAACCGCCAGGTCCGTTTGACGATCCGCATTGAGAAAGATGTATGGCAGAAGGCTCTGAAAGACTGCTATGAGAAGAACAAGGCCTTTTACCCTGTGGAGGGTTATGCTGCCGGTGCTGCCCCCCGGGAGGAGCTGGAGAAGGCTTATGGAAAGGAAGTCCTCTATCAGCAGGCCGTTAATGAGACGTTCCCGGCTGCTCTGGTGGAAGCTGTGAACAAAGAGGACCTGCAGATTGCCGGTACGCCTGCACTGAGTGTGGTGAGCGTGGATGGCGACAGCTTTGTGTTTGCTGCTGTGATCGATCTCTATCCCGAGGTCAAGCTGGGGGCCTATAAGGGCCTGAAGGCCGTTTATCCCGAGGCAGAGCTGTCCAATGACGATGTGGATGCTGCCATGGATGGTTTCCGCAAGGCCCATATGAAGGTGACTGTGAAAGACCGCGCCGCCATGGGCGATGAGGTAATTTTGGACTTCGAGGGCTTTGTAGATGGCAAGGCATTTGAGGGCGGCAAGGCAGAGAAGTATCCTCTGGTGCTGGGCAGCGGTATGTTTATCCCCGGCTTTGAGGAGCAGGTGGCCGGCATTCGTGTGGACGAAGAGCGGGATGTTCATGTAACCTTCCCCAAGGCCTATACCCCGGATCTGGCTGGCAAGGAGGCCGTGTTCCATGTGAAGGCCCACCAGATCCAGCGCCGTGAGATGCCCGAGCTGGACGATGCGTTTGCACAGGAGCAGGGCTGCAAGGATGTCAGCGAACTGCGCTGCAAGATTATGGAGGATGCCCTGCGTGTGAAGGAGAGCCAGAACAAGGAGAAGTTCTCCGATGCACTGATCCGGCAGGTCATTGAGAACATGGAGGTGGAAATTCCTTCGTCCATGGTGGACAGCCAGCTCAAGGGTCTGGTGGACGAGCTGGAGCGCCGTCTGATGAGCCAGGGAATGCAGCTGGATGACTATTTGCAGGCTGCCGGTATGACTCGCGAGATGCTGGAGGAGCACGCCCGCAAGGATGCGGAGAACTCCGCACGCTACGAACTGGCGATGATGGAAATTGCCCATCAGGAGAACATTACCGTCAGCGACGAGGAGATCAACGCCAAGTACGAGGAGATGTCCCGGATGTACGGCATGACGGTCCAGCAGCTCCATGAGCAGCTGCCCCCCGTGCGTCTGAGCCACGATATCCGTCTGACCCGTGCCCGTGCGGTCGTGGTAGACAACGGCATCCGTGCCTGATTCTCTTTTTCGGGAAGAATAGAAGAATAACAAAAAAACCGCTGCAATGGACCTCCATTGCAGCGGTTTTTCCGCTTATTGCTTGCGTGCGGTGAGGTATTCATCACCGGGACGCCAGTAAGGACATTCACTGGTATGGCTGGAGAGAAAACGAACCATCTCGTCCTCGTCCAGATCCATATCACAGACGTAGTCGCCGTATTCATCGTCAAAGACGTAGTAAACGCAGGCTTCACACTTCCCCATGGCTGTGGCTCCTCTCAGGCGGTAATCAGCCATGAAACGCTGGTTGCATGGCGCCTCTATTATACCCCGGAGGCGGGGCACTCGTCAACGCTCTGGTGGGGGAAGTCGCTGTGGAGCAGTTCCTCTGCTGTAGCCGGATGCATGACGGAGACTTCATAGGCAGTGCGCTGCTGCATCTGACCGCCGACGTTTTTGTTGTAAGTACGGCTTTGAATGCGTCCTTCCAGAGCCAGCGGACTGCCCACGGTCAGCCCAGCTGTCCGCTGTGCGACAGCCCCCCAAGTGATGCAGGGCAGATAGTCTGCCCGACCATAGTGGCGGTTCACGGCCAGGATCACGTCGCAGATCTCCCGCCCCAACGGTGTCCGACGCAGATGCGGGGGCTTGCAGATGGTGCCGGAAAGCTGGATGCGGTTGATGGGCTCCCGATCGGTGCGTTCCATCTCCCGGGCGAAGAGGGAGAGAATGAGCCGGGGGCCGTCAGGGCTGCGGTTGTTGAATGAACGCAGCTGTCCGGAGAGGAGAACACGGTCTCCGGGGTGGAGCGGCGTTTCCCACAGCAGTGTTTGCGGTACCAGAACCGGCAGAACATCGCACTGACCGGAAAGGCGTGGCACCGAGAGAAAAAAGCGATAAAATTTTTCACCATGATTGGCGTGGGACAGGGCGGGCTCCGTGGCTGCTTGCCCGCAAATGTAGGCCCGATTAAAGTGCAGGGGCTGATATGCGTTGTCCATTGTCATCCACCTTTGTTGATTGATGGTTCACTATATGTACCGGTGGAAAAGAATATGCTTTTCAAGCCGGAAAGAATCGGCTATAATAAAGCAAACATCGTAACACAAAGGAGAATTGACCATGCGCTATATGGGAAAAGTGTACCGTCCGCCCAGTGAGGCTTACAGCCTGATTGTTCAGGTGACTTACGGCTGCAGTCACAACCGCTGCGCCTTTTGCGATATGTATGATGACAAGCATTTCGGTCTTCGCCCCATGGAGGAGATTTTTGAGGATTTCCGCATGGCACGGCAGATGTACCGCTCGGTTCGCCGGGTCTTTCTGGCAGACGGCGATGCCCTGATGCGCCGCACCGATGAGCTGGTGTCCATTCTGGATTTGATCTACGGCCTGTTTCCGGAGTGTGAGCGGGTCACCAGCTATGCGTCCCCCGGCAGCATCAAGGCCAAGAGCGAGGAGGATCTGCGCCTTTTGTATACCAAGGGATTGAAGATGGTCTATATGGGTTTGGAATCCGGCTGTGACAAGGTGCTGCAGAAGATGAGCAAGGGACACACGGCGGCCGCCATTGTGGAGGCGGGCCAGAAAGTGCGCCGCAGCGGCATGGCACTGTCTGTCACTGCGATTTCCGGCCTTGGCAGCAAGGAACTGCTGGAAGAGCACGCTGTGGAGACGGCCCGTGCACTCAGCGCCATCAATCCGGAATATATTGGATTGCTGACGCTGATGGTGGAGCCGGGGACACCGCTGGAACGCTGGGTGCGCGAGGGCAGCTTTGAGGTGCTGGGCGCCAGGGATGTCCTGCGGGAGACCGAGCTGTTTCTGGAGAATATTGATTCTCCCGGCAGCGTGTTCCGCATGAACCATGCCTCCAACTATCTGACCTTAAAGGGAACCCTCAATGAGGATCGGGAGGCTCTGCTGGCCCGGGTCCGGGAGGGACTGGCCGGTCATGGTCTGCGCAGTGAAAAGATGCGCGCCCTGTAAAAAATAGCAGAAGGAGCCTTGACAAACGCCACGCTGCGTGGTAAAGTGTCAAACAATCAGATACCACAAACCAATGAGTAAGAGTGAGTATCCCGGCGGGAAGCGTTAAGAGAGCTGCGGGTGGTGTGATCGCAGCCGTGGAAAACCGGGGGAATGGACTTACGAGGGCGGGGCGAACGCATCAGCAAGTAGCATCCGACGGCAACCGCGGCCGTTATCCCGGCGGAGCGCATGATGGTGCGTGCAGAGCGGACGCAAAGCGTCAAGTTGGGTGGTACCGCAGGAAGTATTTCAGCTCCTGTCCCATGTGTAGAGCATGGGGCAGGAGTTTTTTATTTTGTCAGGAGGGATTTCCGTGAAACGATTGGATGTACGATGGCGTGGCTGGTGTGAAAAGACGAGAACAGCCAAGGACGATGAAAAGGAGAACGATCATGGAAAAGAAGATCCCGTATAAAATTTATTTGTCTGAAGAGGAAATGCCCCGGTATTGGTACAATGTCCGGGCAGATATGAAGCATAAGCCGGCGCCGCTGCTGCATCCGGAGACGTACCAGCCCATGACGGCCGAGGAGCTGGAGCAGGTGTTCTGCCGGGAACTGGTGCGCCAGGAGATGGATACCGAAACACCCTATTTTGAGATTCCGGAGGAGGTCCGCAGTTTTTATCGGATGTATCGTCCGTCGCCGCTGGTGCGGGCCTATTGCCTGGAGAAGAAATTGCAGACCCCTGCCAAAATCTACTATAAATTTGAAGGCAGCAATACCTCTGGTTCCCACAAGCTGAATTCCGCCGTTGCACAGGCTTACTATGCCAAACAGCAGGGCCTGCGGGGGGTTACCACAGAGACCGGTGCCGGACAGTGGGGCACGGCTATGTCCATGGCCTGCGCCCACTTTGGCCTGGACTGCCAAGTCTATATGGTCAAGTGTTCGTATGAGCAAAAGCCCTTCCGCCGGGAGGTCATGCGGACCTACGGGGGCCATGTGACACCGTCGCCCTCGAATACCACAGCGGTGGGACGGAAGATACTGGAGCAGTTCCCCGGGACCTCCGGATCTTTGGGATGTGCCATCAGTGAAGCGGTGGAAGCTGCTGCCAATCAGGAGGGCTACCGCTATGTGCTGGGCAGTGTGCTCAGTCAGGTGCTGCTGCACCAGACAGTGATCGGTCTGGAAACACAGACGGCCCTGCGTAAATATGACATCCACCCGGATATCATCATCGGCTGTGCCGGGGGCGGTTCCAATTTGGGCGGTCTGATTGCACCCTTTGCCGGAGAAATGCTGCGGGGCGAAGCTGATTATCGGCTCATTGCGGTGGAGCCGGCCTCCTGTCCCAGTCTGACCCGGGGCAAATTCCGCTATGATTACTGCGATACCGGCAAGATCTGCCCGCTGCAGAAAATGTATACGCTGGGCAGCGGTTTCATCCCTGCCGCCAATCACTCCGGCGGTCTGCGCTACCATGGCATGAGCACCATCGTTTCCCAGCTCTATGCGGATGGATTGTTGGAAGCACGCAGTTTGGAGCAGACCCGGGTCTTTGCTGCGGCGGAGGAATTTGCTCGCTGTGAGGGCATCCTGCCCGCCCCGGAGAGCAGCCACGCCATCTGTGCCGCCATGGACGAGGCCATCCGCTGCCGCGAGACCGGGGAGGAGAAGACGATTGTCTTTGGCCTGACCGGTACGGGCTACTTTGATATGGCTGCCTACGGCCGCTATAACGATGGCGAGATGAGCGATACAGTGCCCACGGAGGAAGATCTGGCCCGGGGCTTTGCCTCCATTCCCCGTTTTGACGGCAACGAATAAGTGTAGGAAAGTGCAGAAAAAGGAGCCGCTGACGAAGCGGCTCCTTTCTTGCGATATAGAACGGGACAGGCAGTTGAAGACTGCCTGCGGTACACGGGACAGCTTGGAGAATTTTTGCTGAGAACACCATTGACAGAGGAAGATGATGGTGTTATAACTAAAAGGGATTTTATGGACAGCAAGCGACTTTGTTGGACAATTAAATGCTGGGGAGCTTATAGATAGGCTGAGAAAAAGGTGTGCCCTTTGACCCATGAACCTGATTTGGATAATGCCAACGTAGAGGAGCTAGTATTATTTGCGGAGATACCAAATTGGGTATCTCCGTTTTTTGTTTTTCTGGAAGGGATGTGGAAAAAGCACCCACGGTCAGTCCGTGGCGGACAAAGGGGAGCGCCTTGTGTCTTGTATAGAAGCGATGGGAAGCCGTGTTCCGGCGTGAGAGGAAACCATTTAGTTTCGACCGAAATAGGGCGTCGTTTGCAAAGGCGGACGACCACTGTTCTTAGGGGGACGCTTTCGATAGCGGGTTTCTCTTATGTGTAAAGGAGCATGAAAAATGAAAGAAAAAAGAAAATTATCCACCCAAAAGCTGGTGTTAACGGCAATGCTTGCCTGCCTTGCCTATGTACTGAATACCTGTGTGTACTTCCCGGCCATGGCACCGTTCCAACACTTTGTTGATGTTCTGGCAGCTGTCTTTTTGGGCCCGTGGTATGCCTGCGCCAGTGCTTTCCTCTGCGGCGTGATGCGGATGCTGTCCGGAAGAACGATTCAGGCGGTGACAGGAGCTATCTGTGGTCCGATTTTAGGCGGCCTTATCTATCGCAAGACGCAGAATATCTATCTGGTTTGGGTCGGTGAGGTCATCGGCACGGGCTTCTTCGGTGCGATGCTGTCCTATCCTCTGATGAAGTGGTTCTATGCACTGGATGCACAGTCACCGTTCTATTATATCCCGTTCTATACGCCGTCGGCAGTGGTTGGCGCGGCGATGGGCGTTGCTGTTTTGTTGATTTTGAAGCGGAGTGGTGTTTTGAGTAAAATGCTCTCCAAGCTGAACTGAGGAGGTCACGATGAATCAGTATAGCAAGGCACTGCAGCTGGTGCGCAAGAAGGCACCGCTTGTCCAGTGCATCACAAATTTTGTCACGGTAAATGACTGCGCCAATATCATCCTTGCATCCGGCGGTTCACCGTCTATGTCAGAGGACATCCGGGAAGTGGAAGAGTCGGTATGTGGTGCCAGTGCACTGGTCTGCAATATGGGTGCCATTGACTTCGTCGACTCCATGCTGGTGGCTGGCGGAAAAGCCAACAGCCTCGGTAAGCCGGTGGTTCTTGACCCGGTGGCTGCCGGTGGTACACAGCTGCGCCGTGATATGTCCAAGCGCCTGCTGGAAGGCGTTCACTTTGCCGCCATTCGGGGGAATGCCTCGGAGATCCGGTTCCTGGCCGGACAGCAGACACCGGGCAGCGGTGTGGATGTACGCGCCGGGGATGCCGTGACAGAGGAGAATCTGCCCGAAGCGATTGCCATGACGGAGGAGCTGGCTCGTAAACTGGGCAGTGTGATTGCCATTTCCGGTGTGCTGGATGTCATCAGCGACGGCGAGCAGACAGTCGTGCTGCGCAATGGCTGTGCAACGATGGCACGTATTACCGGCAGTGGCTGTATGCTGACCTCGATGATCGGCGCTTTTTGCGGTGCCATGCCTGAGGACCCGCTTTCTGCTACGGTAGCCGCCATGGCTGTGATGGGCGTCGCAGGAGAGTTGGCGGAAGAGCGGCGTGTCAAAAATGGCACCGGCAATGCCACATTCCGGAATGATTTGATCGACGCTGTTTTCAATATGACAGAAACACAATTGTTGGAGGGAATTCGCTATGAAGTTTACAAAAGATGAAATCCGTGCATCCATGCTGCTGTATGCTGTGAGTGATCGTATGTGGCTCAAGGACGGGGAAAAGCTGTCCACGGTGTGCAAGGATGTGCTGGAAAACGGCGCAACCTTTTTGCAGATCCGGGAAAAGGATCTGGATGCCGATACCTTTGAAGCAGAGGCACAGGAGTTGAAAGAGCTCTGCGCCAAGTACCATGTGCCGTTTGTTGTCAATGACAGTGTGGAGATTGCCATGGATATTGACGCTGACGGCGTACACGTGGGCCAGTCCGATATTAAAGGCCGGGATATTCGTGCCATGATCGGCCCGGATAAGATCTTGGGTATTTCCGCCGGAACGGTGGAAGAGGCAGTTGCAGCAGAAAAGGCCGGCGCGGATTATATCGGTGTCGGGGCTGTCTTTGCCACCAGCACCAAGAAAAATGCACGTAATCTGACGATCGAAAAGCTCCGTGAGATCCGCAATTCTGTGTCTATCCCGGTGGTTGCCATCGGTGGCATCAGTGCCGGAAATATTATGGAGCTGGCAGGGAGCCAGGTGGATGGCGTTGCCGTTGTGTCGGCTATCTTTGGCGCAGAAAATCCCGGTCAGGCCACCGCGGCCCTGTTGAAGAAATCGCGCGATATGGTACAGCATGGATAAAAAGTTTGCAATTTTCGACATGGATGGCACGTTGGTGGACTCCATGTCGTATTGGCGGCAGCTTGCCGGGGAGTTCCTGGCAAGTAAGGGCATCAGAGAAGTTCCTCAGAGCATTTTTGAAAAGATCAAGCCCATGACCATGACGGAGTCAGCCGCTTTGTTCATCGAAACGTTTTCCCTGTCGGGAACCCCGGAGAGCATCGCCGCAGAGATGAACGGCATGATGGATGCCCATTATCGAAAGGATATCCCGCTCAAAGACGGCGTGCAGGCATATCTGGCTCGGCTGGCGGCGGAGGGCGTGCAGATGTGTGTCGCCTCGGCCACTGCGGAACCGCTGATGGAAGCATGCTTGACACGAACCGGCGTTCGTCCGTATTTCCAGTTCTTGCTGTCCTGTGAAACGGTGGGCGTCGGGAAGAATCGGCCGGATGTCTATGAGGAAGCCGCCCGAAGACTGGGGAGTATTCCGTCGGAAACGGCAGTCTATGAAGATGCACATTATGCCTTGGAAACGGCCCAAAAGGCGGGTTTCTATACCGTTGGTGTATATGATGCAGGGGCAGAGGCTGACTGGGCACAGGTGAAAGGAATGGCAGAGGAAGTCATCCGTACTTTTTAACGGAAAAGCAGCTGATGTGTTTTCGCGCGAAGAAAGGAAACACGGATGGTGCACAGCGGTAATTGGGGGCACCACTCTTTGCCGCTTCATAAAAGTAGTGCTGAGCAAGAAAGGAGAACAACAATGAGAACAGCATTATCAATCGCAGGAAGTGATTCTTGCGGAGGCGCCGGCATTCAGGCAGATCTGAAAACAATGACCATGAATGGTGTTTATGCAATGACAGCCATCACGGCACTCACGGCACAGAACACGACCGGCGTAACAGGAATTATGGAGGTTACTCCGGAGTTTTTGGCCCAGCAGCTCGATATGGTCTTTACGGACATTTATCCCGATGCTGTAAAGATCGGCATGGTCTCCTCGGCCCCGCTGATTGAAACCATTGCAGAGCAGCTGCAAAAGTATGACGCAAAGAATATTGTCGTCGATCCGGTCATGGTGGCCACCAGCGGATCGGCACTGATGGAGACAACGGCGGTGACGACATTGAAGGAGAAGCTGCTCCCTCTGGCAGCACTCATTACGCCCAATATCCCGGAGGCGGAAGTTCTGTCGGGTATGACCATCCAAAATGAGGACGATATGTGCAGTGCAGCACAGAAGATTGCCCAGACCCATGGCTGTGCAGTGCTGGTCAAGGGTGGTCACAGCATCAATGATGCCAATGACCTCCTGTGCGCCAACGGAGAAATGCAGTGGTTCTGCGGTAAGCGGATCCAGAATCCCAATACCCACGGTACCGGCTGCACGTTGTCCTCGGCCATTGCCGCCAATCTGGCCAAGGGATATGATTTGGAAACATCGGTGCGGCGGGCGAAAGCATATATTTCCGGCGCATTGGCAGCCATGCTGGACCTGGGCAAGGGCAGCGGACCGATGAACCATGCGTTCGACTTGCAGGGCGAGTTTGCCAAGGAGGCAGAGTGATCCTGTAAGTGGAAGCTGCACCATGCCTTTCCATCGGATACTTTTCCCGTGCGGTGCTGCGGGTTCGACCAAGGCAGCCATCGACACAGCGGGAGACACACGGTAAATAAGACAAAAAGGGAGCCATCGCAAGATGGCTCCCTTTTGTATCAATAACCGCCCCGCATAGCTGTCGACTGCCGTGCGGTCGGGCGGAAGCGTAGGGTGATCCCTATCAGAATGCAGCGGGGCGCAGGTGGGAGTCCAGATCGGCCACGGCCTGCTGCAGCTGCTCCAGGGAGTGAATCTCCTGTGTTTGCAGCTGCGACTGCATCTGCGGGGACAGCGCATAGAACAGCTCATAGGCTGTTGCGTTCTGATTGATCAGATCGGTAAGATTGGAAACCATAAAAAAGCACCTCCGCCCTTAGTGTGAGCGGAGGCACAGTAATTATGCGTTTTAGCGCTGATATTCAAATTCCAGATTATACATGGATACGGTTTCGCCGTCCTGAATGCCCATTTTTTCCAGCGTATCGAATAGACCGGACTGGCGCAGCATACGGTCGAAATACATACGGCTTTCGTAGTCGGAAAAATTGATATTGGACATAAGACGCTCCAGCCAGGGGCCTTCCACCAGCCATACATCGTCCTCGTGACGGATATCCAGAGGCTGGGATACATCGACCTCCGGCGGGCGGGGTACATATTCCGGCTCGTAGACCACTACCGGAGGCAGTGTGGACAGCTTTTCAGCAATCTTCTGGACCAGCTCCCGGGTACCCTGATGGGTGGCAGCAGACATAGGCATGAAGAGATAGCCGGCCTCTTCCACATGGGCACGGAACTTCTCCAGCATTTCCGGATCGGGCAGCAGATCGGTCTTGTTGGCAACGACGATCTGGGGACGGGAAGCCAGTTCCTGACTGTACTGCTTGAGCTCTGCGTTGATGGTGTCGAAGTCCTCAATGGGATCACGGCCCTCACTGCCGGAAACATCCACCAGATGGACCAGCAGACGGCAGCGGTCGATGTGACGCAGGAAGTCGTGGCCCAGACCGGCGCCCTCGCTGGCACCCTCGATGATGCCGGGGATGTCGGCCATGACGAAAGACACACCTTCACCAGCATAGACCACGCCCAGATTGGGATAAAGGGTGGTGAAGTGATAGTTGGCGATTTTGGGATGGGCCTTGCTGACCACGCTGAGGAAGGTGGATTTACCCACGTTGGGGAAGCCCACCAGACCCACGTCAGCCAGCAGCTTCAGCTCCAGAAAGACGTCCAGACTTTGACCGGGCAGACCGGCCTTGGCGAAACGGGGGACCTGACGGGTGGGGGTGGCGAAATGCTGGTTGCCCCAGCCGCCCTTACCACCGCGGCAGAGCACATAAGGCTCACCGTCGGACATATCCTTGATGATCTCGCCGGTTTCAGCATGACGCACCAGTGTACCGCGGGGGACACGGATCGTCAGGGACTGGCCATCCTTACCCTTGCGGCGGGCACCCTGGCCGTCCATACCGTTGGTGGCCACATATTTGCGCTTGTAACGGAAGTCCATCAAAGTGGACATATTGTCGTCCACCTGCAGAATGATGTTGCCGCCGTTGCCGCCGTCACCACCATCGGGACCGCCGGCAGCAATATACTTTTCACGGTGGAAGGCGACGGCACCATTGCCGCCGTTGCCAGCCCGCACGGTAATACGAGCCTTATCAATGAAACCATTTGCCATAGTTTGATACCTCATTTATTCAAAAATGCGTATTTCTTATCAGTATAGCCTATTTTATCGGAAAATCGACCCTCCGTCAAGAAAAACGCGGTTGTTTGCGGATGAAAAGAGAAAGGAAACCGATAGGAGAGGGGGAGTGCGCCGCAGCGCCGTGCATCCCCTCACGGAGGAAGTCCTGTTTCCTCCGGAAATAACTGAAAAAAACCTCCGGCATCAGCCGGAGGTTTTTCAAAGTCACTTGATTACTCGGCGGGGTAAACAGAAACCTGCTTACGATCCTTGCCCAGACGCTCGAAGCGAACGACACCGTCAGCCTTGGCGAACAGAGTGTCATCGGTGCCCTTACCCACGTTCATACCGGGGTGGATATGGGTGCCGCGCTGGCGAACCAGGATGTTGCCGGCCAGAACGAACTGACCGTCAGCACGCTTAGGACCGAGGCGCTTGGACTCGGAATCACGGCCGTTCTTGGTGGAGCCCATACCTTTTTTATGAGCAAAGAACTGCAGACCAATATACAGCATATTTCAGTACCATCCTTTCTATAAGATGATGAAGGAAAGAGGCGTTACGCCTCCATAACTTCGATGTTTTCGGGATACTCGTCATGAAGCTCGGCCAGATAAACCATCAGTCCCGTCAGAAGATTCTGACAAGTGGATTCAGCCGTTTCGGCCAGACCACCGGGGAGACGGAGAGCAATCGAACCGTCCTCGTAATTGACTTTCACCGAGGCACACAAACCCATCACGTCGTTAATGGTAGCATCTACCAGACGGACGGCGCTGGTCACGGCAGCACACACGATGTCACTGCCTTCTTCTGCCCAGCCACTGTGGCCCACTGCATCAAATCCAATGATGCGTTCCTCCTCAGTGAGGAATGTAACAGTCGTCATACAACCTTACAGAGAGATCTTGCCGATCTCAACCTTGGTGTAAGGCTGACGATGACCCTGACGCTTGCGATAACCCTTCTTGGGGGTGTACTTGAAGATACGAACCTTCTTACCCTTGCCGTTCTTGACGACGGTAGCGTCCACCTTAGCGCCCTCCACCACGGGAGTGCCGAACTTGGTGTTCTCACCATCGACGATAGCCAGCACCTGGTCAAACACCACGGAATCACCAGCATTGACATCCAGCTTTTCGATAAACAGA
>RCNI01000664.1_pt1 | contig 20488 bp, 9 predicted proteins | sample 2041151 | NCBI WGS metagenome assembly RCNI01 (sample SAMN09708214, study PRJNA481090) | feces metagenome | isolation source: feces | place: Antarctica: Albino Rookery | reverse complement strand
TATGTCAACAGGAGCAATCATTGGTCTTTCAGTAGGTATCCCACTAGCATTAATTGTTGGTTTGGTAATAGGATATTTTGCTGCAACACACTTTTTTAAGAAACAAATGAAGAAAAATCCGCCAATTTCAAAAGATACAATCAGAATGATTTATCGTCAAGTTGGTAGAACACCAAGTGAAAAACAAGTAAATGAAATCTTTAACAAGGTTTCAAAATCTTAATTGAAATGATTAAATTTATCAAATCAGCAACTAAACCATCCGAATATATAGTTGATGATAAACCCGAAATTTGTTTAATTGGTAGATCAAATGTTGGGAAATCTTCATTAATCAATGCTTTATCAAATTCTAAGATTGCTAAAACTTCTAGCACTCCAGGTAGAACCCAATTAGTGAATTTCTTTGATTTTGGTAAATGTCGTTTAGTTGACTTGCCTGGTTATGGTTTTGCGAAATTGCCAAAACCAAAGCAAGAAGAGATTATGAAGTTAACTGAAAAATACTTCAATAGTTCTAAAAACTTAAAAACCGTAGTACATATCATGGATGCTAATGTGATTACTGATTTAGATTTAGAAATGAGTCTTTATTTTAGAAGCTTGAATAAAAAAAAATATATTTTAGTGCTTAATAAAGTTGACAAAGAAAAAATGTATCGCTATCAAAATAATTTACACGCAACAAGAAAGTTCTTGCAATTGGATGAAACTACACCTATAGTACTAGTTAGTGCTAGCAAGAACATTAACATTAAGGAGTTAAATAACATAATGTTAGAAAGTGTAAAATAAAAAATTATTAGGAGCTTGATTTGAAAAAGGAATTAGATAAGATTTATAACTCGAAATTAGTTGAAGAGAATAAGTATGATACTTGATTAAAAAAAGGTTACTTTAAACCTAAATCAAGTGGCACTCCTTTTTCAATTGTTATTCCTCCACCAAATGTAACTGGTGTCTTACACTTAGGTCATGCACTTGATGTTTCAATTCAAGATGTCATGATTAGATATAAAAAATTAAATGGGTTTAAAGCAATTTGAATTCCTGGAACTGATCATGCAGGGATTGCTACTCAAACAAAATTCGAAGCTTGATTAAAGAAAGAAAATAAACCAGGACGTAAAGAATTAGGTCGTGAAGAATTTATTAAACAATTAATGGCTTGAAAAGATATTCAATCAAACACCATCCATGAACAATGAAAAAAGATGGGTTTATGTTTAGACTATAGCAACGAAAAGTTCACTATGGATAAAGATATTAATGAAACAGTTAATAAAGTCTTTGTTGAACTTTACAATAATAAGCTTATTTATCGTGGTAAGAAATTAATTAACTGAGACGTTAAATTACAAACTGCTATTAGTGATATTGAAGTAATCCGTAAAGAAACTAAAACTAAACTTTACTACATCAAGTATTATACTGATAGTAAATTCAAAAAATATATTACTATTGCTACTACTAGACCTGAAACGATGTTTGGAGATGTTTGCATCTTTGTTCACCCTGAAGATAAGAGATATAAAAAGATTATCGATAAACATGTTTATAACCCAGCTAATGGAGAATGAATCCCAGTACTAACTGATAAATACATTGATATGGAATTTGGAACTGGAGTAATGAAGTGTACTCCAGCTCATGACTTCAACGATTATGCTTTAGCACAAAAATATAAACTTGATAAAGTTAATATCATGAGTCCTGATGGAACCATGAATGAACTAGCTGGTGAATTTGCTGGTTTAGATAGATTAGTATGTCGTGAAAAATTTGTTAAAAAACTAGAAAATGGTAACTTCATCGATCACATCGATGACAACTATGTTAGTCAAATTGGGTATAGTGAAAGAACAAACGAAATTGTTGAACCGTACATTTCTAATCAATGATTTGTTAAGATGAAACCTTTAGCTAAAAAAGTAATTGCCAACCAAAAAGCTAAACGTAAGGATTTAACTACTACATTCTTACCTAAACGTTTTGATAAAGCATTAAATACATGATTAACTAATATTGAAGACTGATGTATCTCTCGTCAATTATGATGAGGCCACCAATTACCAATTTGATACAACAATAAAACTGGTAATATTTATTGTGATACCAAGGCTCCAGAAGACATCAAGAATTGAACTAGAGATGAAGATGTACTTGATACATGATTCTCTTCTGGATTATGACCTTTAGTTTGTTTAAATTGGCCAAAGAAAAATAAAATGTATGATACATTCTTCCCAACATCAGTACTGGTAACTGGATATGATATTTTAACCTTCTGAGTTTCAAGAATGATGATGTTATCTACTTACTTTACTGATAAAACACCATTTGATAAAGTTTACATTCACGGTTTAATTAGAGATGCTCAAGGAAGAAAGATGTCTAAATCATTGGGTAATGGTGTAGATCCAATGGATATCATTGATGAATATGGTGCTGACACTTTAAGATTATTTCTAACTAGTTCTTCCACTATTGGAGAAGATTTAAGATACATTCCAGAAAAATTAAAAGCAAATTGAGGTTTCTTAAATAAGTTATGAAACTCTGCTAGATTTATTTTAGGTAACGCAGAACAAGAATCAAGCGCTCCTAAACTTAAAATTACAAATAAAACATCTGAAATATGTGTTTGAATTCTAAAGCGTTTCAACGAAACATTAAAAAATGTTAATAAACATATGGATGAATATAATTTTGTTGTATCAACTAGATATATTATTGACTTTGTTTATAATGACTTTTGTGGTACCTTCATTGAACTTAGTAAAGTATTAATTAATAACAAACAATATCGTAATGAAATTTTAGCTACAACTATATTGATTCTAAAAAACATTTTAATTATGCTTCACCCTCAATGTCCATTCATTACAGAAGAAATTTACCAAATGATACCTGGGACAAAAGAATCTATTATGAAAGAAACTTGACCTACTAAAATTGAAAACTTACCAAGTGAAAACCAAGTAGCAGTCCTAGCTGAAATTATCAACATTGTAAGAAGAATTAGAATTAATAACAATATTGCTAATAGTGTTTTATTGCCAATTAATATTTTAGTTAAAAATGATTATAAAAAAATTGAACGTTCAGCTAAATTCTACAATATCTTCCTAACCATAGTAAATGCAGAAATTAAAAATGTTTCAAACATCTCTTTAGTAGGAAACAAAATTACTGAAATTGGTTCACATTTTACTATTGAAATACCATATGAAAAGGATGATAAGCAAGAAGTTGAAAAGATCCAAACATTAATCGAAAAATTAGAAGGCGAAGTGAAGCGAAGTGAAGGTATATTATCAAATTCCAACTTTATTTCAAAAGCTCCTAAATCAAAAGTTGATGAAGAAAAAGCCAAACTAGAAAAATATAAAAACCAATTGCAATCTGCTATTGATTCTTTAAACAACCTTAAGAAATAAAGATGATATTGTTTCAGCCTTACCAATTATATTAATATATAATTGTATTATTAGGATTTATGATGAAATTAGATAAGAATAAGGTTAATGATATTCTCAATAATGTCACTGAATATAACAAATTTAATGCATTAATTTGTATGAATGAATTTAAAAATCATAATGACAAATATGAAGAAGAATTAAATCAATCTAATTATTACGCCATTGCTTTATGTGAAGCTAGAAAACTTTCAGGGGAAGCAGTAAATCAAAAAGATATATCAATGACAGGATTACAATTCCTGATGGTTCTAATTGCTGAAAGATTAAATATTCCTGGTGCTAAGGAAATTAATTTAACAATACAAGAATTATGTGATCAATGTCTTCAAGTCATTAAGTCCATGAAATTAAATTAGAGGTAAAACAATGAAAATTGAAGAGTTTATCAATGAAATCAATGCATACAGTGCACCATACACTAAGAACTTTAATAAACAGTTAAAAGAAAATGAAAATGAAATACTCCCATTTCTTCAAACTGCCACATACATAGTTAGTGTTCTAGAAACAATGCATGCTGTGGAGTTGCCTAAACTAAATGAAGAAAAATACCAAGATAAATTAATCGCATCAATTGCTATTGTTTTTATTAATGCAGTTGTAACAAATGATGAAAATGCAATAACTTTAAAAAAGAAAGTTGAACAATCAATTGGATTAGTTGATTAGAAAAACTAGATAATTATTCTCCATGTCTTAAATAAATAAAATATAATAAAAGGTAAAGAGTTATGATTAAGCTAAACTTGCTAGAAAGGAATAAAATGGAAATCAGCAACAAACAAAATAAAGAACTTTTAGAAAAAATTTGTAAAGAACTTAATATGAAACCTGATGAAGTTATTAAATTTCTAAAAGGAATCTATAATGCCATTAACCCAGAATTCATTAAGACTCAAGAATCAACACTAAAAGATCTTAAAACAAAAGACTTATCATTTAGTCAATACTCTAGTGATGAATTTATTTTGTTTATGACTAAGTTCATGATTGATCAACATGTTGAATTTAACAAAATGAGTGAAGTGGCTAAAAACTTTATTTCTGAAGCTGGATCTTCACTTGAAGATTTAAACCAAAACATTGATGAATTTCTAGCTAAGGCATTTGAATCTGCTGGTGAAAACATCTCACCACGTCAAAAAGCTAAATCTAACAATAAAGATGAAGATAATAAATCAAAATCAGATAAATCCAAAAAGATAGTAAACTAGAACTAATTCATTGCCATATAAAACAACAACCACAACTTATGTTGTGGTCATTTTATCGATATTAATGATTTTGAGTTTTTAATTAATAAGTGTGTGGCAATAATAAAAAGTTATTTATGATTTGACTAATTTGTCTTTAACTAATCGTTGTTGTTATTTTTATTGTATTCTATAAACCTCCTTTCACTTTCTATTCTCATATTTTTTTAAAAAAATACAAGCAAATAAAAATTAATTTTGTTAATAGTGAAAAAAAGTTTAACTTCACTTGAAATTTAGAAAAAAAGTATTATAGAAAATTTTCTAAATTGTGAAAATATCTGGGTCTATAAACTCGTTAGACAACGCATAATTATCACTTCTTCTTTTTCGTATAGAAACAATAGCTAAAATTAAGAAAACAAAAGCAGCAACAGAAGAACCAACACCTATTACTACATAATACATTGTTATATTTACTCTTTCATTTATCCCAATATTTGATTGTCATTCAAAACTAGTTACTTTAAATAAATGTTTAATATTAAATAATCGAAGGAAATATGTGGGGTCAAATACAGCAGATGAAATACTATCATCTCCAAATAAATTAACTTGAATACCATCATAAATTGCTTCAAGAATAATATTTTGATTTAAAGTATTGAATTTATCCACAATTACATTAGGCATAAAATCATATCTTATATTTGATTTAATCACTTTGTATATTCTATCAGCAAGTGTTTGTTTAAACTCATTAAACATGGGAATGTCATGAGCTAACTTATCTAACATATTTTGTGATAGATCTTTACTATTATTTAAATTAATGGTAGGGGTTGGTTTAGTGTAAAGAGTTAACTCAAATTCATAATTATCTACCACTATTGCATTTTCAATTGTTACCCCATCAAAAGTAGCTATAACCCTAACGCTATTACCAGAACCATTATCTACAATTAATACTGAGTTTTGGTTTTGTGATAATCTAGTAATAGCTCCATTAATATCCATATTCTCCATTACTAGTTGAAGGTTGTATCGTTCTGATAATCAATCTCTTAACATAGTACGGTATTGACTAACATTATTATAATCTAACACATCTGCTGTAAAAGTAGACATCTGGCGTCAATATGATGGCATCATTTCATTAAATGCTAAATAATTAGGTAAGGTTAGTTTGTTAGAGACTTTTATAAATCCTGACAGTATAAACTTTTTATGGATAGCGTTAGTTGAGAGAAGGCCTTGACTGTCATATACTTTTTTTACATAAAGATTAAAAGTAATCTCGCCTTTATAAACATTCTTATCTATACTTTCACTTTCAATCTCAAAATCTAGGACAGTAACATCCCCTGGTAAATTATAAACAAAATCTTCTTTATGCTCAAAAACGAATAACCTTAGTTCTGCTTCATCAAAAGAATCAGCTCTAGTAGAATTTAAAGAATTGAAATTAACCTCATGCATATCAACAAATAATGTTTGGTTTCTTATTTTAAATCCACTCATTGTAATGACAAATGTCTCGCTTTTCTTAAAACCTTGTTTTCAACAAATTTCTTCACTTAAAGTAATTGTTACATCTAAAGAACCTCTGATGTTATTAGGTCTAGATACCTTATCAATGCTAAAGTTAGTAGTGGTTAATTTAGTGCCAGGAATGAGATTTTTAAAAATAGCTCGCTCTTGATCGCTTTGATATATTACTTTTATTAATTCTTCACGATAGAGATAAAAGTTATTTTCTACATCACTAGCAAGGATTTCAGCTATTTCTGAATATCCATAAATATAAGCATTAGGGTATGCTAATTCTGTTGTTATATTATTAACATTGAATCCCGTGGCTGTTACATCTTGAATCAAAAGATCCCCAATACCTGATTCAGTCATTACATTCTTAAGAGATATAGTGAAAGTAATCATACCAAAAGGAATAGTTTCATCGTCTCATGTGTTCTTTAAATTGAGAATCTCTAAATTTTGTTCAAGATTAAAAGCATCTGGTAAATTTTCAAACATATCTGGAACAATTCTTTGCTTAACAAAACTTGTGTTAACTTGTTTTTCAATACTGTATATGTTTTCTATACCACCAAAAACTAAATTACTAGTTTTTAGAGAAGTAAGATTAGAGGCTTTATTTCCAATACTATTTTGTTTTAAATTAGTGGTAGTTGGTGCATATTTTAAACAAGGGATGAAACAAGAAAAAAATAATGGTAGAGTTAGTAGTAATTTTATATATCTCTTGGAAGACTTTTTAACTTTTGAAATATGCATAACTATCCTTAATATAAATTTACTTAGAATTTATACGGTTCCATTCCTTCAAATGAACCACCAGATCTTTGTAAAATTTTTTGTTTTCTAATTAAGGCAAATATTAGAATAATAACAATACCAGTAGCTGCCGCAATCAATGAACTATAGATTAGAATACTATAATTTTCTTGTTTATCACTTGTTGTTTCAGCAGTTCTAAAGTTAAGGTTAGAAATATTAACTCCACCATATTCTTTAAATAAATTATTACTTAGTGCTGTAGGATTAAATGTTGCAGCTGTAATCCTTTTAGATCTAATTTCATATTCTACTGAAATTGAAGAAGCAATATTTTTTAACATTGTTACTTTATCATAGATGATTCTTTTAACAACTTCTGGAAAAGCAATTCTAGATAATTCGCTTAGCATTGCATCATAGACTCTATTAGCTAATTCATCTGTAAAGGCACGAGTAGCCTCTGCTTTATCTAAACCAGAAAAAGAGTTACTTAATTTTTCTAATTCTTCTTGACCTAGTCCAGGGTACTCTCTGGAATTAATATTCAATTGCGGCGTTGGTTTTGCTGTAACAACATAAGGGAAAGTTCTTCGGCCAACGTCACCAGAACCTAATGATACATCATTAAATGTAACATTCACTATAACCCCTGTAGTGTTGTAATTCTTCGAAATGCTCACACTATCAACAGTTGCAATAGTCTCATTTAAATCATAATTTTCTAAAACATGCGAAATATTAGATCTATTATTTGTTAATCAATTTTTAACCATATCAGCATATAAAGGCTTATCGTCCAAAATATCTGCTGTAAATGGATCGTATGGTCAGAATTGTTGTCTATTTTCACTTAATCCATATGATTTTGGTGTAGTTGGATTTGGGTTAATTTTTTTAAAACCTTTAATATTAAAAATCTTTTTATATGCTGTATCTGGAGTAGCAACAATTTCATTACCTTGTTCATTAAAGTATTTTAACAGTCCAACTTCAAGTACTACAACTCCATCAATCTTTTCAAAACCAATAATATCAACAATAATATCTGTTTCTGGATTGAATGAAGTAGGTACATTAGTAAAGAATTGTTCATATTGGTTTCTAACGTAAGTTAATGCATCCTTTTCAGTTCATCGTTCAGCATAAATAGCATTTAAACCGATACCATAAACATCTTTATTACCCCATTGAGTGTCAGCTCTAATATTAAAACCAGAAATTACAATATCAAAATCTTTTTGAGTTTTAATACCATCTTCTCAACAACATTGATTGTTCAAGGTTAGTGTTAGTGTTAATTGACCTTTATTGTTATCTGGGTTTCTTGGGTTAGATAATTCAAAAGCATTTCTACTGAACACTTGATGTGGTTGAAGAAATTTGAAAATAGGGCTTAGACTATCAGCATACATAACTGATTCTTTTAGGGCACTATTGTATTTATCTATATTATCAGCAGTTACATCACTCGGTGAAACATTCTTAATCATTTTTCCACCTTCTAAGATTCTATTAGGATCAACTAATTTAGTTGTTGCTTCTGATGACTTAAATCCTGAAAAAGTAATATCACGGAATGTTTGAGGAGCAGTACCGTTGATAGTATAAACATTTTGTAATGTAGCATTAAACTTTACAGAACCAAATGGTACAGTTGGATCATTTCATGTTGTTCTGATTGAATCGATTGTTGTATTCCCAACAAATTTATATCCAATTGGAATATTAGCAAATAATTGTTTTGATACAGCATCCAATTTTTCAATTAAATATGAAGCATTAACGATTTCAGCGTCAACACTAAATACCTGACCTGCATCAATCAATCTAACTTCATTAGAAACTAATGAAGTTAGTGAGGTCAAGAACCCCTTAAGTTTAACTGTATATGTTTTAGAATTAATGTTTGTGCTAATACCTTTGTCATCAAAATATTCAGTTAAAACAAATAAAACATCACATGTACCAGTAGTATTCGAATCTTCAAGCTTAATGATTTTTGATTCAGCATTTGTTGGTAAAGTAGCTTCATTAAAAATTAATCTTAAATTTTCATCAATAAACTTTTTAGCCTGTATTTTTGTTAAGTCACTAGCCATTAATTCAAGCATACTAGGTGATGTTATACCTAACTCAAATTTGATTTGCTTGGTAGGTTCTTGTGTTTTAAAGTTGGTAACAATAAATTCTGAGTTGTTGAAATTATAACTTTGTAACACATTACCATCAACTCAAGCTTTTCCATTTTTTAATGTTATTGTTACTTTAGCCTTACCATAAACATTATCAACTGATCCAGGGACTAAACTGAAATCTATATCTTCTACAGTAATACTATCGTGAGTCACACCAGTTGGTAAACCTGATAAATTGTTTGTATTATTAATTGCTTTTAAAATTGCAGTTTTTGTTGCTTCTTTATTTTTTTCCATATCACTTGCTAAAAATTTACCAACTATTGTATAGTCAAGTGAATATTCCTTAGTTGTTGAAAGTGTAGTAGTTAAACCAACACTTCTAAAACCAGTAAAATGAAATTTTTCTCTTATTTCTGGACCTAGAACATTTTTTAGAGTAACCATTACATCAAGCTCTCCCACAGTAGAAGTTTCTCTCTTGCCGATAACCACATTAGTGTTATTAAAGGCATAATTTTCTGGTAAGTTTCTAAAAATCTTTGCTTTTCTACTTTCTAATTGACTTCTAATCCAGTCATCAGTGATGGCATCAGATTTATTATGTTCCCCTTTCATGTCTGCAGGTACTTCAATAATTGTATCAACTACTGCAGTAGTTAAATCATGGAAACCTGTTAGCTCCAATTGAATTTCTTTTTTACCATTTGTAGTTAATTCATGTGCTTGGTTTACATATTTGGTTAACATGATAGTAAAAGACTTTGTATGTGCTGCATTATCGTCATGAACACCTTTGATTAAAAAATTACTACGCTTGATATCAAATGGTAAATCATCAAAAATTTCATCTTTATGAGCAAATAAGAAATCAATAACTTGTTCTTCCTTAACCTCTGTTGCAGCTAAATTACCAAAAGCATCACCAACAGCAAAACTAGAAACTTTGCCTCGTGTTTCTCATTGATAGAATCCACTAAATGTTATGTAGCTACTTTTGTATCTAGACTTGACATGATTAACATAACCTTTATCAATTTCTACTTTAGTCATAATCTTACCAGCATAATAAAGGTTGCTATCACTTGTATTAATATCAGTGAAAGTATAATTAGATGTATCATCAAATTGATAAATTAATTCCTTTAACATATCAAGGTTAACAATTGATTTTAATTTTTCTGGTGTAGCATATTCAGAAGATTTAAAAGTATTAACATTAGGGATAGTATATTCTTCATTTACTAAAGCAGTTTCATAATCTCATGAACCAGCATAATTATTATTTTTAGTATTAATTAATCATGCGCTGTTATCGTGGAACATATAAAGTCTATCTTTAAATCCAGAAATAGGAGTTGATGTTTTTGAATTAGGTACATAGCTTTGAACAAGATTATAAAAATTTATAGCATTATCAACCTTATTTGTACCATTGTAAGTAAAGTTAGCTTTTGTAAAATCTTTTCTTTCAACCACATTAGGATCTAACACCATTAATGAGTTTAAGTAAGAAGTACTACCAAACGAAGCATAACTAGGTCTTGTAAAATATTTATTCTCAGCAATATATGTATTTTTAGATAAATCAATATCTATCGTACTATTATTAAATGAAATAATATCTTGTTCAATGATTCTTCCTTCTCGATATGAGTAAACACATCGGAAAATTAAACCTCTTTCACTAGGAACAATCCCATTGAAACGAACTAATTCTTTTTGATAGTTATCCAAATAAACTTCACTTGGAATAATTTGACAATTTGAAGCATCACCTGTTAATAAATCTTGATTAGAATTTAATCGATATTCTGGAATAGTAACATTTAAGTCAATAACAATAGCAGATGCACTATCTGCTCAAATTTTTAAAAATATTCTTTTATCTTCTCCATTGCCACCTGAAGCATATAGCATAATATATGTTTTATGTACATCCGATATTACCGGTTGGAATGATATAACATAATACTCTTCACTTAATGTATTATATTCAATACCTAGTGATGTGGTAGATGATAATGTTCCATCATCATTAAATTTGTAATTTAGTGCTGAACTAATTCTTTCAGATTCTATTACTCCATATGTTCTTTTCATAACACTAAAGCAATCAAAACCACCTGTTGCTTTAAATAGGTCTCATGATTTGTATTCATCAACTGTATCATTAGCTAGTGCTAAGCTAGCTTGATCAATAACAGTACCTTCCATATTGTATGAAGCAATAGTTAGTGTTGCATCTGTTGTATTTTTTATTAAAGCAACTAGATAAGGTACTTCATGATCAACATAGTACATTCTATTAACATGTTCAACAGCAACTTTTCATCTTATATTTCCATTCAATTCAAAACAAGCTAAATATTTTGTGCCACTAATACTAGCAACACCAAAGTATTCTAATTGTCCTGAGACCACTTGGTAATCTTCAAGCAGATCAATTGAACTATCAAGTCTAATGGCATCACTATTGTTTAGATAAAATTTATCTGGTGCATCATGAGTGTATGGAGATGTAGGATTAGTTTGAAAATCATTTGCTATTAAATTCTGAGCTTGATTCAAAGTGTTAGTTTTTGCTTCATGTTTAAAATATGATAGAGCAAAAGTAAATAAGCCACCAAGAGCTATCGTACCAGTTATCATTTCAAATAGAACTAATCTTCTATTTTTTTTCATTTGAAATTAACCTTTTATTATCCTTTTTACAAATAGATATTTATTAAATTTTATCATTTTTTTAGATTTTTAATACATAGTATTAACACATTTGGAATAAAAATGCAAGATAATATTATTTTTTTCATTTGGAGTTTATATTTGAAGCATTTTTAATACTTACTAATATGTTTTTCGTGAATTTTTCTTATCTTTTTAAAGTAAATAATAGCAATGAAAATTAATAGGAATACAGCGAAGGCAACACCACCTAAAAAGACGATAGAAATTCAACTATTATGTGAAGTAAATACTTGTGGTGGTGTGATTGATAAATTTAATTTTCCAATGTTAACGTTTTTGAAAATTTGCTTTAGGGATTCACTTTCAATTGATGCTGTTTTAACAGGTGCTTTCCCACTAGTAGAACCATTAATTTTAATAATGTTCATAATTCTAAGAATCATTTCATCTCTACCATTTTTATCGATTGGAAATTCAGCAATTACTACATTAGGGAAATTGATTCCATTATTCCCATGAACTTGTTCACATAAACTATCATAGAACAATTTTGCTAATTCATATTTAAAGATATGTTCATCATTTCCAAATTGTAATACTAAACTATCCATTGCATCACCTGGAAGAGTACTACTTACATCGATATCACGGGTTGCTTTTGCATTTGATAATTTTAAAGTAAAAGATTTATTATTTTGGTATTGGTCATTTCCAATTGAAACATTATTTAAATATATAACAACTTCAATAGAATTGAAGTTTTGACTAGAGTAGATAATTTCTACATCTTTAACTGTAGTGACCCTTCCATTAATTGAATAGTGATCAAAAATCATCTTAGCATTATCTTGAATTGTTAATCATTCTAGAAGTGAATCTTTATATTCTTGTACATTAGCCATAATATCAGCTATTCAAGGTGATTTGTTAATTCAGAATCCTTGGTGACCTTCATTATCAATATAACCTCTGAAGGCAAAGTTTCTTAAGTCATGAACTTTCAATGAAGTTGGAGCATTATCCGGTTTCATAAAACCTTTAATAGTAAAAGTGTGTGAGAATTCATCTCTTGATGGGTTTCCACTAATATCATTGTGTTGTTCAAGCTTTACATTAATATAAGCAATACCAGCTGAATTTTCAATTTGTTTAATTTGTACATCAATATCTCTTTGTGGTTCAAAGTTAGTTGGCACATTAGCAAAGAATTTTTCAGAATGATCTATAACATATTGTTTTGCCATTGGGTTACTTCATTCTTTCACAAAAATAGAACTGATACTTTCCTCTTTTGCATAAATAATATCCGGCATTCATTTAGTTGGTTGAGATTTAGAAAAACCTTTCATTAGAAGTTCAAAATCTAACGCTTTCTTTACTCCATTAAATCAAGCAATATCACTACTTAGTGTTCCTTTAACAGATAATGAACCAGCATAATTGTCAGGGTTAGAAACACTATTAATTCTAATGTGATTTGCATTTAATGTCACATCAGGAATTAGATTAGTAAAAACCGGTTTTACATTATGGCTATCTATAATTGCTTTAACTAATTTATCTGAGTGATTGATTAATGAAATACTAACATCAGAAGCTAATACATTGCCTAGGTTATTTCCAGTAACTTCAGTTTCACTACAAATAGTTGTTGAACCATAAGTTGTGAAACCAGTAAATTCAACATTTCTAATCACAATTGTTTCAATTCCAGTACCAGTAGATGTTAACGCATCAGTAATAGTTACATCAAATTTAATCGTACCAAAAGGAACTGAACTATCATTTCAATTATTTCTTACATTACTAACCGAAATATTATCCTTGAATACTCATGGTTCTGGCGGAAGATGTTTGAACATGGTTGGTTCTAATTTAGACTTAACTCATTCTGCATTAATTCTAGTATCAGTACTATACATACTTGTTACATCAGTTAAGGTAATACGCTCATTAATAATTCCGGTAAAGTTGGTTGAGAAACCATCCACTCTAATAGTAAACAAACTTGTATTATCAACTTTAATCCCTAGTTCATTAAATACTTTACTAGGAACAAATTCTACTTGAGCGCTAGCTCCAGCAATATTTGGTGTGACATTTCTAATTGTAATAATTGCATCGTTTGGTAATGTTCTATCAAAAATATTATCAACATTATTTTCAATCAGCCTTTTAGCTTGACTAGTAGTGAACTTATTAGAGTTTTGACTTGAATATGGACCTGCTTCCATTGAATCTCTAACTTGTTCAGTAGATCTTTGTATTTTGAATCCTGAAAGTTCAAAAATTGCATCATCAAAAGTAAAATCTGGAGTAGGTATTCCATTAATTCAAGCTTTATTATTAATTAAATGAACTTTGGTTCTTACTAGTCCAATGGTATTATCCGCAGAATCTGGAATAATTTCTAATCTAATATCAGAAGTATTTAATGAATCTATAGGCACTTCATTTAGATTCTTAAGATTAGATTTAAATCAAGGTAAGAATGAAATCTTAACTGCATTTTCATTACTTTCAGATAAGGAAATTTCACTAGCTAGAATACCATTAATTCCACCAAGTGTATATGATAAATGGGCCTTATCTTTTAGCTCAGTTGTAATTCCTTGAGTTCTAAAGCCAGTAATTGTAATTCTTGTATTAATAGTTGTTGAATCTGTATAAACATTTTTTACTAACAAATCACCACTTACTTGACCAGGGATGGAGTTGTCAAAACCTGAAACTACAACATTTGCATCAAAACTATATTCCTTTGGTAGGTTTTCAAAAATACGTACCATATTTGTTTTAACAATACTTTTTAAATCTTCTATATTTGCTTGTGAAGATGGTTTATTTGGAATACCATAACCAAAAATACCACTAGGGTTAGATAATCTTGTTGTAATTCTTTTAAATCCTGTAAATGTAATAGTCATTTCATTTCTATGAGTACAAGCATCAGCACTAAGAATGAACTCTAAAGTAATTGATCCATTTACAACATTAAGCAATGACATCGGGTTAGGATAATTGGTGAAAGTAATATCAGAAATATTAATTGTTCTTTTTAAATCAACAAACATTTCATTTTGTTTACTTACCATTGCACTTTTAAAGAAGTTTTCATCAACAAGATCATCGTCTAATAATGGTTTTGTGGTTGTTGGTCATATTGAGTTAAAGTCATATGATTCTCTAATTAAAGCAGTTTTTGTTTTTTGAAAACCAGTAATAACAACTTTTCCGCCTACATAAGTATTTGGATCTTTAAGTACTTCTTGAATTCCTTGACTGTTATAAATTTTATTAACTTTAATTTCAATTTCAATAACACCTTTTCCAATAGATGTATTTAAGATTGTTACAAACATATTGGCATTATCAATGAATGGTAAGTTTTTAAAGAACATTTCTCGGTTATCAAAAATTAAACTACTAATTTCACTTACATTAATATCTTTTTCCTTCTTCTTTGCTAAGGCAGCAAAATTACCAGTAGTGAAATCGTTGATGCTCATTTCTTTACCAATAAATTTAGTTTGATGAGCATCCTTAAATCCTTTTAGAATAATTGTCTTTTCAATCTTCTCATTTACTAATTGATGACTAGAATTAATATAACTAGACAGGGAAATGGTTGCTTCAATTTCACCAGCTAAATTATTTTTTGTAGCTAACACAAAATCAATATGATCTTGTCTAAAGCCTAAAGGAAGGTCTGTAAAAATTGTTGTTGTGTTATTTCTGATTTGTTTCAGTATTTCTTGATCTGAAATGTCAGATGGATATGCATTAGCTCACGATGTGCCAGCAACATTCATTTCTTTTATTGCAGTAGTTTCATATTGATGAAAACCAGTAAAAGTAAGTTTTTCTGGAAATTGGTGAACATCTTTTAAAATACCATTGTCATAAATTTTTCTAGCAGAAATATTACATTGCACCTTTCCTTCATAAACTAAGGTATCATCATTGTTAAAATTAGTAAATCAATATTCAGTATCTGTTCTAGTTTGTTTTAGAATTTTAGTTCTAACTATTTCAGGAGATACTAATGGTTGAAATGAGGTATTTTCTCTATGTTCAACTGCATACAAATTAGCAGCGTTTGTTAAATTAACCAATAAAGATGTATTGCTATCAATTCAAGTAGTATTTCAAGCTCAAGAACCTTTACCATTATTTCCTTGTGGATTAATTAATCATAATTTATTACCTTGAATCAATGCAATATTCCCATTAGATGAAGCTCCAACACTAGCTCATTTTTCAGAGAATGGAATAAAGTTAGTATCAGGAAATTTATAATGTGAAAACTTATCAACATTAGTACCACTTGCAATAATTCCATTAGTTTCAAATGTAGGTTCAGTTAATTTCATTTTTACTACAGTATTAGTTAAATCAGAAACTAAACCTGTTAGTTGACCAGAGGTACAAATAGCATAAGCATATTCTCCAATAACATTAACTTGTGAAATGTTGATTGGTTTAATTTCAATAAAATCAACCATCTTCTTGAATTGTATTGGTTGTGCGGTATTAGAGTTATTTATATCAAAGATAGCTAACTTCGGTTTCTTTCCAGGGAATAGATAAAAAAGTTTCATCCCATTGGCTTGGGTTGAACTAACACCTTGTTCATAAAAATATTTAATTTTGTAGTCGCTATGAGCATCACTTCCAAAATCATATCCATTAATTGGGGTATTAGTATCTCATTGAAGCTCTGTACTAGTAGCCTTATTCTTGAAAATCTTTAACTTCAAAATATTAGAATCATCAGTTCATCATTGGATAAAGAAATCATCTGATCCAATGGTAAATGCATCAGTTGCCAAAACTCTAGATTGAGTTGTATCATTATCAACCAAACTATATGCACTAGTGCTAGTGATGTTACCATTACTATCAATAACAAGTTTGGTTGTAGAAGCAAACCTTTCACTATTGGTCATAAGTCCACGAGGAGAAACAATTACATCATTATTTTCTTTGTATTGAGTAATACCATAGTACTGAACATTGAAAACTCTACTATGGTTGTTAAATGTTGTTGGGTTAGTAAAAAGATGACTAGAAATACTATCACCAGTTTCAGCATTTAGGATTTTTAAGGTCATTGTATTATCATTGAAATCTTTTTGATCTTGGCAAAGAACATAACATAAAGATTTGCTACCAGTATTTTTAACTATTACTTGACCTACTGTTTTCAATCCAGTTAAAGTTCATACTTCTTGACAAGTAACAGTATCAAAGGCAACAATAGAACGATTATTCGAATTATCCTTTAAAGTAAAAATTACTAAATCACGAGGACCCTGATGCACATATGTTCCTAAATCAAGAGTTCCCGATAAGGTCATTGAGTTATCATCATTAATAACAATTTCTCCCGTAGCAAAAGCATCTTTTGCTTGAGGAGAATTCATATATCTAGTTTTATATTCTTGAGTTTTACTTTGAGTGTTTAAGTTTTCTGAAGAGAAGCCTTGTTCAATTAATGAATCATTTTTTTCTTCAAGAGAGTTTTCATTAGAATCAATTACGTTGGTTTTATGAGTTGAAAGAAAATTGTCACTATTCTGCTTTGAACTAACAATTGTGTTACAAGCAAAAGTACCAAATCCAGCTATGCCTAACAATGAAAAAAATAATGTTTTAACTTTTCTTTTCATACCCTTAAATAATTACTATTATTTTACCACAATATATAATATATATTAACCTTTGTTAAAACCTTTGTTTAAGCTTGAATATTAAACACAGGAAAATCATCATTTTTCAATTAAGATTTAGGATTATGAGGTTTTGAAAAGAGCATAAAATGAATGAAAACCAACCAATTTTTATTCAAAAATATTAATGAAAAATTGATTTTTTAAAATAAAAAAAGTTCAAAAATAAAGCATAAAATAATGGTCATTTTTAGAGTCTAAATTGAAACAGAAAATTTGTCATTTTATTAAAATAAATCCCTTTTATGACTTATGAAATCATTGCAGTTGAATATACTATATTAATAGAAAACATAGGTTTTCATACTATATTTTGATAAAATTAATATGTACTTATGTTCTGAATAGGAACATTTTTTCTTGTTAATATGGGCTTTAACAAAAAGAGTTGAAAAAAGTTTTGAATAGGATTAGGATTAGCAGGGATGACTTCTACTGTTATTTCTTCATCTGTAGTTCTCATCAAAAACCATACAAGTGTTGAAAATCAGGATAAAGAGGTGAGAGATATTTTCCAATCTAATTCACCTGGTGTTAAAAAATCATGAAATATTGAAAATCTAACCTACATCAAAAACAACCTTAATTATATTGACCAATCGAGGGAAAGTGATCTAAGTGGGATTTTAAGAACAATCCAACAAAATTCAGCTGTTCAATACATTAAGAATATTAAAACCGCAACTAATATTGGTGATTTAAATGTAAGTGAATATTATTCTGGAATGGATACTATTCAGTTCATCAATACAACATATACCATTGATCAACTATTAAGTTCATATAAAAATAGATATTCAACTAATCAAGATGACATTTCAGCATGAAGTTCAGTAAATGTAATTCCAACCATTTATTATGCAAAAGATCTAAACGGAAATTCATTCCATCAACTTAATGGTATTCCATCTTTCACAACCAAAAATATTGATTCAATTGCAGACAAAAAACTTGCTAAAAAAATCAATGATATGTACGAATTACAAAAAATTAAAATTAAAGCTGAATATATTAGACCAGAAGGTTATTTAGAAATTCCTGACGAAAATTTTTATGAAATTATTTTTAATACATATGATCAACAAACTAATGATGTTATTACACCAATTATCAAAAGAAATCAAATTGTTGTTAGAAGTCAAGATGCAAATGACTATGACACCAATTCTGGTGAAATCACAAAATTTATTGATAACTCAACAATAGACTTTTGAATTGATTTTATTATGAATCCACTTTTTGAAGATTATTCAAGAATAGTGGTTGAACCAGCAAACTTAATAATCTATAGATCTAATCCTTCCAACCCATCATACGATATTCCATTAAGTGATAGAAGTGTCTTAAATTTAATCAGCCAAGAAAACCCAACATTTATTACCATGAAGGAATGAGCTAAATCATGTATTAATGCTAACCCTTCTACTGATTTTGATTTTAGATATAGTTTATACAGAAATGGATTATCTCCAAGTTTGATTCAATCAATAAACATCCCTAGAATTATTACTATCAACCAGTCTACTTATGATAAAAATAAACATAATTGAAAAGAACCAACACTTATACCACCATCAATTTTATATGCTGAAAAACCAGCTGGTGAACCAAATAGAAACTGAGGTAACAATTACTTTGAATCATTAAAGAATATTACTGTTTCAATGAATTCATATGCACCTAACTTACCTAATCCACACGGATTTAATATCAACCATGTCAATGAAACTAGAGTAAAATCTGATTACACTAATGCTGAATCAAACACTTCAAATCAAGTAGGATCGCCTGATTTAGGTAGTGGTCCATCAGCTAGTGAAATTTTTGCTAACCAATTCTTTGTTGCACCAAATTTAATAAGTTACAATACAACATCTCTACAAGACTTTTTTAATAACTTCAACTTTATTAATCAATTACCAATCTACTATAAATATAATGAACCTAATTTCTCATTAGCTTCCTATAGTAGATATAAAGATTTAAGTGTAAATTTTTTACCAGAAAAATGAAATGAAGACAGTTCATTTAATGGCTTTACATTAAAAAATTCTATCTTCAATAATGATAGATATAGTAGTTCAACTTCCTATTTAACTGAATACTTTAACTTCCTAGCTAATAATAGATACCAAAACCTAGAAAGTTATGTCTATAAATATTTTAACGTTGTTCAAAATCAATGATTGGTTAGTCCTCCAGTTATTCATGATGCAACCCTAAAAAATGGTTATCGTTATGATTTCATGTATGGTATTAGTGACTTATTGCAACGTATTGCTTATCCTTTTAGTATGTATGAAACAATCTTAAATCAAAAGAATGATTTATATGTGGAAAACACTTACAACATCCAAGTTCAAGGAAAACATATTTCACGTTATGTTGATCCTACAACTTCAACTATTGTTTATTCAAACCAAATTGTTTCAGGTAATAAAAAACTTGTTGTGTGTCCACCTTTCTACGTATCTAATGATACATTTGCAAACTTCATTGAAGCAAAGCGAACAAATAAGAACCTAGCTATCCCTGAACAAATTGATATCACATTTGATGACTGAGTAGCAAATACATGAACTGATATTGACCCAAATCTAGATATCATTAAAATATTAGCTGAAAAAAATACAACTATTGGGACATTAGAAATTCCTAAGATTGTTATGGTTAATAATAATTCTGTAGCTTTCTTAGAAGATTATGTGGTTGATAAAAACCTTGTAACAAGTATTATTTTAATTAGTTTGATTGTTGTTATTGTGCTAATTGAAATATTTATTATAGTAAGAATTTGTAGAACTTCTAGTTATTATAAATGATCATTAACTAAGGCTCAAGATGAATATGGATATTAGTTTATATTTATAATGTATAATTAAATAAGACAATGAGGTGAACATATGAATAAAATGTGAATTGATATTGAAGATCTTTCAAATCAAAAATATGAATTA
>RCNI01000663.1_pt1 | contig 20489 bp, 13 predicted proteins | sample 2041151 | NCBI WGS metagenome assembly RCNI01 (sample SAMN09708214, study PRJNA481090) | feces metagenome | isolation source: feces | place: Antarctica: Albino Rookery | reverse complement strand
TTACATTTAGCAGCTTTAAAATAATCTTTAATTAGTTTTACAACTTGATTCTTATGCACTAATAATTCTTTATTCATAATTAACCCTCATATACCATTTCCACACCATACATGTTGATGATATCTCCTTTTTTAGCTCCCATAGTTCTAAGGGTTTCTTCAATTTGTGCTGTTTTCATCTTTTGGTTAAAACGTACAATGTTATCTTGTGTGGTTAATGGTATCTTTCTAGCTCAATATTTGATGAATTCACATTCAACACTTCATACATCATCAGCTATCTTATCAATGTGTAAGGTTCTATCTAACTTTTCATCATAAGGAACATTAGCTTCATAAGTAATAACATGAGCTGCTTTATTCTTAGCTTTGTTTTCTAATTCAATCATTCACATCTTATGTGCTTCATCTACCACTGTATCTAAGTTTTCACCTAATCCAGTTGAACAAGAGATAATTTTGTGATCCTTAATTTTCTTTTTTAGTTCAGCTAATTTTTCTTCAGCACCTGGTGCATCCATTTTATTAGCTACAATAATCATTGGTTTTTGTGCTAAGGCTACAGAATAGTTTTTTAATTCTTTCATGATAGTGCAATAGCTTTCATATGGATCTATGGCATCATCACTATCCATTGATATCATATGGATTAATACTGAAGTTCTTTCTATGTGTTTTAAAAAATCATGTCCTAAACCTAAACCTTCACTAGCTCCTTCAATTAATCCAGGGATATCAGCAAAAATAATTTTACGGTTGTTGATATAGATTGTTCCTAGAACTGGAATTAGAGTCGTGAATTGATAGTTAGCAGTTTTAGGCTTAGCAGATGAAATACAACTAATAAATGTTGATTTACCTGCATTAGGTAAGCCCACAATCCCAATATCAGCAATATGCTTAAGCACTAATCTACATTCTTTCTTTTCACCTAGATCACCAAGTTCAAATAAGGAAGGACATTTATTTACACCTGACTTAAAGTGGAAATTACCAAATCCACCTTTACCACCTCTACAGATAATAAATTCTTGACCATCTTCACTAATATCACAAATTTGTTCATTAGTTTCAATGTCATATACAACTGTTCCAACAGGAACTTGTACAATTACATCTTCTGCACTTCTACCATGCATGGTTTTGATTTCACCATTCTCGCCATTCTTAGCAGTAATATGTTTTGTGAACTTTAATGTTTGTAAGGAATTTTCATTGTGGTTGCCACGTAAAATGATGCTGCCACCATTGCCACCATCACCACCTGCAGGACCACCTAAAGGGACATGAGCTTCTCTTCTTCAAGCTACAAGTCCATTACCGCCATCTCCTGCTTTAAACAATATCTTACATTCATCTATAAAAGCCATAACATATATATGATATATGAATATGCTTTATTTCTTTAGTATTATTTATGCATAAGTATTAAAAAACCACAACTGAGTTGTGGTTTAATTGTCTCCTTACTTTATTTTATTAAAATTTCAAAATTGCACATTTTAAATTTAAGTTTTTGGAAAATAACAGTCAATTTGCTAGATGTGCTTATCTTTTTACTAGACATAAGCAATTCTTTTTCTTCTCTCTTTATCAAACATCACTTTCTTTGGCTGTAGGGGATCGTTATCTTTATCAAACTTGGAAATGATTGATACAGAAAAAATAGCATTAGATATATTGATTAATAGTCAAAGCATTACAAAGGCAGCCATAATAATTAATTTATTAAATACATTGTCCCATAAGATTGGATCTAAGATGTGCTTGATTTCACTCATTGTAATTTTGTCACCCCGAGCTATTAAAGCATTATATAGTGGTAGCATAGTTCCTAGATTTGTATTCTTATTAAAATAATAAGCTTTGATTTTATTGTAATTATCAAATACAGTTTTGACTTGATCATCTGAGTTAAGAGTTTTTGAAGAGCTAGCAGCTCATTGTAAAGTGCTATTTAAGTATTTTTCTAATTCTTGGATAACTGATGATGCATATTGCACAAAGGTAATAGAGAAAATTATTAGTACGGCAATTTGGCAGAATATTATGGCAACATAGTGGCACATTCTTGATGTGAACAAGAACTTGGATTCAATGATGGTCATCTTATCATCAAATGCCCTAAAGATTAAGATAACATTAACCACCATTCTAATGCATATGAAGCAAATTACACCAGCACATAATACACTCATATAAACTGAGATTTTATGAATATAGTCATTATTTAATGCTTTTAGTGCTAAAGCACCTTTTTCTAGATTAACAAGAACTTCTGTTTGTGTACCGCTTTTATTATTAAGTAGTGTGGTGATTTGGTTAATATAATTTTTAGCTTCATTACTTTTTAAACTTAAAACATAATAAATTAACAAACCTAAGCCAACTAGGATAATGATAAAAGCTATGGATGTTAATAATCACCCAAGCTTTTTAACATTTTTATATATGCCACTTTGACTTCTTCTATTGATTCCCAACATCTTATTTGATTGTAATACTTAAAAACTTATTATAAATTTCTTTTTGAATAATTTCCTTTCTTACATATCAATCGATGGTATTTAAAAAGTAAATATTATAACCAAGATCAGTTAGGAATTGAGTACTATCAATTAGTTCCATTAATTCCATAGTGTCTGTTCTGTCTTTGTTTTCATTTAGGATAATACCAAAAACAACCTTGCCATTTGCATCATTCACAATAGCTACATCAATCACTTTGTTACCAATTACATAATTAGTTAATACAGAACATCCTTTTTGTTTAATTTGGGTTTCCATAAAGTTAACAAAACCGGCTGGAATTAATTTAGGTTGGATATCAACTAATTTGTTATCTTGTTTATTTGAGATATTATCTAGGTATCCTAGATAATCTTTAAAGATATTATTGTTTTTGTTTTCAGATAATTTAATATCTTCGTGCTTCATACTCTTAACTACAATCATTTGTTCTTTAGCACGAGTGATGGCAACATTCAATCTATTGATTCCGTTGTTTTGAGATAATGGTCCAAAGAATTGTCTAATAGTGCCTGTTTCATTAGGGCCATATGACATTGATAAGATTACAACATCAGCTTCAGTCCCTTGAACATTTTCTAATGATTTAAAGATAATGTGTTTATCTTTATATCGGTTCAATAATTTAGTGCCTGAGAATTGATTGACAAAGGTTGATTCCATTTTGTTACATTGAATTAAGTTGAAGGTCACAACAATAATAGATTTGTTAACAAACTGAGCTTCATTAGCTTTTAAGATTTCCATAACTTTATCTATTTCAACTGTATTACAATTGTTTTCTCATTTCCCTTTCACATCATAAATAGAGATTGGGCAAGCATTGTAACCATTATAGTTAGCATATTGCAATTCATTTTCATAGAAGTATTTGTTTGAAAAGGCAATTAGTTCACCATTAATTGAACGGTAATGATTCTTTAAATAGAACTTGCTTCATAAACAAGCATCTGCTGCTTCAAATAATGACTCACTAGCATCTTCAGTCAGAATGTTTTCTTCTTCAATACTAGATCTCATAGCAAAGAAGTTATTTGGTTGCAGTTGCTTATCATCACCAGCAACTACTTTTGTTTTACAACGGTAAACTAATGGATAAGATTTTTCGACAAACATTTGGCTTGCTTCATCAAAGATACCATAATCAAAGGCTTCTTTATCAATAGGACATGTAATACAAACTTGTTCTGGAGTTAACATTCAAATAGGGAATAAGATTCTTAACTCATTGTAGAATTCCTTAATAAATAAGTTAATACTTGGTTTCTTTTTTAGTTTAGTTTTTGAGAAGATAGAGAATAGTTTTTGTTTTTGTTCATCTTTTAGCTTATCTATTTTTCTAGATACATTAATGATGTAAGTGTCTAATAATTGTTGTGCATTGTTTTTTATTGCTGCATCTCTTTCATTAATATATGCAATTCTAAGTTCATTCATAGTTGGCTTGTTAAAGACCTTTTCACTTGAAAGATTATCTACTCATCAATTATAATCAAGCATTTGTCTAAATTCTTCTACATCATAATTAAATGAGCACATTAACTCAATCACTTCTTTTGATAGATTATTGAATTTCATATCCACAAAAATATGGAATAATGCTGCAAAGGCTTCATGATCTTGATTTACTAATAAAGCTTTAGTTTTGAATATAGTTTTACCAGATGCTTTATTTTTCATAATTAAATTAGATAAAAGTAGTTCAGCATCTGGGGCACCTTCATAATTTGATAGGAACTTACTTAAATCATTTTTATCATATGCATCAAAAGTAGCATGACCTAATAAAACATCTAATTGTTGTTTATATGGTTGAACTTTATGTTGGAATTCTCTAATGAAGGCAATTGCTTGTTCATAATTAAGCTCTTGTTTCTTCATAATTTCATTAAAGTAATTAAATATACCAAGTTTCATTAGCTCAAGGATTTTATCACCATCTACTTGCTCTACACAATGAGCAAAGTCCTTGAATGATTTTTGTTGTTTCTTATCAAATGCTTTTGGATTGAAGAAATCATTAAATAATTCATTAGCATCCACTAATTTTTCATATGCATCATTTCGATTTTTAAGTTTTGGTTTATCAATTGCTTTTCTAATTAGTACTTCAAATTTATCTAGCTTTTCATAAAAAGCATTAATATCTCTATTATAACCAGTAAGGGCAATTGCATTTAAAACACCAAGTCTTTTATCGATTACTTCTAATGCATCTTGTTTTTCAGATGAAACAAGGATTGTTCCTTCTTCATTTAAAATATTTGCAATTAGTGATGCTATAGTTTCTGATTTACCAGTTCCTGGAGGACCATAAATTAGGGTGTTTTCATTTAAAGCAGATTCGATAGCATACTTTTGATAGATGTTTAGTTTTCTATTGATTTCAATAATATTGTCTTTGCTAATAACTTTTTCTTTGTAAACATCTTTCTTTTGAGTTTGTGTATTGATTTTAAAAGGATCCGCTTTATCTTTTTGCATTTGCATAATATCATAACTAATTACACCACCAGTTGGCGCAACAATCATTAATCCACAAGAGTTTTGGATTTTTATAGTACCATCTTCTGGTTTAGAGAATGGTGCTAAATTTGTTTCGTCAAATTCCACCATTCCAATTGTTCTAAGTTTTAATTTGTATTCTAATATTTCTTTTACTGTAGCATATTGATTAAATTGAATATCAGATTTTGTTTTTTGCTTAATATAAAAATTTACTTTTTCATTAATAGTTGGGTGGTCATCATTTTTAGTAATTTCTACTTTACCACTAGATGTATTAACTGTTACTTCTCATAATAATAATGGAGCATTTAAGGCTTTATCTTCATTATCAACAATTCCTTGTAAAAAGTAAGAACCAATATAGAAAGAATAAATTGATTGATCTCTTTCAATTTGTCTTACAGTTCTAGCTAATTTATTAACAACGCTTACAACTTTTATTTTAGTTTTTTTAATTGAGGTGCTTGCGCCTTCAATAGCATCTTTTACATTCTTCCATTTATTGGAAACTTTAGGATCAATTACAATGCCATAAAGTTCACAAATCATAAATACATCTTCTATTTGGGAAACATTTTCTAATTGTTTTACTGCTTGATCTTGTAAATCATTTTCAGCAAGAACAAGTTTTTCTTCCTTACCTCATAAAAAATTAAGAAGTGTCTTATCATCTACAAATGGTTTAAGGTCCAAAAATAAACTTGCTTTGCCATTAGTATAAATAGCAGGATCACCAAAATTTATCTCCAGAAGATTTTCCTTGATTCTATTTGATATGTTTTGCTTATTATCATTCTTTTTTTTGCTGAATAACATATTATCCTCCAAATATATTCCTAATTACATATTATATATGTAGTTTAACTTTTATGATGGTTTAAAATGGGAGTTCTCTAATTACTAGGGGTAATGCTTTTTAATAAAACCTATAAAGTTTTATTTGTAGCATTCCATTTAATTATACTAAAATTTATTTAGGTCATAATTTTGTAAGTTGCATTAAGCTTAATTTCTGTAAGACTTAATGTTAACTCAACAGTGCTAAGCTGCTGAAACAAGTATTCCTTACCTTGCTCAAGCTTCTTGTTTGGAGTCACATCTAAAGATTGACATTATCATTGGAATTAATCTTTTCTTTTGTATTTTAGCCATGTAGTGTTTTAATTCTCTAGCAACATGTAATACATATCTTTGTTTAACTGCATCCGGGTAATATTCTTTCAATGGATCAAATAATGCATATGAACCATGAATTACAATCATGTCAATTTTGGTAATACCTTTCTCATTGTATAATTTGTTGAATAGCATTGCATAAGCTTCTGAATTTTCTGCTTCACATATAACTGTAGCAAGTGTTCTTTACTTACCATTAGCATCAATCCCAATAGCAGTTAGAACTGCCTTCTTAACTATTTCTTTTTTGTGAATTATCTCACCCGTATGCTATTTTCACAGGTTTTTTCTTGTTTATGCTTAATGCAAGGTAGCTCTCTAATTACTAGGGGAACGTAATTGGAGAGCTGCCAGTTAAAGCAAATAAGGTTTATAGATATCCACTTTATTTTGCTTCAATAATGGATATTAAATTGTCCGCATAGTTAGCAAATCCGTTTTAGGTAAAAAGAAATAGAACTAGTACAAAAAGCATGCTTTAGCATGCTTAGTGTGTTTATATTAATTCATGAATTCTGGATTATGGAATGGTCATTTAGAATTATTTTTGTGAGCCATTCAGGCTTTGTATTCATCTGATTGTGATGGATCAATTTCAACCTTAGTAGATTTAATTTGCTTTGGTTCAGATTGTTTAGTACATTTCATCACAATGAATCTATATCCTTGTACTAATGGAATAACAGATAAACCAAATGCTAAAGCAATTCACATACCGTAGTTTTCAAATAAAGTAACTGTTACTTGACTTGAAGTAATACTAGGATTATCTTTAGTGATATCTATTGCTGGATCATTTAAGAATAAATCATTTAGGCTAGGTACATAGAAGATAATACACATTAAGATAACACCAATCATTAATGAACCTAATAAGAAGTGGTTGTCATAAAACTCTTTCTTAAAGATTTGGAATTTATCACTCTTACAGTTTCAACCATGGAAGAATCTACAGAATGATAGAGTCATAAAGGCAAAACCTGAACCATATTGGAATCTTAAAGAGTTAATTGTTACATCTTTAAGTGAAGCACCTGTTGATACTGCAATATCAGTACAATAATAAGCTAAGAAGAATGAACCAATTACAATGGCAGTCATGATTAATGATTCAACAAATATTTTTAAACAGAATTTCTTATTTAGGAAAAACTCTGTCGCTAAACGAGGTTTTTCAAAGATAACATCCTTACGGTATTTTTCTAAACCTAATGAGATTGCAGGTCATGAGTCAGTTAATAAGTTTAAGAATAATAATTGCAAAGCAGTGAATGGAGAAATAATGATTTGTAATCCTAATGAAAGAATAGTTAGGATAGTACAAATAAATACTGTAGCTAGGTTACCTGTTAATAGGAATTTAATAGCCGATTTAATATTGTTATAAACGCTTCTACCAAACTTAACAGCTGAAACAATAGTTGCAAAGTTGTCATCAGTTAAGATAATTGATGCAGCATCCTTAGACACTTCTGTTCCAGTAATACCCATAGCAACACCGATGTCTGCTTGTTTTAACGCTGGTGCATCATTAACACCATCACCAGTCATAGAAACGATCATATTGTGTGACTGTCATGCTCTTACAATTTTAATCTTATCTTCAGGTGATACTCTAGCATAAACAGAATATTTAGCTACGTCATGAGCTAACTTATCTTGTGGTATTGCAGTTAGTTCTCTACCTGACATTGATCAATCGGTTGGAGCAAAGATACCAATTTGTTTTCCGATAGCAACTGCTGTACCTTCATGGTCACCAGTAATCATTACCACTTTAATTCCTGAAGTATGGCATTCTTTAATTGCTTCTACTACTTCTGGTCTTGGCGGATCAATCATAACCATTAATCCAATGAAGACTAAATCATTTTCATCTTTAAATGAAATTGCAGTGTTTGATGTTTTTTTACAACAAATACATAACACCCTCTTCCCTTCAGATGAGAATTGCTTATTTGCTGCCATGATTAATTTCTTATCATTTGCATCAAACTTCTTGACTTTACCATTGATATCTATTTGGGTAACTCTTTCTAAAACCTTATCGGTGGCACCTTTAGTTAGCATGATATTGCCACCTTTAGTTTTAATTAGGGTAGACATCATCATCCTTTCTGAATCAAATGGTAATTCACCAATTCTTGGGTATTCTTTAGTTAGCAATTCTTGAGATGAGATATTTTTAATTAAATGATCGATTAAACAAATTTCTGTTGGGTCACCAATTGCTTTAGTGCCGTTTACTTTGGCATCAGAACATAGTGCAGCATATTTAGCAACAAGATGGTGGTACTCATTCTTTTTATCAAATTCTTCTGCCTTAAATGATTTATGATTAACATAGAAATTGGTTACAGTCATCTTATTTTGGGTTAATGTTCCAGTCTTGTCTGAACATATAACTGATACTGAGCCCAGACCTTCTACTGACTTTAAATTTTTAACAATAGCATTTTGTTTAGCCATCTTCTTAGTTGAGATAGATAATACAATGGTTACAATAGAACTTAAAGCCTCTGGAATAACTGCAACAGCTAAGGCAATTGAGAAATTTAGAGCATCTGAGAATACTGGTAAAGCATTAGCTGCAGTTAATGGTTTTGGTACAAATGCCAACTTAATTAAATTAACTGCTAATAGAATAAAGCAGATAGCTAATACAATTCACATTAACATCTTAGCTAATTTATCTAAATTATTTTGTAATGGGGTCTTTTGTTCTTCTGTGTTATTTAATAAAGTATTGATCTTACCAATTTCAGTATTAGCACCTACTGACGTAACAATCGCTTTACCTCTACCATATGTTACTAAACACCCTGAATAGATACAATTTAATCTATCACCTAATGGTGCCTTAGGATCCTTAATTAATAAGGTGTTTTTAAGAATTGTTTCAGATTCTCCAGTTAAAGAAGATTCATTAATCTTCAAACTAGCAGCTTCAATCAATCTAGCATCAGCTGGAACTAAATCACCAGCTTCTAGTAGAATGATGTCACCCACAACAATTTTATCAGTGTCAATCATCTGACTCTTACCATCTCTCAAGACTTTAGATTTAGGTTGACTCAAAGCCTTAAGACTTTCTAATGACTTCCTAGACTTGATGACCTGAATGGTACCGATGGTTGCATTAAGAATAGTAACACCAACAATTAATAAGAAATTTTCTCAGGATTTAATATCTAACAAAGCTTCTCCCCAACCATAATTATCAGTTGGGAAAATTTGTACTAATACAGAAATTAGAGATGAAACTAATAAAAGAATCATTAGTACATCTTTATATTGCTCAAAGAAAACTCTAATTCAACTCTTCTCCTTTTTCATATTAAGTTGATTAGGACCATATTTTATTTTATTTTCTTCTACTTGTTTTTCACTAAGACCTTCACTTATACTAGATCCTAATTCTTTTTCAATTCGTTTAACTTCTAAGGTATGTGCATTTTCCATGTGATAATTATAATACCTTATGAATATGATAGATATATTAATTATTAAATTCTCTTATTTTATTTAAATCCATCCCACATGAATGTAAAATTTCATAACTTATTTCTTCATTAGATAATTGTTTGTATATCTTATCATGTACCGCTTCATCAAACAATTGTGTTTGTTCTACATTAAATGTGCCATTATCATTTTGCATCAATGATATTTTGTAACTATAAAACTGAATTGCACATCCTGCTGTTGAGGCAAGACAAGGCACCTTTCGTTCTACTATATACAAGCTTTCTCTATCAACAAATGGCATAATTATTCACTCATTTAAATTTTCGGGCTTCAAACTATTAGTGATATTTTGTAATTTAAGTTCCAATAAACCTAATTGTTCTTGACTAAATATGGAAGCTATTCTTGAATTTGGTGTATATCTTAATTTTGGTTCTATAAATTTACCGATAATAAAAAAGCTTTCTATTTTTTCAATAACTTTCTTCTTGCATGATGTTAAATTCAATTTAATATCATCTGTAAGTATTGATTTTCATTGGTATTTTACATCAATAATTTTTCCATCATTATTAAATAAAAGATTAAAATTTCCACCCAGTTGTTTTATCATTCCCCCATATTTATAATTCAGTAATCCAGAAGCTGTAATTTCATTACCATTTACATTAATCACAAAATCTTCTTCAATTACTGTATCACTTGCGACAAACACCGGCTCTCCTGTTGTGAGAAATAAAACACCTACCATGATGGATTTTATATCCTCCAAAGTTATGATTTCTTTTAGCATGTCACTTGGGTTATATAAAATTTGTATTTTATCTTTAATAAACTCATAAGTTGTGGTTGAAATAGTTAAATGAATTGGAACATCTACAAAACTAGAAGATTCATTACTATCTTTAAATTCATAACATAGATTTGCATAAACAATTTTGTTTGTATTTGAGATATCAATTTTCTTGACTATATTTATAATCCTAAATAAGGCTTTGCTAAATTTATTATTTCTGTTAATGATATTTGATAATATTCTATTATTTATGTTTTCATATTCATTTTGAGTTGCATAAATATTATTTCAAATATCTGAAAGGAAAAAGTCAGTATTGCCTAGAAATCCTATGTGAGGGAATCCATATACAAATCATAACCAATCTATTTTTTCAAATATTTCACTCATAAGTATTTGCAAATCTACAGCTAAAATAGGTCTAGTTCTAGTAAAGACTCTAAAGTATATTAAAAGATCATTACAATATGGATGAACTTTTATACCTTTCATTTTAAATTGATATTTATGCTTATCGAATCCTGAGAAAAAATCACAAGGGATATGTTTTTTTTGAAGCATTTTAAATGTAACTTTATTTCACTGACAAATTTTTAATTGCGATGCTACATCAATGATTTCTTTATATGGACCTGGCTTAAATGGTATCTTTGTTCTAAAGCTCATTCTTCTCGAATCATTACTATCACCAATAATTAAATTGCATAATATATCTCTATAATAAATATCACCTGCAGATTCGAAACCTATACGAGTTACTTTTCATTCATTTTCTTTAATTGTCACAGAGCCAATTATATATGGTTGTAAAGCATTAATCACTTCATTAACACCAATAGATTTTGCTGAATAATAAGTAAAATCTTCTTTAGGGTGAAAAAGAGGTATGCCCAATATATCAATAGTGTGTAAATTGCATAATGTTTTTTCTAAGTCTGTCAAGGTATCAAAACAATCTTGAAAAGTTGAATTGATTAAGAATCATTCAAATAATATTAAATCCACAGTGTCAATGTTTTTAGTACTTTTATCTTGATAAGTAATTGTTAAAATAACTTCACCACTATTCACTTTTGTATCAAAAAGATATTCATACTTGGAATCATCAATGTATTTAAATCCAATTAATCTATTTCTAATTTCACTTGAAGATAGTCTACCAATGTCAGCTCAACTAGTGATGCCTGATATATCAAATCAAATATTTTCAGCATAAAGTTCTGATGAATGATTAAAATTTTTGCGATCCTTTGATTTTGTATAATATTTATAAACTGTTAAATCTTTTATTTTGCTAGTTTTATCAGTTAGTTGCACGCCAATCTTTACTAATGTACCTATAAAGAAATCATCTACTTTTCGATCATCAATAACACTTACATCAGTTATTTTCAAACTTGTATAGTTATTAGGCATATACTCACAAATTACATCACTAATGCATATATGACCTTCATCTAATGTTTGGTCTTCTTTTTCAATTAATTTAATGCAATTAGATAATGTGGCTATTAATAAATGGTCTTTATCTCTAACTAAACCATTTTTTATTTCAAAGAATTTAAGGTTGGCTTTTTTTGCTTTTTTAATATCACCTGTTTCTTTGTCTTTATGAAAGACAATTATCTTGAAACAACATGTTGTCACAAAATGGTGAATATATGCTGGGGAATAATTGATTGAACAAAGCTTTGTCTCATAATAAAAATTATCTGTATCAGGAGTATAATCCTTGAAGAATTCAAATATTTTAAGTGGCAATTTATCTCTAATTTTTTCAATAGAAAGATGAGTCGGTATTTCAATTGTAGCTGCATTTATTTTTTGAACTTCTGCTTCTAAAGATCCCAAGTATTGCAATTGACAATATTTAACACTAACTAATTCATCAGGATTACCTCTAGCTTGAACATAAATAGAAGCGGTTATACATTTATCAGCAACATTAATTGGTTTAACAAAATAATCAAAACTAAAATGAAAGTCAAAACCAACTATACTAATATATTTGCTAATTGTTTCATTGTTAATACTTCTATACTCTTCAATATTTGAAGGTAATTGCTTTCATTGTAGTTCTACAATATCTCTAATTCTGTTCGCTTCTTTTTTGACTCTATCTTTATCATATGAAACATAAAATGGTTTTGTTCAAACAACATCATTAGAACAATCCATTAATCCAATTTCTAAAGTAAATTTAATAATATGGTCTTTTGGTTTAACCATATTAACAACTCTATACTTGAAAATATTATTAATTAAGGATAAGTTTAATAATTTAGTTTTTCAGAAAAAATTTTTCTTGTTTATTTTTTTAAAATCTTTAATATTATTGATACGATATTCGTCAATAGTCCATATAGCTTTTGATTCTATTCTTACTTGTTCATTGTGCAAGATTTTATAGCCTGGCAATTGATTAGAACTCAGTGGAACAATTGGTTTGTATCTACGGGTTGTTATGTATTCAATTAAAGCACCTAGCTTCTTCTATTACAGTATTTGTAGTTATTTCACTTTCTGCTGCTCTTTCACATGCTGGAGCAGAAGTGCTCTCAACTACTATGTTCTCTAAATTAGTTTCTTTTATTTCAGAATCATCAATGGAATCAATATCGACATTTAATTTATCAATTACTTTTATAGGGAAGCTTATAGAGGAAGTTGTTTCAAATAAAGCAGTAATAATTAAAGTTCCTTCATCAAATTCTTTTCTCATTAAAAAATTATTTAAGATATTAGTTTTGTTATCAATATTGATAACATCCCCATTCTTTAATTTAATGGATCAAATAAATCTAATATCATTTTCATTCGCCGGCGAATCAATATTAATTTTTAAATTTAAACACTCACCATTAAAATAAGACTCCTTGAATCCTACTCCATCAAAAGGACATAACTTATCAATTTCACCAGGGTATAGTTCTACAGCAGAATTAGCTAAAGTAATGCATTCTCCTATATCAGTTGTTTGCATAGAAGTTTTATCAATATTATCCCCAGATATTACTAGAGGTATAGATAGACCAAATAACGAGCATGCTGCTAATACTAAATAACCGATTTTTCTTAATCTTTTCATTTTTTCACCTTTATATATAAATCTAATTGAGGTTAAGTTGTTTAATAATATGCTATAAACTTTTTATCAATCACAACTTACAACTACTTACATTGATCATTTTTATCTTTGTAAAGTTGCGCTGATTGAGCTATTGCAACTAAACTACATCCCATAGGTGTTAATTTAAATGCTGAATCATTATTATATGATTTCTTTTTAGGTTTTATTTTTAAAACATCAATAGAACCAAAGGTAGTAATAGTCGGTCTTGTGTTAGCTTCATCAACGTGATCAATATAATCACATTCTATTAAATACATTGCTTTTCCCCTATCAGAAGGAAATAAAATTGTTCTTATATCAGTATAATGAATAAGCTCTTCTACATTATTTCTAACTAATTTCATTTCAACATGTTTTAAAAGAGTGCAACGAGATGAAAGCAACTCTACATATGTTCTTAAATCCTGTGTCAATATTTTTGCATCCTTTGTTTTTTCATAACACTCTCTAACTAATTCCTTGTGTAGTTCTTTCTTTATAACCTCTATACTACTATGACTAATAGCACCTGCAAGTTTTTTAGAAGGGATGTAATTAATACCTCCTTGACCATAAAAATATTTACTATTTTCTGGTGAACAAGATGTCACAGATAGACATGCTGCTATAGTAATTCCTAAAATAATCAAACCTGATGATAAGAGCTTAGTGAAATATTGTTTTATTCGCATGAAGTAATGTCCCTTTCATCATCAAATTGCAATCCCAAATAATCGCCTACAATAATGACATAGGGATTATAAGGAACCCCATTATTTTTAAGGCAAGGTAGATGTTTCTTTATATCTTCAAATTGTCATTCCTCATTTTCAATCTTATCTTTTACTTTAATAGCAAAATTTTTATACATATGAATGATTTTAAAAACATCTTTTGGTCCGGCTGTCAATCTAATAATATATATATCTAAATAATCAATTTTGTATTTCTTTTTATTGATTGTGTAATCAATCTTTACGGCTTTGCCAACATGAATGCCTGCTTCAAGTAATGAAACATAGACTTTAATTTTTGAATCATTAATATGCAGTAAATTTTTGGTAAACTCAGCTACTTCTTTTGTAAGTGCATTGTAGAGTAGTTTTCTATATTTGACTATATGCTCTAACAAAATTACGCTTTTAATTTTTTCATTAGGATCATAGATACATCACCCACTAGATCTATTCTCTTTATCATGAATCTTTTTGAATCTATTGATAGAGGACATGGAATATGGTGTATAGACTATTAAGCAACCTAAAAAAATAGATGCAAACAAAAATTTACTAGTAAGTTTAATTATTTTTTTATTCATTATTTTATCCTTACTTTAATTAATCATTTCTATTAGTGCTATCAAATGAGTAAGATGCTAAGATTTATAAATAAATTGGTAAAAATAAACCCTAACTTCAATCACAATGATGTACTAGTAGTAATGAAGCACATTCACTATTTAATACCAACTCATCGCAATCATTAAATATGTATATTTATCCTCCTATCATACTTTCAAGTTATAGGAATGATTATTATTGTCAAGATAGATTGCAAAAATTAAATCCGCACATCTATTTTCTTTTTATTCATTAATTTAGATTCTTTTTTAGATATATATCTAAATTTCTTAGATTTGAAATAGATTGAATTAACAATTACAAAAGCATCAGAGCAAGCCATTGCAATAACAGCTAGGAAAGCAGGTAAATATCCCAACATAGTTAAAGGGATAGTGACTGCATTGTAAAAGAATGCTCAAAATAAATTTAAGAAAATAACCTTTCTAATTAGTTTAGTAATAAAGATAGATTTAATAACACTCATAATGTCTTTATTTAAGATTGAAATATCAGCAATATTGTTTACTATGGCATTATCTTTATTAATCGCCATTGAAAGATTTGCTTGCTTTAATACTTCTAGATCATTAATACCATCTCCTACATAACAAACATTCTTGCCATCTAATTGAAATTGTTTTACTATATTTGCTTTTTCATTTGGAAGAACATTGGCAAAGTATTTAATCCCTAATTGTTTAGCAAGTTTACTCGCAGTTTTTTCATTATCACCAGTAATCATGTAAACTTCTATTCCTCGTGATTTTAATACATTAATAGTTTCTGCAGTATTTTCATTAACACTATCCTTAAATACTATTAATGTTTCCACAGTATTATTCTTTATTAAAAAGGTTAATGTAGTTAAGTGGTTTTCTTTACTATTTTGAAATTTGATAAGATATTTTTTTATTTCATCATTTAAAGAAAGTTTTTTGATGTTGTCTTGGATGTATTTATAAGAAACAATCATATAGTTATCTTGTTTAGATTTATAGCTTAAACCAATACCACTAATTTCTTTAACAATAATTTCTTTGTTTTTTGCATTTTTGTGTTTAGAAATATATCAGTCTACATATGATTTAGCAAGTGGATGAATAGATTTAGTTTCCATGTGATAAATTAGTTCAACATTTTTCTTCTTACCAATGATATTGGTAACTTCAAATTTACCTTTGGTTAATGTACCAGTTTTATCAAAAGCAATAAGATCTATTTTATTTACATTTTCATAAGCGCTAGCATGATTGATTACTATCCCATTACGAGAAGCTTTTGAAATACCACAAAGTGAAGCAAAAGGAATGGCAATACCAAGAGCACAAGGGCATGACACTGCTAGCACTGCTACAGCAAAGTAAATTGCGGCAATATAGTTGTTATCAGGTCTATGGTTTCCAAATAATCATGAACTAGAAATGTTCTCTATACCAGGAACAAAAGCTTGAATAAAAAATGTGATGATTGATAACAAGATTACAACTGGTACAAATCATTTAGAAAGTTTATCAGCAATCTTTTGATATTTAGGTTTCTCTTCTTGAATCTTTTTTACATTTTCAATTATTTTATTTAGTGTGGAATTTTCACTTGTTCTTATAACTTCGGCAATAATAGTATTACCAGTATTAATAGTTCCACTAATTAAATTACAATTAAATGTTTTCTTAACTGGTTTTGTTTCCCCAGTAATACTAGATTCATCAATATAAGTTAAACCTTTATAAACAACACAATCAACAGGAATTGACTCCCCTTTATTAATTTGGATAAGGTCATTAATTTTAATATCATCAATATTAACTCTGAATGTCTTTTTAGTTTTAGGGTTATATAATAAAGCATCATTAACTTTAAGAGCTGCAATAGCAGTAATGTCATCTTCTGCTTTATGTTCTAGCTTTGTGGTTAAGAAGTTTCCTAAATTCAAAGTTGCAGTAACTACTGCAGCTGTAGGAAAGAAAGACATCATACCAGTTTCTTGCATATGTTTAGCACTATTAATAGTGTTCAAGATTAAAGGATAGAAACTAAAACAATACGAAACAAGAACACACAAGCTAATCATAGTGTACATACCAGTCATTTTATATTTAAAAATTTCTTCTCAAGCTCAATAAAAGAATTTTCATGCATAAGCAAATACAACTATTGTTGATAGACCAAAAGATAACCAGTCCATTCATAATGGCATCATCATATTTGATTTATTAAAAGCATAATAAATTTCTATACCTTCCAGAGCAAGGGCAATGATAATACTTATTACCATAATCGCAATATTTAAATTATTCTTTATTTTAGTTTTGCTTTTTGCTTCATCGCAATGACATGAACAATGTGACATTCTAGCCTCCACAGATAAATAAAAAATTAATAGATCTAGTCTATTATTTATCATTGAGAATTAAGGCTGAATGTTTTCGCACCTTGAAGTCATAAGTATATTCATTAAACTTTTAATTTATGTATTACCCCAACTAACAATGGTAGCGTTTTTTATCCACATGTGATCTCAACAATTTTATTATATCTATAAATTTACATAATAATATCTTTTTTCTGTTTTGTATTAATCTCTATGGAACAAGGACAAGAAACTATTTCATTGATACAATATTTTGATAATGTATACACTAAATAATTGGAAATGTGGAATTCAATTCCATATTGATTATTAAACATTGGCATTTTTTCTAATAAAGAAGCTAACATCTCACTATTAAATTCTCCTGTTTCAATACTATTTTGAATATCTTGTCTTGAGGGAGTAGAATAGATGGTTAACAACTTTAATGGAGTATTACTTATTGAGTTATAAACATAAAGGGTGCCAACAATATCACCATAAACCCCAATTTTTTTGTCTAGGAATGATATTTTACGTTTATTATTACCAGCAGTTTGTTCAACAAAAATTAATTTGTGTCTTATGCAAGCTTGATTGATTAAATTTATTTTATCTACAGTAGGATATTGTTTCATTAATTTATCCACGGAAGTAAATTTAATATTTTTAGGAAGTTTTAGTCCATACTTTTTTCTAGCAGGAAGATTATTTAACGACTCAATAATCAAATTGGTTAAATTATGCATGGCGCCATAATTAATGTTGGCTAAATATTCTCTTATGTTAAGATAAATCACATTTTCTGCATTTGATTCAGAAGGAGTATTTTCTATATCACGATGAATTGTTGGCGCATAACAAATGACCCCTTGATTTTGTTCAAGGTCAAGCAAATCTAAAGTGTTGATTAAATTCAAATTTATATAAGCTGGTATTTCATATACTTTTTCATTGATTGAATTATCAAAAGTAATTTTTCTCTGGCTAGAATAAATAGCATTAACATCACAAACAACTTGAGGGTCTATCTCAACTAAACTATAAAGATGATGAAACATCTTCAAAATTTCTTTTTTGAATTCGGCAATATATAATATTGTTTCTTTCTTGGAGTATTTTTGACTATAGTCAGAATATATTTTCATTATTTATCTTTCATATGAGGGAATAATAAAACATTTCTAATTGTATCATTACCTGTAAATAGCATGACTAAACGATCAATTCCAATTCCTAAACCACCTGTAGGAGGTAAACCATATTCAAGGGCTTCAATGAAGTCCATATCCATTTCATTAGCTTCATCGTTTCCTAATGCTGCTTCCTTTAATTGGTTTTCGAATCTCTCATATTGATCAATTGGGTCATTCAATTCAGCAAAGGCATTAGCAAATTCTTTTTGCCCAATAAATAATTCAAAACGTTTAGTAAATCTTTTGTCAGTGTAATCAATTTTAGATAAAGGAGATACATCAGTTGGGTGACCATGAACAAAAGTTGGTTGAATACATTTTTCTTCACAGAAGTGTTCATAGAATAAATTAATAACATGTCCTACGGTGTGTTGGTGTTTTTCTAATTCAATTTTGTGCTCTTTAGCAATTTTAACAGCTTCAGCATCATTTTTTACTTTTCAGAAGTCAACACCAGTTTCTTGTTTAATAAAATCTACCATGTGAATTCTTTTAAATGGTTTAGATAAATCAATATCAAAACCACGGTATTTTAATTGGGAAAGACCTAGTTCTTTAACTAAGTGTTTGAATACACCTTCAACTATGTCCATAGTGTCTTCCATATTTGCATATGCAGTATAAGCTTCCATGGAAGTAAATTCTGGATTGTGTGTAGCATCCATCCCTTCATTTCTAAAGATTCTACCAATTTCATAGACTTTTTCGAATCCACCAACAATTAATTTCTTAAGTGGTAATTCTGTTGCAATTCTTAAATAATATTCACGATCTAAGGCATTGTGGTGAGTAATGAATGGTCTAGCAGCAGCTCCTCCTAAAATTGGTTGAAGTACTGGAGTTTCAACTTCAAAGTAACCTAAACTATCCATATAGTTTCTGATTAATTTCACAATCTTAGAACGCATGACAAATGTTTCCATTGAAGCATCATTAACAATTAAATCAACATAACGGTGTCTTGCTCTTAATTCTTCATCACTTAAACCGTGAAATTTTTCTGGTAATACTTTTAGAGCTTTTGAGATAATTCTAAGTTCTTCCACATCTAAAGTAACTTGACCAGTCATTGTTTTCATTGGTTTACCTTTAACTTCAATAATATCTCCAATATCAATTAATTTAGCAGCTTCAAAAATTTCTGGGTGGTTTTTCTTGTTAATATAGATTTGACCTAGTGCACTAAAATCCTTGATGTTATAGAATGTTTGACGGTTAGACATTACTCTACCAGCTAAAACTTCTATTGCATCAGTTTTGTCATGTAGTTCTTCTTTAGAGAACTTATCATACTTATCAGCAAATTCTTTTAATGTAGAAGTTCTTTTCACCCCTTCTACTGCATAAGGATCTTTGCCTTCAGCTTGTAATTTTTTAAGTGTTTCTCTTCTTATTAATTCTTGTTCATTAAATTTTCTATCCATATTAGTCTCCCAGAAAACATAATATTATTATATTATAAAAAAAATCCTATTTAACATAGGATTTGAGATTAAAGTGTTGGATATAATTGATAGTAATTTTCTGCGTTTTGATTGTCGCTATCTTTTATTAGACTAACATCAATATTATTGTATTTAATGAAGTCATCAAATGTCTTTTTAACATCTTCTGCTGCACAGAATATTTCATTAGGAACTTTCAATCTTAACATAGTTTGAAAGTCTTTAATAATAAAAGCAAATACATTGTAGTATTTTTCAAGTGCTCCTGGTGGAACATTTGTATCTAATGAAGTATCCCTAATAAAAGATAAATAACTACTTCCAAATAAATGTTTAGCAATTGGGTCTAAATAAGATTTTCAATTCTTTTCAACTTCATCTGAATTTACAAAATCCAATTCGAATATTTGGTTAAACATTTTAATCTTTTGGACTAATTCATCTCTATACAAATAATTACTCATTATATACCAACCTCTCTTTTGGTTCTAAAATGGTGCACCATACAGGATTCGAACCTGTGACCCATTGATTAAGAGTCAATTGCTCTACCAGCTGAGCTAATGG
>RCNI01000662.1_pt1 | contig 20494 bp, 21 predicted proteins | sample 2041151 | NCBI WGS metagenome assembly RCNI01 (sample SAMN09708214, study PRJNA481090) | feces metagenome | isolation source: feces | place: Antarctica: Albino Rookery | reverse complement strand
GAGCCGATACACTCGCAAGGATTCTAGGAGCTTTCGGCTGGGAGTTGAGAGCATGCAAGCAAGGGCAAGCCGGGGGCATCGGCTACCGGATAGACTAGAAAGAAAGCCAATTTTTTAGGGCTTAAGCTCACCTATTAGGTGGGCTATTTTTTTACCTATTTTTCTATCAATATTTTAACTATTTGGGGTCATTTGATACCCCCCTAGTAACATATAAAACTATTAAAAATAGGGGACCGGCGAGGGAAGTCTCCTTTTTACAAACGACTTTATTTTTCAGAAAGTGTAAAATTGCCGATTTTCGACCTAGTTGTATACCGTTTTATAATAGATGTAACTAACTTTTACAGACTTAAATTTATTTAAGTACAGAGAGGGGGAAATGGTACGTGGCTAGGGATTTCGCTGTGGGTTTCTATAGGTCTAAATCTTGGAGAGTGACACGAGACGCGTATATGAATTCGTTTGTTGAGAGCGACTACGGACTAATTCCTCCAGGTGTCTGTGAACGCTGCTTTGCTGAGGGCAAACTAATCCCTGCAGAGATAATTCACCACAAGATACATCTATCGCCAACGAACATAAACGACAATTCAATAACACTTGATTTCAAAAACTTAAAGCGCGTTTGTCGTGACTGTCACGCTATAGAACATAGTGCTGATGCTGACTACATACCGCGCGTTCAATTCGGACCTAATGGAGAGGTGTTAAGGCTTAATGGCAACGAGAATTCCTAAAGCTGATGAAAGTGAAGTAGAGATTGAGACTCAAAAACTACTCGACACTATCGACGGCTTAGACAAATACACAAGACTTGAACGTCTGCAGATCGAGGAGTGTGTGGACGACTGTGCACATTGGATAGTTATTACCAACACTCTTAAGCGTGACGTTATTAAAAACGGTGTACTGGCAAATAAAACAAAAGGGGCTAAGGACAACAAGACACGTACCCAAGTTGAAAGAGAAACGCTTGCGGTGTGGCACAAAGTCCAACCTCGAAAGTATGAAGCTTTAAAAAGGTTAGACAGCCTATGTAGTAGGGGTGACAGTGAGCGAGAAGAAGAAACTAAAGACCCATTTATCGACTTTATCTCTAACTAAAGCTCAAGACGGCTATGTCGATGATAAGGGTAGAACAGATGCAGAGATATTCCTGCAGGCGGCACTTGACGGTGAGATAGTTGCCTGCAATCAAATAAAGAAACTTGCGAAGAAGATACTTCCACGTATTCATAAGCCATATAAGAACTGGCATTACTCAGTAGAACATGCGACACGACCTGTAGCGTTTATTGAAAGGTTCTGTTATATACCTTCTGGAAAGATTGGTCAGCCATTCATACTTGAGCCTTTCGAACGTATGATTGTCGAACTAACGTTCGGTTTCGTTGATGATGAAGGTAACCGACAAATTCAGTACTCATTTGTTGAGGTGGCACGTAAGAACGGCAAGACTTCACTTGCAGCTGCAATTGAGATCTACATGCTTGTTGCAGACAAAGAAGGAGCGCCTCAGTGTTATAACGTTGCTACCTCAAAGCAACAGGCCTCCTTGTCGTTCGGAGCTGTTACAAACATGGTTTCACAGTCTCCATGGCTTAAGAAGTACCTACGAAAGGGAGTTATCGAAAGACGAGCTGAGACAGGTATTATCTGTGACATGAACATGGGCTACATCGTTACATTGTCTAGTAATCCAAAGTCATTAGATGGTCTTGATACACATTTCGTAATGTACGATGAGCTTGCAGCAGCTACTGACCGTTCTGTATTTGACCTTATCAAGCAGTCTATGAACGCACGACACCAACCGTTGATGATGGTTATCTCAACACAAGGGTTCGTGCGTTATAACATCTGGGATAACGAGCGAGAGTACGCGGTAAGGTGGCTTGACGGAGAGATTGAGGACGATAGGTTCTTGGGTATCTTGTTTGAGCTTGACAGCAGGGACGAGTGGAGAGACGAGTCCGCTTGGATGAAAGCTAACCCAGGGCTAGGTACAGTCAAGAAGCTTGAGGGACTTCGTAGTGAAGTGAACAAAGCGAAGAATGACCCATCGTATCTACCTACATTGCTAACAAAGGACTTCAATGTACCAGCAAACCAATCAAGCGCCTACTTCACGTATGACCAAGCAGTCAACGAAGAGGTTGTTGACTTCAAAGAGAAGAAGTTTAAGTACGCAATTATTGGATTTGACGGTTCGGAGACTACCGACCTTACAGCTGCAACCGCTATCATGATGAGCCCAGGAGACGATAAGATTTATCAGAAGTCCATGTACTGGATACCAGAAGATAGCGTGAGGCTAGATGAGGGAAAGCGCAAAGAACGAGACCGTGTTCCCTATCACGAGTGGGAGAAGCAGGGATTGATACGCTTTACTCCAGGCAACAAAGTCAACAAAGAACAATGCTTGCTCGAGTGGATTGAAGAATTAAGAGAGCAGGACGACATCTGGACCTTTGCTGTTGGTTACGACCCTTGGCACATCGATGATCACTTCAAGCAATCATTGGAGCTCATTGTAGGGAAAGACCGAGCTCAGCCTGTAAGACAAGGTGTTATGACTCTCTCTCAGCCTATGAAACAGATGAAAGCAGACTTTGAACAAAAGCGCTTTATCAACAATCACAATCCGATAGACGAGTGGTGTCGTATGAACACTGCAGTTAAAGTCGATGTTAATGACAATATCCAGCCTGTTAAAGGTCAAGGAAAGCTAGGACGTATCGATGGATACATCGCAGAGCTATGTGCGTATATTGTTCTGTATCGCCTTTATGATGATTACCAAGCGGTAATTTAACGGCAACGTATTATTTGAATTAAAATATATTGTGAATATGCAATATATTGCTAGAGTTTATTAAAATGTACCTCATGTAGAGGTCAGCTATATAAGTTAAGTGTCCTATTATGGTTACATTAGCAGGTTAAATATGAATCAAACCAATCAAACTGAAAGAAAAGGACTATTGAGGGGCTTGTCCGATATGGTGTTCGGAAAGGCAGATGAAAGTAAAAGTGTAGCTTCTGCTCCATACTTTCAGACCTTTACTGAATACAATCCACAGTTCTCTTCATACCAAGGAAGCATTTATGAGCAGGCTTTGACACGAGCTGCAGTAGAGAAGTTTGCTGTATCGTGCATGAAATTAAAGCCTGAGGTTGTGGGTTCTGCAAAACCACGTATTCACCGTGCTATCGAAACGGCACCAAGTAAGCATATGACGTGGAGTAAGTTCCTCGCAAGACTTGCAACTATCCTTGAGGTAGATACAACGGCTTACGTTGTGCCAGTGTTCGATGAAAGACTGAGCATTGTAGGAATTCATCCTCTTAAGGCTGAGTATTCAGAAATTCTAGAGTACCGCGGTGAACCTTGGATTAGGTTTCACTTTGCAACTGGTGAGACGGCAGCACTTGAGCTTAGGAATGTATGTATCCTAACCAAGTTCCAGTATGAAAGCGACTACTTCGGAAGTGGCAATGATGCGCTTTTATCGACTCTGAAACTTATGCACGCACAGGAGCAAGCACAAGAGGCTGCAATTGATAGTGGTGCGAAGATACGCTTTATTGCTCAAGCTCCAGGACAGATGAGACCAGAGGATATTGACTCAAAAAGAAAGCTGTTTGCAGAGAGTAATCTTTCATCCTCAAATACAACTGGTCTTATGATCTACGACACTTCGTTCGTATCGCTCAAGCAGATTGATGAGCAGCACTACACCATTGACCCAAAGGAAATGGAGCGTATTAAAGATAACGTTCACACGTACTTCGGTGTTAATGATGCAATCCTTAAGAATGACTTCAATGAGGATGTATGGGGCTCCTATTACGAGGGAAAGATTGAACCTTTCGCTATCCAGCTATCAGAGGGCCTCACGAACATGTTGTACACACCGCGTGAGCAACAGGCAGGAAACCGTATTACTTTCAGTTCTAACCGCCTAGCGTTTGCATCTAATGCATCGAAACGTAACATGGTGCGAGACATGGTAGACCGTGGAATTATGACCCTCAACGAGGCACGAGAGGTACTCCAACTTCCAAGTCTTGAGGGTGGCGATGTAGTTGTTATTCGTGGTGAGTATAAGACCGCTGACAACTACCTCAACATGACAGACCCAAGCGACCCTGTGCAGTTCGACAAAGACAGAGACCCAGGCGGAGATGATCAGGAATACCACGACAATGATATGCGTGGTAATAAGGATGAGGACTGGGGAGTTTAACTAATGGAGAATGAAATGCCTTATAAACCACAAGAACGAGAGTATCGAACCCTTGAGCAGGTGTTTACACCGATTGCTGACGATAAGGAAGAAAGCTTTATTGTTGAGGGCTACGCTACTACATTTGATGTGCCTTACGAGATTGGGTACTTCGATACAAAGTTTTATGAGTGTGTCCGTAAGGGAGCACTAGATAAAGCAGATTTAACAGACGTTATATTCCAGCTTAACCACGAGGGTATTACGCTTGCACGTCAGCGTAACAATACGCTCAAGCTTGAGATTGACGACCATGGCCTCAAAGTTACTGCTGACCTTTCTGGTACTCAGAAAGGCAGGGAGTTGCACGAGGCTATTAAGAATAAGTTGATTGACCGTATGAGTTGGGGCTTTACTGTCCCAGAGGACGGTTGGGAGTACGACTCAGATACTCGTATTTCATACATCACGAAGGTCGGAAAAGTTTTCGATGTATCAGCGGTAAGCATTCCTGCAAACCAAGATACCGAAATACACGCACGTTCCTATCTCGCAGGAGTTGCTGAGAAAAGGCAGCAGGAGTTGTTGGTGCATGAGCAAGAGGAGAAGCAGCGTACTGCTGCAATCCTAGAATTGACACTCTAAGAGAGGGGTATGCATGTTTGACAAGATGTCAAAGGAAGAGTATCGCAAGCTCGATACAGAGTCCTTTGAGGCTCGTTGCCAGGTAGTACTTGCAGAGCTTCAGAACAAGGATTCCGAGGTTGCACTCAATGATCTCATTGCAGAGAAAGACATGATTGTTGAGGAGCGTAAGCTTCGTGACAGCGAGATTCAGCTTCGCAATGCAATGGTAAAGGAAGTAGGAAAGGGCGCAGGCAATGTAATTGAGCGCTCTGTTAAGACCGTTAAAGAGGACAAGGTAATGCCAGAGAACATTAACGACACCGAAGCATATACTCGTGCGTTCTACGAGTTTGCAACCGCAGGTAAGGAAATTCCTGTTGAGCTTCGTGCAGGTAACGCTGTAACCAGTGACCGCACTGCTGTTATTCCATCTACCATCATGTCTCGAATTATCGAGAAGATGGAAACTTACGGTGAGCTTTACGCAAAGGTTACCAAGACCAACATCAAGGGCGGTGTAGAGTACCCAGTTCTTGAGCTCAAGCCAAACGCTGCTTGGGTAGCAGAGAACGCACAGTCTACCAAGGCTAAGGTAACCTCTACCTCAACCGTATCCTTTAAGTACCATGAGCTCGAGTGTGTTCTTTCCCAGAGCCGTCTTGCAGCAATCGTTACTATGGATGAATTCCAGGCTAAGTTCCCAGAGTTGGTAGCACAGGCTATGGCTAAGGCTATTGACATTGCTATCGTAAAGGGTACTGGTTCTGGACAGCCTGTAGGTATCGTTAATGCTGCTGGAGCAACCAAGGTAGAGCTTAAGGACGGCGACCTCAACTCCTGGGAAGCATGGCACAAGAACGTTAAGGCAAAGATGAAGAAGTCTTACCGCAATGGTGAGTTCATCATGGCTCAGTCTACTTTCGATGCATACATCGATGGCATGACTGACAAGAACGGTCAGCCAATCGCACGCACTAACTATGGTATCGATGGTGCAGAGACTTACCGCTTCATGGGTAAGAACGTAATCATTGTTGAGGACGATGTCCTCCCTGGTTTCGATGATGCATCTACTGGTGATGTATTTGCTATCTTCTGTGATCTTAAGGACTACGCAATTAACACCAACCAGCAGTTGCAGTTCAACAAGTGGACTGACTTTGACACCCGCACTGACAACATGAGCGCTTATATGGTTCTTGACGGTAAGCTTATTGACGAGAACGGCGTAATCCTCATGAAGAAGAAGGCTGGGTCTAGTCGTTCTCAGTAAGGAGTAGGTTATGAGCTTAATTGACGATGTAAAAGTTCACTTGCGTATAACATCAGATATGTATAACGCTGAAATAGAGACGTTAATCACTTCTGCTCTCGCTGATATGAAACGTATGGGCTTGCGAAGTGAAGTTATTGGAACAGAAGACGACATAGCGAACCCACTCGTCAAGCAAGCCGTAATATTGTGGTGCAAGTCTGGGTTCGGATATGACAACCCAGAAGCACCACGTTTCAGAGAGATGTACCGAGATCTCGTAACTTCTCTCTGTAACTCCAGTGCAAGCGAGGCTATGTATCGCACAGAGCAAGAACTCAAATGTACTGAGAGTGCTAATGAGGGGGTGGCAGCAAGTGAGATGGAATAATACTATCTCGCTACTGTCTCACCCTGCTTCGTATCAAGACGATATGGGAATGTGGCATGAGGGCGACAACACATCTCGTGAAGTGTTCTGCAATGAATTTGCGGTTGGGGCTAATACCTACAATCAAGCACTCACTGCAGGACTACGAGCTGATATAGATGTTCAACTTAGAGCCATTGACTATGAAGATGAGCCAGAGGCTGTGTATAACGGAGTTGAGTACACCGTTCATCACGTAACACGTAAAGGTGAGTATATCCGCCTACAGCTGGGCAAGAAGGTAAGCAATGAGCACATCAACGACTAATTGCGACAAGTTCAGCGCCTCGTTAGAGGAATTGCTCCAGGGCATAGATGTTAAGACCAAAAAAGCCTTAAACAAGTCTGTGCGTGCTGGGGTGAAGTGCGGTAAGAAAGAAGTTGAGGCTAACATCAACGCTAATAAGCTTATTCGTACTGGTAGATATGCTAGCTCATGGCACTATCGAGTTGATAAGACAGGTAGTAAGCCAGAGGGTCGTGTTTATAGTGATATGCCTGGACTTCCTCACTTGCTAGAAAAAGGTCATGCTTCCATTGGCGGAGGTTTCGTCCCTGGAGTAGATCATATTGCAAGTGCAGCTGAGAAAGCTTTCAAGAGAACAGAAGAGACTTTGAGAAAGAGTTTAGATAATGGTCTCAAGTAGAGAAGAAATATATAAGGTGCTTAGGTCTACTGGACTCAAGGGCACGTATATGTGCTGGCAAGAGGGACATGCGCCTCAGCTTCCTTGGTTCGTCTATAGACTAAGTAATCCAACGTCAGTTAACGCTGACAACATTGTATGGACTGACATTGAGCAGTTCAGAGCTGAGTTCTATATGAAGTATATAGACCTCGAACTAATATCCAAGATAAAGGATATTATCACCGACAACTTCGGAGCTTACTCCTATGATGAAACCTATTTATCCCAGGAGAAGTGCTTTGTTGTGTCGTTTACATTTACACCTAATTTTAGGAAGGAAATAAATAATGGGTAAGATTCGTTACGGTCTCAAGAACGTACACGTTGCTTTTTACAACACTTCTAGTTCTTCTTATGAGTCCCCTATCAAGCTCCCAGGCGCAGTAAACATGGAGCTTGACCCAGTGGGCGATAAGTCTACTTTCTACGCAGACGACCAGCCATACGCAGAGGCACAGTCTAATGGTGGATACAGCGGTTCTCTCGAGATTGCTGTTGCTCCAGATGAGTTCCTCACCAAGGCTCTCGGTTTCTGGAAGGATAAGAACGGCGCACTCGTTGAGGATATTGACGGTAAGTACGCTCCATTTGCCCTCATGTTTGAGGTTTCTGGTAATGAGGACGAACAGCGCACCGTATTCTATAACGTTACTGCTTCTCGTCCAAAGATTTCTGCATCTACCAAGCAGGACGGACTCGAGGCTAAGACTGTAGAGTTTGAGTTCACCGCAGGAGCACAGGAGATTTCTGGTAAGAGCCTTATCAAGGCTACTCTCACCAGCGGAAGCACTGGATTCGATAACTTCATGACTTCCGTTTATAAGCCTGTAGCAACCTCTGGTCTAGATTCTTAAGTAACTGTAACTCAGTAAGGAGCAAACCTTGAATAAAATCAATTACGACGGTACCAAAGAGTACCCTTTCATGTGTACGCTTGGTACAGCAAGTATCTATGAGCAGGAATTTGGAACAGACCTAATTGCAGATGTATACGGAAAGATTGACACCGCAACAACTACCGCAGAGGTAATTTCCGCCGAGTTTGTAGTGGAGCGACTCGTTGCTGCAAACGGCGGTAAGGAGCTACCTAAGACCACGATGAAACTTATCGATGAGGGTTTCCCTGCAGTTGCATCTACTGTCATTGATTACACTGTCGACAACTGGTCAGCGTATATTCGTGCGTTGTGGGCAATGCTCAAGACTGCAGATATTGTCAACGGAACCAATAACATTCCAAGCTTTAAGGTATGGCAATTCCAGGTAACAGCGATTGATATGCACGAGCTTTCACACATCGTAATTGATTCATGTCAGAAAGGCTTGTTTCGATCTGGAGTTACCACTATCTCACAGTAAAAATAGTGATATGGATGAAAGGGAAGTCCGCTTCCCTTTCACCTCACTAATCTTGGCTGCAATGAAAATGGGTATCACAGAGCAACGTGCTATGACGATGAGTTACAGCAGGTTGCTTTTTTATTTAGAAGTGGAAAAGGATATGCACGCTAAAGATAGTGAAAGTAAGAATGGTGACATCGTCCGCGATGCAACACAAGAAGATATCAACATGCTACTTCTATAGGGGGTGAAACATGGAATATAAAGGCTTAACAATACAAATCGGTGGAGATACAAGCGAGCTCGACCGAGCTTTGAGGAAGGTAACCAAAACTGCTAGGTCTACTCAGAACCAACTAAAAGGACTAGATAGAGCTGTAAAGATGGACCCTACACACGTAGGTGCTATGGATCAGAAACTTGCTCTACTGGGAAAGCGTTCAGAGATTGTAGCGACCCAGGTAACGACACTTCAGCAGAATATAAAGGCACTCGGAAGTATCCAAGCAAAAGGGACTTCTAAGTCAATCGAGGAGCTTACAAGAACAACCAAGAATGCCTCGCTTGAAGCTGCAAAGGCAGAGCAGGCATACAACAGAGTTAATGGTAGGCTTGAGCAAATGTACCGCAGTATTAAAAAGAATACTGGGCTAGATCTTCATAATGAGAAAGAGTACGAAAAGATTATTCGCTCTCAAGAGAAGTTGGGAAAGGTTGCCAAAGGTACTGCAAACGAGTTTATTGCCCTCAAGAAGTCATGGGAAAAAGTATCAAATCAGCAAGCAGACATGCGTGCTGTAGCTTCGCTCCAAAAACAAAAAGAGGAACTTGCAAGGCTCCAAGCACAGTACCGAGCATTCGCAAAGGAAGAGGCAAACTTTACGGCAAAGAGTGCAACAGACAGACACTTTGCAAACCTTAATCGTAAGCTCGAGGTAACGAACGGTGCATTGCGCAACACAAAGGGACGTTTGAGTGAGCTCAAAGAGGCATTCGATATTCGCCCATCTGGACGTGCAATGACCGAGTACACACGAGCACTTAAGGAAGAGCTTAATACTACAAAGATTAAGGCAAGGGAGCTTAAACAAGCTCTGGAGCAGCCACAGACACAAGAATATATAAAGCTGGGGAACTCAGTTAAAAATCTAGGGTATGAGCTTGAGCAGGCTAAGGCTAAGCAGGTGGCACTTCGTGAGAAGATACAAGAAAAGACTCAACTTTTAACGGAGTCACCAACCAAGAAACAGCAGTCTGCAATCGTTCGTGAGATTAAAGAAAGTGAAAAAGCGCTCGCTAATGTAACCGCTGAAGTACAGAGACTTGGAAAGGCTGATGGCGCTAAGCGACTAGAGGCTGACCTTATTAAAACAGAGGCTACTGCTCACAAGCTTACACGTACGATTAGGTCTGTTCAGAACACCGACCTTACACCTTTCTCTGGTGCTAAGTTTAGAGCTGTGGACAAGGCGCTAGAAAGCACGCAGGAACGCTTAGAGAGGCTTACACAGGCATCCGTTAAGGGTGGTAAGGCTGTAAAAAGGGAATATGGACAGGCTGTCAAGGATGCAATGAGTGCTGCAAGGGAGAAAGCAGCACTACTTAATGCAGAACTCAACAAGCCTAAGAATAAGAAGTTTGTTGAGCTTGCACGTACTACAGATGATCTTCAACTCAAGCTCGAGAAAGCTAAGAATAAACAAGAACAGCTCAATGCAGCACTCGACAACTTGAAGATAAAGCAGTCCACTGTTAAAAAAGGCACAACGGCTTTCGGTGAATATGAGCAGAAGATACAGGCGACAAAAAAGGCGCTTAAGGGCGTTAATGCAACTGTATCTGATTTAGGTCAAGCAGGTAAGATGCGCGGTCTTATGGACGACCTAGGCCGTACTAATGCTCAGCTGGAGAAGATGGCAAAAGGACCTATAAAGACTATCAGTGACAGGGCATTTGCAATCTTGAGTATGGGTGCTGCTTACGTTGGTAAGCGTGCTATCGACATGACGAACGAGATTGACACCTCATTCCGCAACATGAGTAAAACGGTAGAGGGTTCTGCTGATGAACTCGACCTGCTTAAAGAAAAGGCTAAGGAGTTCTCACTAACACACGTCACCTCTGCTCAGCAAATCCTTGAGATTGAGGCAATGGGTGGACAGCTTGGTGTTGCCGTCGGTGAGCTTGAGCACTTTGCAGAGATTATTTCCCAGCTCGACATTGCAACGGATATTGATGCAACACAGATTGCCCAGAACTTCGGACAGTTGGCAAACATCAAGAAAGACTTTGACTTCGACAGTGCGGCTGACTCGCTTGTACGACTTGGTAACAATATGCCAACGCTTGAAAGCGGCATTATGGAAGTGGCAACTCGTATCTCTGGAGTATCTGAGATTGTAAAGATGTCAACTCCAGATATGCTCGGCTGGGCAGCTGCTGTTTCTTCAACAGGACAGCAGTCTGAGGCAGGTGCAACTGCTTTGGCACGTACCATGTCTACTGTTGAGCAGTTGGTTGCTAATGGTGGCAAGGCTCTTAAAAAGGGTGGCGCTGATCTAAGCGACTATGCAAAGGTTGCAGGCATGAGCGCTGATGAGTTCGCTAGAGCATGGCGAGAGGACCCAAGCAAAGCCCTCAAAGCTTTTATTGATGGTCTTGCAGAGGTTGACAAAGCTGGTGGCTCAACTGAGAAAGTCATTACTGAGTTGGGCATGGAAGGTGTACGTCAAAAGACAGTCATTGAGGCACTTACCGCAACAAGCGAGAATCTTACCAACGCTTTGGAGATGTCAAAGAATGCATGGGAAGGTATCGGCGATGAATGGGGGGAAGCAGGAGATGCTGCACGAGAGGCTGACAAGAAGTCTCAAGGATTCTCTGGCTCACTCAGAATGCTCAAGAACAGCGCACAGGTTCTAGGAAGTGAGTTTGGCGAGGGACTTGCACCAGCCTTGAGATATACCGCTGACGTTGTATCCGACTTTGCAAAGATGGTTAACTCGTTGCCTAGTGGAATAAAGACTTTCATGGCAACAGCTGTCACAATTGCAGCACTTGAAGGTGTAACAAAGAGAGCGTTTGACATCACGCCGATGACGTCCTTTGTAAAGTGGAGTGCAAAGGCAATTAAGGCGAATGGTTCTATATCTGGAGCATTAGCAAATGGCTTTAAGGCGGTCCCTGGGCTTGCCTCAGCGGGATATTCAAGCGTTAAGGCTGCATGCAGTGGAATGCTTGGATCTATCAACCCGGTAGGAGTTGCAATTGCAATCACTGGTGCTGCACTTGGAGCACTTACTTACAACGTTGGTAAGAGTATCTCCAGACAAAAAGGTGTAGCTAAGGCATCAGCTGGAGCTATTGATGAGCTGCAAAAATCAATGCTCGACATCAGCTCAACGTCACAAGACATGGGCAAGAAGCTCGAACTTTCAAGCCTTACTCTCGACCAGCTTGCTGATAGGGCTCAGAATTCATCACGACGTACTGAAGAGATGGCAAAGTCTCTGCAAACTCTGAAGAACTCAACAGCTGAACAGATTGATGAGTTGCACGAGTACGTAGCAATTATCGAGAAGTACAACGAGAAAGGCGCTAAGACAGAGGCAGAGCAGACTGAACTTAACACAGCTGTCAAGAAGTACAACGAGCTTACTGGTGACTCTATTGAAGTTCTCGATGCTGAGAATGGAAAGCTCCAGAAGAACGGTGAGGAGCTTAAGAATGTAAAAGACCACATGTCCTCTTATATCAAAGAGAAAGAACGAATGCTGTGGACTGAGTACTATCTTGAGCAAAAGATTAAGGCTAAGGGAGACCGTGACCGCAAGGGTCGTGAGATCTCTCAGATTGATGATGAAATTAACCTACTCAGCAAGGATAACGACAACGGCCAGTACTCAATGAGAATTTCTGAACTTGTTGAGCAGAAGAAAGCCATGGTCAAGGAGTTTGAGACCGCAAATGAGCTTATTGCGGACAGTGAACGTCACCTTGCTCAAGTTATGGAAGAAACCGTTGCTGATTTATCTGAGGCTTTGATTGAGGTTTACGCACTCGGTAAGGATGCTGCAACCAAGTTTGCAGAACACCTCGCACTTGTTGGCATGAACACCTCTCAGTTCACCGCATTGAGTGTAGATAAGCAGAGGGAACTCAAGGAAGCGTATGACCTAGTTCTGCAAGGAGCTGAAGGTTCAGTTGAGCGCTACATTGAGGTTCTTAAGAGTTGCGGTATAGACATGTCCGAGTACACCTACATTCTTCAAAAAGAATGGGCAGAGGGACTTAGCGAGACAGACAAGCTTACGCTTATCGGATTGGCTAAGCTCTCTAAGACGGCTGCAAACGGTATGGATAAACTTACAGCTGCTACTGGTCTATCTGTTGCAGAAGTAGCTAGAACCCTTCAGAAAGGCTTTGAAGAGGGAAAGATTAATTCTTCCTCTACTCTCGATGAAATGGTTGCGTATCTCAGCCAGCAGACAGAAGAGATGAAGAAAAACGCAGAAAAGGACATGCCTAAGGTTTCAGACGAGCTCAAGAAAGCAACAGATGGAGCAGATAAAGCGGTAGAAACAGGCTTTGCTAATGCTCTAAACAAGCAGAAGATAGGCCAGCAGAACATGTTAAATTCTGCTACCGCATTTGTATCAAGCTACAACTCAAAGCTTGCAGGCTTGAATAAAACTGGAAATGTATCTTACGGTTCTTCTGGATATGGTGGTTCATCTAACCCATTCAGCGCTTATAGGTCAGCTGAATATGATGGTGGAGCAATATATCGAACCTTGCAGCAAAGGTACAACGGTAGCGATGGTCCTCTAGGACGAATATATACACCAGGCATGGGATATATAAACGAAGGTGGTATGGCTAGTGGAAGTCGTGCTATCGCAAGAGGACCTATCAATGGTGGTGCAAGGAGCTTTACCTCAAAGCCAGTTGCTATCGAGGGTACTTTCATTCAGAGACCGAGTTTCTCTGATGCACAGCATAGGCTCGAACAAGGCAAAGAGGCAGGAAGATTCATCGCAAGAATGCGCCAAGAGTCTATTAGTCAGATAAGCCAGCTCCAATCCGCATTTGCAGAGCAAAGTGATAGGACTGCACAAGAGGTTCGTGCGTTGAGACGTGAGCTAGGACAGGTGATTGCTGACAACTCGCCTGTACGTATCCTCACAGAACGTGAAGCACGTAGATATATAGGAAGGGTAACTCAATGAGAAGTGAGATAGTGTACAGACCTTACTGTGGTGGTCGCTATGATCTCTCTGGTACGGCTGGAATGGGGCTTACACGAGGTGAGCTTGGTAGCTGGACGTTCGAGGCAAACAGAAGGCAACGTCTTTCTTTGCTTAAGCAGGATAGTGTAGTGCAGGCTACACTATCCGCTACACGTTCAGCAAGCAGTAGGCTTGATTCACTTTTAGATGCATGTGATATCGATGCCTCAAACGGCACTCCTGGGCTATTAACGTTCAATGGTTGGTCGCTACAGTGCTTTCTGAAGGCAGGAAAAGAGGTTTTTTACTCTCGCTCTGGAATAGCATATGACGTTGAGTTGTTGGCACCGAGCCCTACATGGTTCAAGGAATATAAGTGGGAGTTTAAGCCAAAGCAAGCTACCTCTAGTCTTACTGCTCTTGACTTCAAGTATGACTTCCCATACGACCTCGGAGCACCTCTCGCACTTATGGTGCATGACGACATTACGGTACCAGCACAGAAACCTTGCAATATGCGTTTGGTTGTTTACGGTCCTGCACATAACCCAGCTATAACGATTGGTAACAACAAATACCAAGTAGATGTCGATGTGGCTGATGGCGGATATCTTGTAATTGATGGCACTCCTAACAATCTTGGCGTGACATTAGTTGGAGTAGGTGGAGAACAACAAGACGTGTTTGCAAGCGCTCATACAGGAGTTGGAAGATTTGGTGGGAACTATATATTCGAACAGATAAAGCCAGGCACAAACAATGTCCACTGGAACAATAGTTTCTCATTTGACGTATTCGTACGAGACGAAAGGTCGCGCCTACCATGGCTGATACATTAAGACAAAACAATGATGTTGAAAAGACAGTGTATGCCGATGAGCTTATCATTGCAGATCATAAAATGAACCGCCTTACCATGGTTGAGAATTACGCTCTTGACTTGAGCTTTGGACAGAAAGACACGTCCTTTGAGGCTCGCCTTATATATCCACGTCTCAAAGGTGGAGAGTTTATCTACATTGCAGGAACTGAATACGGCGGCATCGTAGATAGTGTTCAAGCGACAACTGGCTGTCCAGAGGTTGTATATAAAGGTCGTACGTGGCATGGAATCCTTGATAGCAAGATTATCAAGAACACAAGGATTAAGGTTAGCGCTAACCAATTCTTAGAGAACCTTATTCTTGATAATGAACTAGGCTATATCTTCCACTTTGTGAGAGACCTACAAGGAGATGTAAAGCTTGATTACACTCCAGAAGAAGATGAGCCTATGAGCGCATACAAGCTCCTAAGAGCAGCCTTAAAGAAAGCTGGTCTTAAGTTATGCATGAAGCTCAATGGCAGTCGTGTTGATATCTGGGTCGAAAGGTCTGAAACCATTGAGAATACTCTTGTAAGTGCTATAGCAAACTTCACTGCTGAGCGTACATTATTCATTCCTAATCACCTTATCGCTTACGGTGAGCTCCAAGGAGACAACCGCAACCAAGCTCCAGAACGTCTGACAATGCATTTGTATGCAGATAAGAATGGAAACATCTCAAAGACTCAGACCTTAAAAGGTGCTCAAGAGATTCAGATCTACAAAGCATTCAGTGGCTTTAAGCATGACAAGGGAAAGAGTGTTTCACAGGAGCTTAAGACTCAACTTGAACAGCAGGCCACAGAAGAACTTAAAAAGCTCCAAAGGTTTGCCAAAGCTGAAACGTCCGTTCTGGGCAATAGTGATTGGAATGTGGGAGACATTGTTCATGTACGTGATTACAATGTCGGATTTGACATTACAACAGACATTACAGAGAAGGTCGTACGTGTTGAGCAAGGTGTTATGAATATTGATTATTCAGTAGGCAGTGATACGGCCAAAGCAAAGGCAATTGCCGTTATACAGCCGCCACGTCCTAACAAAGTGTTCTCATGGTTCCCTGGGAATGAATATGCCTCTGGTGATATCTGGGTAAACAAAGACGATGAGGAAGTAAGGCTTGCGACAAATAATTCCACTGGCTCGTTTAATCCCAATGACTGGGTGGTTGTATCAAACCTCAGCGATGATGCACTATCGCAGGAGGCTATCACTATTGCGCGTGATGTTAAAAGCGATGTGTCCCGTGTCGAGGCTGGTCTTGATAGTGCTAAAAGCAAGATTGAAGAGGCTGTCCAAGAGGTGTCTGAGGTAAAGACTGATGTTTCTCAAGCAGCCGCCAAAGTACGTGCTGTTGAGGGAGAGGTCAACAAAGCAAAGGCGGACATTACACGTCTTGATGGTGTTGTTGTTCAAGCTTCAACCGATGTGCAGAGGGTTTCAGCAGGCCTTACAGAGACAAAGGCAAACCTCAATTCGGTTGAAACTCGCATATCTGAGGTGAGCACAAAGTCTACTGAGGCTCTGAATAATACAAGAGAGGTTAAAAGTACTTTGAATGAAGTTAAAAGGAATGTAGAGGAAGTAGCTTACGATACAGCCAAAGGTGAATCTGAAACTCGCCGTGCGCTCGATACTGCACTCAAGCTCGAGGGCATGCCAACGCTTATTAGACAAGACCCAACAGGAATTATTGTTGGTAAAGCTAAGGGCGATGGCTACAAAGAGGGATCAATGGTTACTCGCCAATCGTCAGATGGTGCATTTGAAATATGTAGTGTAGGTAAGAATGGTGAGTTGACAGTTGTATCTTCATTTACAGAGCATGATATTACCCTCGGGAACCCAAAGGACATTGCTTTACGTTCAATAAGGATTGGTAGTACCAGTATTAGAAGCAAGACTGTTTGGACGGAAAGTGGCCCTGGAACCTCAGAGCCTGGCGTGGAGGTAACAAGCCTGCAAAGTAAAGATGTTCTTACTATCGGCGCCAAAGGAAAGGTCAAAGGAGCTTCAATTCACCTTAATGCAGGTCATGTTCAAAAAGGCTTCTCGAATAAGTCGAATATTACTCTCAATGCGGAAACCATCTCTATAACAGAAGCTCTTGATGATATTGATGAGAGAGTCCCTAAAATATGGCACTTCACCGCAGAAGAAGTGGTTTGTGCGCTCGGTGGCCACCATGAGATTAATAATACCTATCTACCTCAGATAAAGTGTTATAAGGCAGGTGGTGTTTGTATACTCACATCTCGTGGCATTACAGACATTACAATCACTGGTGAACGCTGGGGAGAATACCTAACTCTAAACGAGAAATATAGACCAGATCATGATGTTGTGGCACGTACCCATGGATATGTAGATGGAAAGCCATCAGTAATTGACATAAAAATAGACAAAGCTGGCAAAGTGTACTTTAGGCACTGGGCATCTGGTAGGAAGAGGGTTACTTTCGCCCCTAATATTACCTACATTGCAGCTGATAGCTATATCTCTGGCAACAATCCAGACCGAGACGAAGATGCGAGGGGATAATGAAATATTCGAGCTTTATAAACGGCTGGAGAGTCGGGCTTTCTGTTAGTCAAACATGGGAAGATGACACGCATATTGAGTACGAGGTTACTCAGTACTGGGAATCCAACGGCTCAAGTCGAATTAGTGATAAGTCCGCTAGTGCAAACATTGAGATTGGAGAGTACCGAAAGACGGTAGGATTCAATGCTGAAAACCTCGCTAAAAAGACAACGCTTTATGTAACAAGCGAAAGAAGAAAGCTGGAAAAAAGGAACACTCCATACGATGTTAAAATTAAAGGTGAAGTAACCATAAATGGACAATCCTCACCACGTACTGCACTTGTTACGGATACCGTGAGGGTTCCTGAGTCTAGGAAAGGAACTCTGGGAAAACCTAGTCTTGAGTCAGATGCTATTTACAATGGAGTCTCACCAGACGAGGCTGTCCGACTAAAGTTCTCTCGTGCAGAAGAGCCAGGGCGATACAGTTTCAAGGAGTTTGTACTCGTATTGCTGACGAATGATGGTAGTGAGAGGGTACTTTACCGAGGAAAGAACACGAGCTTAACATTCGTTCCTAGCAAATATGCAAAGTTCAAAGTATCCCTTGTGTTAAAAGAAATTCATTATGGAAATGAGGAGTCATGTACAGACGTTGAGACAATTACCATTGGTCAAGAACACCAACGCATATATGACAGATATCCTGGACCGCCATACTGCATAAAGGACACTCTGGGTCAACTACGTGATGATCCTTACTACGTCCTTGCAGACCTATATTGTTAGGAGAATAAATGAGTGTTGATTTAGTAACAGGTCACTCTGGAAGTGCTCATATCACTTCCGAACACCTTGGAGCCTTTAACGTAGGGCTCATTGGAAGTGGTACATACATTCTTCCTACTGGTGATAGATGTGCATGCCGTCGTTCGACCGCCAACTCAGTAGTAGTTCAGTCTGGTGATGTTGTATGTCAAGGACGACAAGTCCACATCACAGGAAACAATACCTTACAGATTGAGAATGGTGTACAAGGTCAGAAGCGTGTTGACTACATCGGTATTCAGTACACACGCAACTCTGCAGGAGTGGAGAATACAAAGCTTAAAGTTGTTCGTGGTCGTTCTGGTCATACATACAACTATTCGAAGTTCAGCAGAGATGGAATCTTACGAGGAGAGAATGACGTATTCTGTCCCCTCTACGAGGTTGAGATTGATGGCATTGATATTCATGAGCCTCGTGCTGTTGTAGACGAACTCTATACCATGGGAGAGATGAAACGAGCACTCCGTGACTATGTAGAGAATGAGCGTAATTCACGCTGGCACGTATCAGCAGCAACAGATGCACGCAACCGTCCTGGACTTCGTTTCACCTCAAAGAACGGTGCAGATGAATACCTTCTGCTTCTTGGAGATGAGGGCGAGAACTATAAGGTCCAGTTCTGGAATGTAAAAAAGAACAAGTCCCAGTGGACGATTAAGTAATTAGAGAGGGAGACGGTATGTCATTTGAGCAGATTGTTATGCTCCTCTCCCTTATTATTGCAGGAGCTAGCCTTATTTTAGGTTATACAAAATCTAATAAGGCGGCTGCTGCAGCTCAAGAGAATATGTCTGTACAGATTGAAATGCTTAATAAGTCTGTGGATCGTATTCTAAGGAAGTTAGAGGACTTAGAAACACACAACACAAGCATCACTAGACATACTGAACAGATTAAAGCCCTTGAGGTGAGAACGGATAGGATTGAGAAGATTGTTGACACACATAAGAGAATGTAGAGATAGGCAAGGAGAAACAATGATTAACTTAAAGCTTCGTCTTAAGAACAAGACAACGTTACTTGCACTTCTTACGGCACTAATTAGTGGAGTATATGAAGTGCTAGATATTCTTGGAGTAGTACCGTCTATTCCTCAAGATACTGTGGCAAGTGGTTTGAGCGTGCTTGTAACCTTGTTGGTATGCTTGGGTATTGTTGTTGACCCAACGACTCACGGTATCAGCGATTCAGAGCGTGCAATGGAGTACAAAGAGCCAAATAAGGATTAGCTATGGGCGACCAGATTGTAGAATACTTCCCTGCTGGCAAACAAAATTACACAGTGGGCCGTGCTGGTGAAAAGATTGAGATTGTAATGATTCATTACACCGCTACCATGGCAACAGCTCTCGAGAACTGTAGACACTTTCACAATAACTATGCTGGCGCTTCTGCTCACTACTTCGTTGATAGAGACGGATATATGATGCAAAGCGTTCTTGAGAAAGATACTGCATGGGCAGCTGGAAACCTAGATGTAAACCAACGAGCAGCACATATTGAGTTCATTAGTGACGGTAGGCCGTTCACAAAGATGCAAATCAACAATGGTGGAGTACTTGTTCGTGACATCATGAAACGAAACAAGCTAGGTGAAGATGCTCTACAAAGGCACTACGACACACCAAAGCTTGCACGATGGGGAAAGATCCTCGACCCTTGGAAGAAGTGTCCATATCCATATATCGATACTGCAAGCTGGTTTATGTTAAAGCGACAACTATTAGGAAAGGTTAATATGCCAAAATATTCTCAAATTGAGGTTGACGGTGTTATTGGACCTCAGAGTGTCATTGCACTTCAGCGAGTCCTTGGAGTACACCCAAGTGGAATTATTCAAGGGCAAGGCAAAGGATGGGAGCCTCATCACAAAGGCATTAGTAAGTCGTGCATCGAATACCACAACAGTAACAACGATGTTAAAGGTTGCGATGTGATTGCGGCACTCCAACGAGTTTGCGGTAAGGATTACCTTGACCGCTCTGGAGTTCTAACGAAACACACGATTAGTAAGTGGCAGGAGCAAAGGGGTATGACTCCAGATGGATACTTTGGTCCAGTGACTGCAAAGGTAACTCAAAGGTGGATTAACAAGTGGCTCAAGGAATATGGAATTAAACTCAAGTAGTATTCGAACATATGTGCTATAATTAGTTACTGCCTTTCTGCATTATGCATGGATTAACCGCTCGCAAGGGCGGTTTTTCTATACTTATAAGGTGTTACAAACGTGCAGGTAAACGGCTTATTGTAAGCCGTTTTAAGAGGCTTTGAAACCATTCATGACATATTACAGGTAGGATTTGAGGTAGCAATGATACTTAGTGACCGAGATATTAAAAAAGCTCTGGAAAGTCGTAAGATTTCTGTATCCGACTTGGATTTAAGCGACATTCAGCCTTGCTCGATTGATTTACATCTTGGAGATACATTCATTTCTAAGGATCTATCTTTCACTTCTGATGAAGTCA
>RCNI01000661.1_pt1 | contig 20501 bp, 23 predicted proteins | sample 2041151 | NCBI WGS metagenome assembly RCNI01 (sample SAMN09708214, study PRJNA481090) | feces metagenome | isolation source: feces | place: Antarctica: Albino Rookery | reverse complement strand
TAAATTAAGACAATTTGCAAAAGCATAAGTTGAAATCTTTGTTATATTTTGAGGTATTGTTATCTCTTCGAGATTATTACAATTGAAAAAAGCTCTTACAGAAAGGATATTGATATTTTTGAAATATTTAAATTCATTGAATGATTTTATATCAGGATTGTCTTTACAATAATGTTCTGCCCAATATGTCGCCTTTTCTGCCTCTTCATAAGAGATGAAGCCATCTTTGTTTTTATCATGATATTTGACGCAAATCTTTTCCATTTCAGGATCGGCGAAGGAGATGATCTTTCCGACTTCCACTTTCATTGTAGTCGTCAAGGTTTCCTTGACGGTATAGTCATCGTCAAGGGAAGCGACGGTGAGACTGACACTGTAGCGTCCGTCTTCACTGGCAGTCAGGATTCCGTCTTCACTGACGGCGATGCTGTTGTTTGATGTTTTCCACTCAATCAGTTTGTAGGCTGCATTGGATGGAGTGAGGACAGGATACAGTTGAATCTTGTCTCCTGTATTCATGGAGATGGTCTGCGCGGTTCCGAATCTGTCGGAACCGATGGCGATTCCTTCAGCGCCAATGATGCGGACCGTGACCTTCATGGATACGGATTCTGCGGTGTATCCATTCTCGTTTCTTGCGATTACGGATGCCGTGACATTGCTGGAACCGAATGAATTTACCTTCAGGGTGCCGGACGGGGTGACACTCAGAGTGGTCGTGTCTGATGAGGACCATTTGACAGAGGTCACTTCAAGGCCGGATGGATAGACGACTACCTCAAGATGTGCGGAGCCTTCCCGGTCAATCACATAGTTTTCAGAAACGGGAGTACCGTCTGCGATAAGTTCCAGCCTCTCGATTTTCGGATAGTGCTTTTTGTTCTCGTCAAGGTTTGAAATGCAGGAAACAGAAAAGAGCATCAGGATTGCTGATGCAAGAAATGAGAGTATTCTTTTCATGGTCTATGATGTTTTTTACTGTTCTGATTTGTTGGCTTCCGCCTTTCGTGCCGCCACATATGCGGATTGTCTCGCAAGCCGCCTTTCGTATCTGTTTGATGCTACAGGGTAGGTGATGAGTTTATGGATGAACGGGTAATGTCTCACGATTCTCATCTTGATCGTGTGATACTCATATTTTTCTTCGAGACGGTAGTAGAGTTTGTCTTCATACCTGTTGATGAAGTTCTGCACGCAGTTGTATGGTTTGTCAACGCTTGATATGTCCGTCATCGTGACGATGCCTTTAGTGATGAATGGACTCGTCAGCAATATAAAGGTTATGAAGCCTTTATGGTAGCATTTCCAGAAGTCAGAGAATGCGGTTCTCCACGGGTGCTCCGCTTTCTTGAATGTGTTCTCTATATAGTCTGGAAGCTTCTTACCGATATCTTCAAGGAAATCCGCAAATTTGAAGATCTCCAGGAATAAGGCCATACCTGCGAAAAAAAGTAAGGTAATGACAGTGTCTATGACTATGAATATAATGATGAACATGGTGATTGAATTGCTCAGTAAAGTTAATAAAAAGTTTGGGATTCAAAATTAATCTTCCCCTTTTCTGCAGTACACAGAGGCACGGTTATCCAACAGGGGACGGTGTGGAAGGTGACAGTACGCTGAACCGTAGGTTCGGGCAGCATCTTCCACGCCGTCGATTTCTGTCTTGGAAAGACCGTAGGTCGGCGTAATCTTTCAGTTAGTTGGGAACCGTGCGTAACTTTGCATGGAAAGGAGAAGATGTCCTGTGTAGGACATCGTGAGTTGAGTTTTTATGTTATGGGGCGACTTGGTGAAACGGATCGTCTTCATCGGCAATCTTGCCGATGAATTTGGTTGTCTATCATTCTGAATGGTATGTCTTTATCGTGAAAATCAGGATCAAAAGGTATATTGAGAATCAAGGGTAGCTGCACTACCCCATATTTTTCATCCCCTAAACCGAAGATTTAGGGGTTTTCAAATGTGAATCATTATAAAATAATGTTATTTTCTTTTGTTTTAGTGTTAATTTCTTTAATTTTGCACGAAATCAATCAATTCAAAGTTGTACCATGAAATCGTTTTTCAAGAAAATTTATTATCGGTTGCGTATCTACGCCTTTACAGGGATGATGGCGATCACGGCTCCTGCCGTATGTTCGGCTCAGTCCGAGAACATGGGGCAACAGGTCCTTAATGAAATGACGCAGTCTCTGAAGAATATTGTTGGAAATATCTCTACGCTTCTTCAGGTTGTCGTTGGAATTTCAGCCCTGGTCTGCATCGCCATTGTAATCGCTCAGGTTCTTAAAGGAGATAGGGAATCCGCTTCCAAACTTGCCTGGTGGGTTGCCGGTCTCACCATCGGTTTCATTCTGATTGCCCTTGTCACAAGATTGATCCGTTAGGTATGAAAGGAATCAGGGGGTCACATTTAAGGACTGGGGCAAGATTTCTTGCTCCTGTCCTGGTGATTCTGCTTATTCCGGGAATCCTTCATGCACAAGATAATCCTTTCGCCTCTGCAACGGCGACCATGAAGGGTCTTTATCACAGTTTCATTGTTCTTTGCAGACTCGTTCTCGGTATCTTCGGACTTGTCACGATCTTTTTTATTACAAAGAGCATGTTGGAAGGGGATAAGGATTCCATGAAGAAGTTTCTGAACTGGGTGATATGGCTTGCGGTCGGTTTCACCATGTTCTCTGTTCTTATGAGGATATTCTGACATGTCAGTTATGTTGATTCCATGGTATAGAGGTATTTTGCTATGCGGATGAGTACAATGATGTTTACTTTTCTTCAGGCAGGTGATGTGGATCTGTCTGGATTCAATGCCATCAGGGCAGGTCTTGCTGAATTCCTGATGGTGATTTTCGGCTTCATTGCGGCGGTTTCTCTTGTCGTTGTTGTGTATTGTGCCATGCAGGGAGATAGGGAGACGGCAAAGAAGGCGACGAACTGGTGCATTGCTATGGTTCTTTTTTTTGTATTCACGACATTGATTAGAAATCTCAATTTCTGATATGGAAAGATTTTTTGCAAGGAGTCTTGACCGTCCCGTCGATATCTTTGGTCTCAAGGGAGCATGGATAATCGTGTTGCTCGTCTGTTGCGGAGTCAGTCTTTTTCTGGGCCTGATCGTGGGTTTTTTCACGAGTGCAGGATATGGAATCACTACAGTTCTTCTTCTGGTCATTCTTTCTGTCATAGGTTGTTTCATGGGACAGAGCAATCTGAATCATCGGGAACTGATGAAGTTCCCGATGTCGAAGAAGATGGACTTTCAGGTGATCAGAAGACAGACTTTATGCAGCTGCCTTCTCAAGGATAAGGCAGCTGCGAATTCCTGGTTCTGTATGGACCATAAGGATGAAATCCTTGAAAACAAGAAAATAAGATGATATGGAAATAGAACTCGAACAATTCCTTCCGATGATGGCGGTCAAGGATGGATGTGTAGTATCCAAGAAAGGAGATCTTACATTCGGCTGGCAGATTTATCTGCCGGTCGCTTACTCTGTCAATGAACCGGGATATGACTCCATCATAGCCAGCTTCATGCAGGCCTACAAGCTTTTGCCTCCCTATTGTATCGTACACAAGCAGGATATCTTCCGTTATGATCACTATCATGCGAGGGAGGTCGGGGAATTCCTTGGAGATTCCTATGAAAGACATTTTGAGGGAAGACGGTATCTGAACAGCTATTGTTATGTTTTCCTTACCTTCTCTTCAAAGTCCGTTGTGGAAGGAAGTCTGGACAATCTTCAGTTTCTCCGTTCGACGACCTCGGCTATCCCGAACGGGGAGAAGATTGCAAGATGCGCTGCAATTGCATCTCAGTTCGAGAGCATCCTTTCCAACAACAGGTTCATTGAGATCGTTCCGTTGGAAGATGCTGATTTTATCGCATGCGGTGCGAATGGTGAGGATATAGGAGTCATCGCTGATTATTTCAGGATGTTTGACGATACCAGATCTCTGAATTTCAGTCTTGATTGTTTCAAGGATAAGGTCATGATCGGAGAGAAAGAGGTTCGCTGCTGGTATGTTCCGGATTCCGATGCGTATCCGGGTATGGTGAATTCCGTTTCCTTGATCGATTCCATGTCGACGGGTGTGTCGCAGGTGTATCTGTCGGGTGGTTCTCCGATCGGGTATCAGTTGCAGATACCCCATGTCGTGAACCGTTATGTCATTTCCTTGCCGAGGAAGCAGGTAGAATCCGAACTTGAACAGAAGAGGCGTATCATGAATTCCTTCAGCCTTTATTCGGCCGGCTGTCGCATCAATGCCGAGGAAATCGGGCAGTATCAGGAAGAAGCTGCAAAGGAATCCATCACGACGCTCAAGTGTTTTACGGATCTGATCGCCTGGGGAAGTCCGCTTGAGATGAAGGAGATCCGCAACAAGGTCGTGACTGCCTTTTCCAATCTTGAACTTACCGTCACGGAGGAGACCATGACAGCCCCGGCGCTTTATTACGCCGGTATCCCGACGGCTTCAGGGGAGCTTGGATATAAATATTACATGACTGGAGAGATGAATGGATTTCTCTGTCACGGTCTATGGGATGGATACGATTTCGGAATGGTCAATGGTGCGGTCAGGTTATGCGACAGGAAGCGTATGATTCCAATGACGCTTGATATTCAGTCGGAAGCCCGCAGACTCGGTTATATCGACAACATGAATGCGATAGTCGTAGGGCCTTCTGGTTCAGGAAAGTCATTCACAATGAACACTCTCGTGCGTAATTTCTATAACAATGATGAACATATTCTAATCATTGATGTCGGAGATTCCTATCAGATTTTATGTCAGGTCATCAACGAGGAGACGTCTGGAAAGGACGGAATATATAACAGTTATGATCCCGACAATCCGTTCGGGTTCAATCCGTTCAGTGGCAGGAAGCTCTGGAACGAGGTTGATGAAGATGGAGACAGGCGGTCATCCGGATATGATTTCTTCCTTTCTCTTGTTGAAACGATGTATGAGCCAGATGGAGGATGGACGAAGCAGGCAGTTCGTGTTCTCGAGGCTTTTGTCAATGACTTCTTCAGCAAGTGGGACAACGGATGGGATATTGACCTTGAGAACAGCCTTCTTGATGCGTATGTCAACTGCCGGAGGCAGAGAGCGATGAAGCTTCATAAGGATTTTGTCGAGAAAACGGCTGCAGCTGGATTCAGAAGTCCGCTCCCGGAAATCTTTCCTGACGACAGGGAAGGTCAGGATCCTGTGTTCGATAATTTCTTCAGATATGTGACTCTGGTCGTCGGTCCTCTGGTCAACGATGAGAATTATATGGTTGATAATATCCTTATCAGAAAGGATATGTTCGATATCGACAAGTTCGGTGTGGCGCTCGGTAAGTACAAGATTGGTGGAGATTATGGATTCCTTCTCAACAAGAGAGAGGAGGCCGATCTTTTCTCTTCACGCCTTACGGTGTTCGAGGTTGATCTCATCAAAGATAATCCGGATCTCTTTCCACTCTGGATGCTCTGTATTCTGCATTCTTTTGAAGACAAGATGCGTTCGTTGCCTGGACAGAAGGTCATGGTCATTGAGGAAGCATGGAGTGCGATCGCCAAGCCGACTACGGCGAACTTCATCGTCTGGATGTGGAGGACTGCCCGTAAGTTCAGGACCTCTGCGATAGTGGTGACACAGTCCCTGTCCGACCTTACCAGTTCAGACATCGTCAGGGATGCCATCATTCAGAACTCTTCTGTTAAGATTCTTCTTGATCAGAGCAAGAATGCCAACAATTTCGAAGATAGTGCGAAGGTTCTTGCCTTCTCTCCGAAGGATATCTCTCTTGTCTTGTCGGTCGGAAGGGATCTTAATCCGGATTATATCTACAAGGAAGGTTTCTTTGCTATAGGTGAGCATTACAGTAATGTCTTCGGCATCGAGGTGTCTGAGGAGGAAGCTGTTGCTTATGAGTCCGATAAGACCCTCAAGCGTCCGATATTCGAATTGGCGAGGGAAAGGGGTTCGATTATAGAGGCCATTTCAGAATTGGCCGAGAAGATGCGGGAGAATCGCAGGAACGGATATAAGTATTAATAAAATCGATATGTTATGAAAAAATTGAAAATGTTTATCCTCACGACGGTAATGGCTCTGTTTGGATTATCCGTTCCGAAAGCTGATGCGACGATTCTTGGTGACCTCTTGAACGCAGGACAGGATGCGGCGCTGTTGGCTCAGCAGTACGCTCAGTTTCTTCAGGACATGAGTATCCATATTGATCAGAAGATGGATTTCATCGAGAAGACCATGAAATTCATCAATGAGACGAGAAATGTCTATAATCGTATTTCTGATGGCAAGAGAGCTCTCACGAGCATTAATTCCATCGCTTATTCGAGTGAGAGGATCATCAGGCTAATAGGCGACACGAAGCAACGCTACGATAATATCTGTCGTTATGGAAATGCCAGTGATGTGCAGAAGGCGTTAAGGGTACTTCATGCCGTTCAGAATGATACGAAAGGGCTCTATTATGAGGTTCTCGGTTCTCTCAGCGATTTGAAGAATCTTCAGGAAGTTACTGGTATTGAACTTCTTTCAGCCGTTTCGGATATGTCAGATCAGCTACATAATGAGGTGACGAGGATTTCTCAGAGTTCGAAGCGGCAGATGGGTAATATTACCTCTGACATATCTGCGAGAAGAGAAGCAGAAAAGAATTCGAAGGCATTGAGTACGGTAATTTATTGATGAGGAGATCTATGGATAATACAAACCTTGTTAATATTTCTGACAGCGTCCTTCGGTTCGCTCAATCAGAGGCGATGCATTCTTTCGGGAAAATAGGTGTCGCTGTCGGGGCGATATTTCTTCTGATCGTCTGTATCTATTATATGATTTCCATCATGGATGGTGGTAAGTTTCAGATAAAGATGTTGCTTCCGGTTCTTATTTTTCTGCTGGTCTGTAATTTCTCATGGGTGTCGAAACCTGCTCTTGCTTTCTGTAATGCCATAACGGGTACTGCTGTCAAGGCTCTTGCATCCAGTAAGGATGGTATAATGAATACATATTCAAAAGGTGAAGCCAAGACGCTCATTGATCTTTTCTGGTATATGGATGAACGGCGTGACGATGAGGAGTATCAGCAATTCCTGAAGGAACAGGAACAGGAATATCTTGATGTCGATAATTATGTGTACAGTTATAAGAACGCGTCAGGTAATCCGAAGATAGAGGGGGTTGATGAAGGGGGCATCAAAGGTGCCATTCAGGGTGTCATCAGACAGGAGAAGAAGGAAGCGCTACAGTCAATGGATAATTCTCCGAAGGAGAAGAGTTATTCCTTGTCCAGATTGACATTGACCGGCATGATCGCGTCACTCATTGGATGGTTCGCTGGATTATGTGCTTTGGTCCTTCAGGCCTTGTCCATTGTGATGATTGCGTTAGTTGTTTCATTTGGTCCACTTACATTCGCTTTTGCGATATGGCCGGGGAAGGGGGGGACGATGCTCACCTGGTTCTTGAGGATGTGTCAGTTTTCTCTATATGCACCTATTTGCATGTGTATCGATGTCTTTATTCTGAGACTTTTTATTGTGCTTTATACGGCGGAGAACATGCAGGGAACTGTCTTTGTCGTAGCTATGATTCTTGCCAGCATTGTCGCCTTTACAAGCGTTCCGAGCATTGCTGCGATGATCATTGAAGGTGCCCAAGGGGCCCTGTCGCTTTCACAGGGAATGCAGACCATCACAGGTGTTGCCGGCACTGCCGCAAGCGTCATCGGTGGTGCCGTGGCCGTCACTTCACCTCTTGGAAGTATCTGGGGCAAGAACAATCGCATCAGTAACTTTGCGGCCGGCATGCAGACTCGAGGCATTTCCGGTTTTGTATCAGAGAGACGGGCAACCGGCTCCTGGGGAGCCGCCGCAAGACAGATTCTTGCAGACGGCCAGCAGGCGCATTACTTTGACCGGATGGGTTCAAATCAGCAGGGAGGTGCCGGAACGGCTCCGTCAGGCCCAGATGGAAACAGCAGTGGCAATGAAAGGGCGCGTAGATTCAGCGGAACTCACCCGAAGAAATAAATTTTAAAGTCATGACAATGGAAAGAAATTATAAAGGATTGATCGGAACGATGGCCAACATCACTTCATCGTTCCATGCGCTCAAGATTATCGTCATCATTGCGATTCTTGCAATGGCAGCAACGGCGATCACGTGCGGTGTTTTGATGACGAGGTCATTCGCTGAACTGAATTCAAAGATTTATGTCCTGGACAGGGGAGCGTCATTTTCAGCGACCATGCAGGATGTGGCCATTTCGAGGAAAGATGAGGTGAAGGATCATGTCATGCGTTTTCATTCGCTGTTTTTCACCGTACCTCCTGACATGGAGATGATCAAGGCGAATCTGGAGAAAGCTCTTGCCTATTCAGATAAGTCTGCCTATGTCTATTATCAGGATCTCAGTGAATCTGGCTTTTTCCGTAGGATGGTGAATGCCAGTGCCTATCAGCAGATAACGATTGATGACGTTGATGTGAATATGGATACCTATCCGTTTACGGTGGTGACCAGGGCGACTCAATGGATTACCAGGGAGAGCAACATGACGAAATTCAGTCTTGTAACAAAATGTGTCGTGTCGAATGTTCAGCGTACGCCGAACAATCTGCATGGACTTATGATTGAAAGATTTGAGGTTGTCGAGAACAGACAGCTTGAAACAAGAAACAGGAGATGATATGAAGAAGTTGAGTATGAAACGGCCTGAAATTCCGGATGAGGAGATGAAGGTTGGCTTTTTCAGGAGGCTGGTACAGTTCATCAAAGGCAGCAATGAAGAGAGGAAGATCCCATGGGGATTCATCTTTCTTGCCTGTGCCGTTGTCTGGGCTCTTGTTGAGCTGATGAGATCTATTCTTTATTTCTTTAATTAGGAGGCGGGCAATATGGATAAGTTCATGGATTGGATATGCAATCTTCCCAAAATTGTCGTCATTCTGTTTGCTGTCCTCTTCTTGGGTGGATTTGGTTATCTGATGTTCAATGTCATCAGTCCGAAGACGGAGCTTTCTCCTTCTTCGGATGGCAGTCGAAGCGAGTTGCTTACAGTTCCAGGAGCGACGGAATCTGTTGAGTCAACGAAGAAGACGGACATATATGTGAAAGGGAACAGTTATGACAGTGGAATTTCTCCTGAAGATTATTTCAGTTCTCTTGTTCTGGAAGATTCCGCTACCGTTGAAAGTACCGGGGAGCTTGTCGTTACGGCAGAAGAACCGAGGGAGAAGGAGTATCTTGATCCTTCGGTTTACAGTGAGATCGAGCGATATTATATCGAGACGGGCGTGATGACGAAGATGGATGTTGATGCTGTTCATGCGAAGCAGAAAGCGGATGATGATGCCTTGCAGAAAAGACTTGATGGAATGATTCCGAATGCAGTCACTTCGGAACAGGAGGATAGTCTTTATTTCGTGAGGATGGAGAAGGCGATGAAGATTGCACAGAAATATTCTCCGGTTCCTGGAACTCTGCAGCCTCAGCAGCCTCCAGAAGAGAAGCCATCCGTCGAGCCGGAACGGAAGGAACCTCGGCGCATCAATCTTGACGATGTTCAGGCAAGTCCGATCGCTTCCGCATCGTTTCAGAGCAACGGCATCATCAATTCCCTGGAGGATGATACGGATTTCTCTTCACGGGGTGTCACGAAGGTGGTTCCAGCAAGGGCTACCTTCCTGAAGACCGAGAAGATTCTGGACGGTCAGAGAGTCATAATGCGCCTCATGCAGGATCTGAAACTTTCTGATGGTACTCTCATTCCATCAAATACGCATATTACGGGTACTTGCAGCATCAATGAGAGGCTTGAAATCAATGTTAAGGCTATTCAATACGCCGGCAGGGTTTATTATACTGATCTGTGTATCTATGACAACGATGGTATTGAGGGTATTTATTGTCCTGTCATTCAGCAGAAGAAGGGCAAGCGTGCCGGGAAGAATATAGGAACTGATATTGTGAACAGCGTCGCTTCCACGGCCACTTCCATATTTACAGGGAATCCTCTTCTCGGAAGGACCGTTTCTCAAGGTATCAGGGAATTGTCCATGATGTCGAATGAAGACGGGACGGTCGTGATAAATGTCGTTTCCGGATATGAGTTTTATGTTTTCGAGAACATGGATGATTTTCTTGAGAAGAATAGGAAAAGTGTCGAGAATTCAAAGAATTTAAATGAAAATAACGAATGAAAGTAAGTACGAAGAAGGCCGCGGATGGCGGCTTTGAAAACAGGAATGTCCTGGAGTCGAACAAGACACGGAAGCACGATGTTCAGGTACAGATTTCGAACGGGAAGAAGTTTCCTCCGGTTGTATATGGTCTTAAAGGAATCTGTGAACTTTTCAATCTGAAGAGTGAATGCACAGCTTCAAAATGGAGTCGTACGATACTCAAGGATGCCTGTGCGAAACAGGGTAAACTTATCGTTGTGGATGTCAAGAAGGCGTTTGAACTCTTCGGATGCCTTGAGCCTGAAAATTTTATGAAGGAATAAGAAAGATGAAGAAGTTTGTAAATATTATAATAGCCTTCGCTCTGGCCAGTTCAGGAGCCTTGGCACAGTCGGGAGAAATGCCGATAATTTCCGTCGGACAGTTGTCAACCACGCATGTTCTTTTTACGACGGATCTCACTTATGTGGATATTTCCATGCCGGAGTTTATTGCAGCGAAGATCGTTGATGTCTCCAAGAATATGCTTGCTCTCAAGGCAAGGTCGGAATTTGATTTCATAACAACCATTTCGGCCCTTGAAACGAACGGTACGATGCATACCTTCAAGGTAAAGTACGAGAGTTTCCCGGAAAGGCTTCTTGTAGATACCAGACCTGGTGCAATGGCCAAGGAGAATGTCAATACTCAGATAAGACCAGATGGGGATGCCGTGAATGCGACGGAAACCCCTCGGGATTCAACCGTTTCGGCGAAGACTGTGTCCGGCAAGGGAAAGTCAAGAAAGTCTGTTAAACGCAGGAAAACGGCATCGTCGAATGTCAATGTGATCACGACCGGGACATCGAATTTTGGAAGGTATGATGCGCCGACCATTGAGGAGATTACGAAATATCCGCAGGGGATCTATCATATCGGAGATAAGGTGTTCAATGTCGAGATTCTGTGCTCCAATATTTTTGTATATTCGGATATGACCTATATCGTATTGACGATAAACAATAACACGGATATCGGTTTTGATGCCGGTGATGCTCAGTTCACGATCGAGAATGTCACGGGAAAGTCCAGAGCCTTGGCGACGGACAAGGCCATCTGGCCGAAGAGTTCCTATGGAAGTCTTTCCTGTGCTCCGAGAAGTTCATCCGTTGTCGGTTATACCATTCCGAAGATGACTCTTCTGAAGGATGAATGCTTGAAGATTTATATCTACGAGAAATCCGGCAAGAGGAATCTTATTCTTACTCTTTCCGACAAGGATGTCAACTATGCCATTTCCCCGAAATAGGAGTATGGCTTTTTTCCATTCATATTATAATCTTTTGCTTTACTTGGAGGCCGGGTCAAAAGTAATTTTGATCCGGTTTTCTTTTTCAATCATTTCTCTCATTCTTTAAGATGAGATGGGTGATTAAATGAACACCGAGCATCACCATGCACAGTATGATGATTGTTTCTGTTCTTGTAATCATGGTATGACATTTTATTTGTTTTGTGATCTATTGTTTGAGTCCCAGTTCCTCCTGATAGGTCCATACATAATAGATGGCTATCAGTGCCGGTATGTATTGTCTTGTTTCCTTGGGGAAGTAGTTTTTGAGCGTGTCCCAGTCCTTATGCCTCGACTGCTTCATTATCTGTTTGAGTTTTCCTATTCCGCAGTTGTATGATGCGGCCGCCAGGGTCCAGTTCTTTGTCGCTTTGTATGCGTCTGCAAGGTAGAGTGCCGCCGCAGCCGTCGATTTTCCTGCGAGACGGCGTTCATCATTGAAGGGATCCGTGTCAAGTCCGTAATCGTTTGCAGTCGCAGACATGAACTGCCACATGCCGACGGCTCCGGCGCTGGATCTTGCATCGTTTCTGCAGCCGGATTCGATTATCGTCAGAAGTGAAAGTTCCAGAGGTATTCCGACTTTTTCAAAATATTGTCTATACAGTGGCAGGTGATGCGAATAACGGTTGAATACCGCCTTCGTGTATTCTCTTTTATCATATCCATAATATAGTATCCATTTCATCACATCCTTGTCCATGTCCTGAAAGAATGCCGGCGGATTCATCGCCATGTAGATTGTCATGCCTTCTTCCGTCAGAAGGTATAGGTCCACTCCGTCAGGAGATCTGAACGAGGGAAGATCGAGTTCCATTCCCTTCAGGAAAAGATGTCTCTTGTCTTCTTCTTTCTCCATGGTCTCCATGCCTTTGATGGTGGAGTCAATCTTTTCCTTGGACCGGGAGAGAACTGCACCGAACTCTCCCAGCGTGCTGTTCCAGTCCATTATGATGTTCCCTTCGTTCCCGGTTGTGTCTGTGATGGAGGATATCATGCTGCCTCGTGCATCATCCCATCCGGTTATGATCTGTCCGTATGCGGTTGAATGGATAAGAAGCAGCAATGTCAATATTTCACAATGTAAGCGTGTCATATACTGAATTAATCTCGTCCTGACGGATACCGAGGTATCTTTTCGTGATCTGAGCTGTGGAATGTCCGAATACATCCTGCAGGAGGAGGAGTGCCTGGTCTCCTTTTCCTTTCTTGCATTCCTGCATATAGACTCTTCTTCCGAATGTCTTTCTCAGGGAATGTGTCGAGAAGACTTCGGCCGATCTTATGCCATATCTGCTTTTGCAGGACTTCAGGATCTTTGCCGCCCATTGTCTTGTCATCGGTGTATGGATTCCATATACCTGTCCGCTCATGATGAAGCCGGTGTCGTCTTCTATCGCAAGCATTCTGTGACAGTAGCGTGTTTGCTCTGCGAGCTTTTCATTGACCTTCAGATGGCGTTCCTTTCCTGTCTTCTTCTCGACTATCACGAGGGTTTCTCTATTGAGAAGATCACACCACCTTATTTGCAGGATATCGGAGATGCGTAGGCCCAGGAAACAGCCGCAGGAAATGAGCATTGCATTCCTGTACTTTCCGTCCTCGTTGAGATGACGGATTAGTGACATGGCTTCTTCCCAGTCGAGAGCATCCGCTGCCGGATGGGATATTTTCTTTTTTCTTGGTACCATACTTCCTGGATCCTTTTATCAGTTTTCTCCCTCTACACTCTCTTCTGTTTCTGAATCATCTGTTTCGGCCGGTGTATTTCCACCTGTCTCTTCATCCGTTTCCTCTTCGATCGAGAGCTGGTATATCTTGTGGACTTTCGGGTCGAATTTCTCAAAGCCTGCCTCGATCAGCCGATTGATGAGTTCGTCGTAGTTGATGGCTTTCTTTCTTGCTATCTGATAGCAGGATTTTATTGTCTTGAGTTTTTCGACGGTTTCTGTTTTTAGACTGATTGATGAGAATTCATTATTTCTTTCCATTGCAGTAAATTATTAATGTCTATAACTTATAAATATCTCTTTATGTTATATTATTTGATATATGCAAATATAGTAAATATTTATTTAAAGTCTTATATATTGTATATATGTATTTATAATGTTATAACATATGGCTATTACCATTTATAAAACAATAAATAAATTATTTATTGGAATTTTCAGGTCGTTCTCTGAGCGTTCATTTCATGCGTTTTCGTAACTTATTGATTTCTCGGAATGATTTACAAAATACATATTTTGTAAACCTTTTTCGCCGTAATTTTGAGATTTTGATTTTCGCGTGGAAATGTTGAGTCTCCTCAGAATATGCGATTCTCAGCGAGTTGAGATCTTTCTGCACTTTCCGGTTTTCCATTATCTTTCCCGAACCAGTAGGTGAGGAAGGTAGGTTTTTCCGTTCGTTATAGATAATTGGTTTTGCGGTTTATTGGTATTTTGGTAAAAAACAAAATACACTTAAAGGTTTTTAATGAAATATTTATTTTTCTCGTATAAATGCGTTATATTTGCTTCTGCAAGGGAAAAAGTGCTGGCCCTGCCTTTAATTATTTACCTTAATTGGTAAAATGGTAAATAAATTTCAAAATATTTTGGTATATTTGAGGCACGATTGGAAACTTATCAAATTTTAATTTATAACGCTATGGCAACAATTATTGCAGTTACGAATCATAAGGGTGGTGTAGCGAAGACGACTTCGGTAAGTGCCCTCGGATTCAAGTTTGCCCAGGAGGGAAATAGGGTTCTCATGATAGACCTTGACACTCAGGCGAATCTGACATATTCATATTTGTCTCCGGACGATGCCTATAAGGAAAGGTGTCTGTATGATGCGATCAGGGAACGAAAAAACCTTCCTCAGGTGAAGATAAGGAAGAATCTCTATCTCGCTCCGAACGGACTGGCCATGACACTTGCGGTTCAGCAGATGAATTTCGTGAAGCGGAGAGAACATATCCTTGCCGATCTTATCCGGCCGGTGGAGAATGATTATGACATCATCATCATTGATTGTCCGCCTTCTCTGGATATTCTTACTCTGAATGCTGTCGTGGTTGCAGATCGTGTAATGGTTCCCATGACGACCAGTCAGCTTTCCTATCTTGGCGTGAAGATGATGTCGGCCTGGCTCCTCGATCAGAGAGATCTCAATCCGAATCTTCGGGTTAATGACATTTTCTTTACGCAGTATGACTGCCGTGAGAAGCAGACGAAGAACATCGAGGCTGATGTGCGTCGTGAGTTCGGTGAAGTCGTGATGAACACCGTCATTCATAGGAATGTTTCCGTATCGGAGTCTGTGGGTGCGTATCAGAGTGTCTTTGAGTATAAACCGGACTGCACCGGAGCAAGGGATTATGAAGCCCTTACTCTTGAGTTGGTTAACAGGATCAAGAATGGCATCCCTGCACCGGTAGAGAACGATGTTGAGTAAATTGTATTATCTTTTAATGTATTGAATTATGGCCGAAAAGAATACCGGTAAAGGAGTGAATCGTGCTGATTTTTCACTCAGGTCCCTCAAGAAGGAGAAATCTGTGCTTAGAGGTAATAGGGTTGGTGAGACTATCAATTCATCCTATACTATAGATGCTGATATTCAACGTAGATTGAAGATGCTTGCTGTCGAAAGGGGTGTCAAGATGAATCAGTTGTTTCTGGAAGCAATAACTGATCTGCTGGATAAGTATGGTGGATGACCGTGTCTGATCCGTTTATGATCGCACTGCGTTAAAAAAAGAGGAGCATTGCTTCTCTTTTTTTTAATTTTTCTTTATTTCAACGATTTCCCAGATTATCTTCTGATCGTACACCTCTGCGATCTGATACAGTCTTGAAATCTTGATGTCATCTTCTTCCAGCCATTTCTGCATCGCGTGAACATCCAGTCCTGCTCTTCTGCAGAAAGTGCAGAATGCAAGATTGGAATCCCTGATGAATTCTGCGAGAAATTTCAGTACGCCTCCTTTCTCTATTCTTTTTGTCACGCATGGTTTTTGTTCCTTTGTTCCGTTACGTCGAATTATTGGGTTTATTCCTGTTATCTCAAAGTTCTCGTTTGAGATGGTTGACATCTCCTTCGGCTTGAATGATGGTTGAACTTTGATGTTCAGGAATTCAATTGATTTATTGATAAATGACATGGTGGCATCGTCGGCGACGAGCTTCCAATGTATCGATTGCTGTGATCCGATTCCGCTGAGTCTGGAGAATTCTGCCCATGAGAGATTTTGGCTTTTGACGATATATTCATAAAAATAAAGCCTTCTGTTCTTTCTTAGACTTTCGTCGTTTTTTGAGAGTTTATAGGCTTCTATCTTTCTTCTTTCATTTTCTGCTTTGGTCTTCTGGTAAGTTTCACTTTTGTTAAGATCTGTTTTCATATTTGGTATGTATAAAAATAAAGAAAATATCAATTTTTTCTTGAATAACGTTTTTTGTTGGATTTTCTTGCATAAAAGAATTATTCTCTTTATTTTCGTGAAGTAATCCGATTTAAAGGTATTCAAAGTTTTATATTTTCTTTGTAAAAACCATGCCATTTGTTACAAAATGGAATTACAAATAAAGTAAATAATAATAAAAAAACAAAGAATTCTTGGGGTTACTTCAGAGCATTTTCCGTTATTATTTGAACATACGGTTTGTATATCTTGCACTTTTTTGTGAACCGTACAATGAAGAGATTGGATGATGCTGTCATAGATGAAGTTCGGCAATATTCTCAACCCGATCTGATCCGCAGGTTGTTTCCAGGACATAGAGTCAAGACGAGGGGTGCGATGGCTTGTCCTTTTCGTGAGGACAAGCATGAGTCCTTTTCCTGTTTCAGAACGCATGAAGGTTTCTGGAAGGGGAAGGATCATTCTACCGGTGAAGTATATGATAATATTGATATATATAGGGAGCAACATCCGGAATGCGCTTATGCCGAAGCGGTCGATCAGCTGGCATGGCTTCTTTTTGCAAAATCTGCCTATATTGGGAACGATACTGTTCCTGCCAGGAGCAGTCCGAAGAATGTCAGGAAAGTTGTCTCGAATATCGTAAGACCGTTGGAACCGGATCGCAAGAGTGTACTTGATGTCCTGAGGGTTCTGCCTCTCTGGGACAGCAGGACGCCGGAAGAACTGCGTTCGTACTGGAGATCTCGTGGAATATCAGATGCCAATATTTTCTCAACCTGTTTTTATGCTGTCTATGAAAATCCGAATCAGAAGGGGAACCTTATCCGTGATGTGAAATCCGGTCTTGTCGTGTGTGACAGGAAAGGGAATGAACTTGTAGATACCGGACGAAGGGATGCCGTTGCGCTGTACAATGATATCGGTGGACTGGTATTCCGTGTCCCGAAATCACTTTATCATCTCGGCTTCAAGGGTGGTACTTCATCGTTCATTTCCACGCTTCTTGCTGACGGCAGTCGTCCATCGTCCGCTGTTGTGTTTGATGGTTCTGGAAGCAATGTTGTGGAAAAGGCTGAATACGATGCGATTCATGAATCTCTTTTCATCAATGGTTCGCAGAGGTTTCTTGGCGTTTTTCCTGAAGCCGTCCGTTTCATAACTCCTTTGATTCACGACCTGAAGGGGATCACTCTCGATGAAAGGGATGTGAAGCGTCTTACCGCTGTCATGACCAATCTGAATTCTCCGGTGTGCGGAAAGGCTGCTGTGGTTGAAGGTATGTTTGACGGTCTTTCTTTCCAGGAGATGCAGGGCATGGCCGGAAGGGGTTTCAAGCCTGGCGTTGATCTGGTCATTCTCAATTCCATCAGTAATCTGAAGCAATGTGTACCTTTTCTTTGCAGACAGGAAGAAGTGCTTGTCATATATGACAATGATCTGCGTACTGGGGCTGGCAGGAAGGCTTTTGATTCGCTGAAGCAGGAGGTGGAACATTATTCCAAACGATGTTTCAGCAATACCAAGGTTCTTTCTGGAAGTTATCTTCTTCAGGGTTGCAATGATCTCAATGATTCCCTTGTCCGGCAAAAAAAAGGTTCGCGTACTGAGGCGAAACTGAAGCCGAAGGTAAAGCGCAATTCCGGAGAAAAGAATCAGAACCATATCAAGTTCTAAGTTTAACAATTTAATATTTTACATTATGCCACCGATTAACAAGAAAAAGGCAATCAGCAAGAAGGAGCAGCGGTCTCAGTCCTCTGCTCCTGTAATGGAACAGTCAGCTCCGGTAGAACGGAGGGCTGCTGCTAAGTCTCCTGCTGTCGAGACATCGAAAGTTGTTCCTTCATGGAAGATGAGGGCAAGTCAGGAAAGAATTGATTTTGTCGAGAAGAATTTCGTTCCGACGATGATCGAGTTCCTTCGTACGAAAATGGGCGTGAATCTTTATGATGAGAGGGCAGTGAAGACATCTGTTCTTTATGATCTCATGTGCAACAGGGTCACGGCTCCAATTGAAATCAAGGTAACTCCGATCGCTTATGACAGGGATACCAAGAAATTCGTGGCCGGTCCTGAGATCACATCGTATTCGTCACTTCGTTTCATCATGCCTTACGACAAGAATACCTTCAAGCCGGTTGACATTGATGACAAGCATGTTCCTTTCATTGCGACATATCCTTGTCATAGATATCTTCAGAAGATTACCAGCGATGAACTGCTTGAGGGAACTGCCGAAACTCCTGAAATGTCAGTCACCAAGACTGAAGAGAAGGTTCCGGTCTTTACCAGAGAGCAGGTGATTGCTCTTGAGAATATGGGTATCGCAGAAGACCGGCTCTATGCTAATTCCTTCAATACTCTTCCAATGCAGGTCAAGAAGGATATCCTCGCAGGAAAGCCGTTTGAGATTGACGGTGCCATCAGGACTGATTTCGGTAAGACTTTCAATGTCTGTGGTGTCGGCCAGATGGTTACGATGAAGGATGGTTCTGTCAAGACCATGTTCACGCCGAATGCTCCGGAGGAAAGGACCGCCGATAAGGTCATTGATATTCTTCATGTCGGTACCATGGGCAACATTAATCTTGATTTTCGCCAGAGAGATGCCATGGGGCGTCCGGTAAAGGATATCTATGATATGCCTCAGTTGAATGATGCCGGTTACAATATCGTAAAATATGGCAATGCTCTCTGTCCTGTCACGGGCCGTGATTATACGAAGAAACTGAACAAGGAGACAAAGACCTATGAGGCATCGAAGGAAAAACTCATGTATGAGGTGTCTTCTATTAATGGTGGTCTTGCCATCACTCCTATGACTAAGGTCATGGAATTCGATGAGAACGGTAAGCCGAAGATGAAGAAGGATGGAAAGACACAGGAATTCCATTGGGAGATCGCTTCACCGCACCTTACAAGGGAAGATGCGAAGGGAGTGACCAAGGAGATGGTCGGAGGCCTCCGTATTCAGAACGAGTATGTTCAGTTCGCTTCTGATGCCGATCGTGAAAGTTACAAGAGAGGTTTTGGTGGAGTTGTCAAGGATGCGCTCTGGAAGGAATATACTTTCAAGGAGGTCGGCGGCAAGAAGAAAAGAGAAGTCAAGACCGTCCGCTATGACGCTTTCGTCGTTTCTGATAATCAGTGCAACGGTTTTCCGAAGGCATTCTCTCCGAAGGTGTCTAAGGAGATCATCGAGATGCGTGAACAGCGTAAGCAGGAGAAGCAGGAAAAGAAGGCCGTAAGGAAACAGAATTTCGGTTTCAGGCATTAGTGGATTCGTTTCAGTTGTCATAAATGATTTTCTATCATGAAAGAATATATTAAGAAGATAGCGGGTTTTATTTTCTGCCTTTTTGTTGTCGGTGTCGGTGCTGGGATTGCTGTGCTGGTTGGTGCAGGTGCTATTGCTCGTTTTGTAATGAAAAAACTCGGTAAAGATACCGCGGAGAAGGATGGTAAGGAAATATTGGGGCAGCTGGAATTGAAGAATGGTGAAAAAGTCGACCTCAAGAAAGCCAATGCAAAAGCATTGGCTGAGGGCGGCTATCATCTTGTCTTTACGGCAGATTCATTCTCTGCACTTCAGAACATCTATGGTGAACCAGGTCTTTATAGCATGACGCTCTGTAAGGATGTTCCGGAACCAACGGTTGAAAAGCCGTTCGTCATGGAGATTCCTGTAACGGAGGATAATATTGGAGCCTTGGGATATGATCATGCCTTCATCAATGAGTTGCGTGAGCAGAATCCGGGGCTTGATTATTCTCAGATAAGTGATAAGGACATTGCGTATGCATGCATGCTTAATGATCTTGAACAGGGTGGAATGAGCCATGTGTCTTTCTTGATGTGTTCTCAGAGTGTTTCGAATTCCCATTTCAAGATCAATCAGGAAAATTATCATGACTTCACGTCAAAATGGGAAAGCGAATCTCAGTCTATCGAGAATGTCGATATCAAACTTGATCTTGATTCCGGTACTCTCAGCATCAAAAGCGATGTCCGTGAGAAAGGGAAGATCTATGTTGTCGAGGATCATCGGATATTGAGTGTCGAGGAAACGGCAATCATGCGTGATCGTCTCAGTTCCAATGAGGATCTTACCGGAGGATTGTCTTCTGATGCCAAGAAAGGACTTGTCATGATGCTCCATTCCGATTATTTCAGCACCTATCGCAAAACCGACGGACGTGCTCTTTATAAAGATGTCTGGGGATCATTCATTAAAAGGAAACCTCTTCAGGAAGATGTGCCTGAAATAAAGAAGGATGGTAAGGATACCGTTAGTCATACGGTCAAGTCTCATTTGGACAAGACTTCAGATCAAAAGAAAGGACAGGATAAGAAGGGTCCTTTGAAAAAGAAACAATCATGTCTTAAAATGTAATGTTATGCCAATTGGAATAAGAAGACAGAATTATCTGCGAGAATTATATTATATGGTCCGGAAGGGGTCTTTTGAGTTTTTGGAAGAAGACAGGCCCTCCGTTTCTCTTATGACCGTTGATTCTCAAGGTAAGAAACAGAA
>RCNI01000755.1_pt1 | contig 20516 bp, 17 predicted proteins | sample 2041151 | NCBI WGS metagenome assembly RCNI01 (sample SAMN09708214, study PRJNA481090) | feces metagenome | isolation source: feces | place: Antarctica: Albino Rookery | reverse complement strand
TGAGGAATCTTATGGCTATATGTTCGGTGACTATGTCCGTGACAAGGACGCCGTCACTGCCGCTCTGATTCTGGCTGAGGCCGCCTGCTACTACGCAACTCAGGGCAAGACCATGTATGACGCTCTGCAGGACTGCTACGCAAAGTACGGTTTCTACCGTGAAAAGACCATCAATCTGGTCATGCCCGGTCTGGACGGCATGGTCAAGATGAAGGAACTGATGTCCGCTCTCCGTGCCAAGCCCCTCACCGAGGTCGCCGGCGTGAAGGTTGTGGAGCAGAAGGATTATCAGGATGGCTCCGTCCACAACACCGTCACCGGTGCCGACTCCACCATGGAACTGTCCGGCTCCAATGTGCTGCGCTACGAGCTGGAGGATGGCACCAGCTTCATCATCCGTCCCTCCGGCACTGAGCCCAAGATCAAGGTCTACATCCTGTGCAGCGACGCTTCCAAGGAAGCTGCCGACGCCAAGGTTGCCGCTTACGCCGCCTTTGCTGAAACCGTCAAGGATTACGCCTGATTTTCCCAAAAATAATGCCAAGCGCCCTGCACACATGGTGTGCAGGGCGCTTTTGATCAATAAAACCCCCGGTGCCGCAGCACCGGGGGTTTTTCAGCATTTAAAACAATGTAATCTGGCTGGTATCCGGGATGCCGTCCAAGGCCCCCATGAATTTCAGCTGTTCAATATGGGATTTGGACACCTTCGGGCAGGAATTGGAGAACTCCTCAATGGAGATGAACTCTTTCCCCTTCCGGGCTTCCACAATGGACAGAGCTGCACTCTCGCCCAGACCGGGGCAGGAGGTAAACGGCGGAATCAACGCATTGTTCTCTTCATCCACCAAGAACTTGGTTGCATCGGAACGATACAGGTCCATTTTCGCCATTGTAAACCCACGGAGGTAGAACTCGTAGAATACTTCCAAGGTGGTCAGCATATCTTCTTCCACTGCCGCAGGCTTGTCCTTGGCTTCGATTTCCTTCATCTTCGCCTTCGCCACATCCATACCCATACACATACAGGTGGCGTCAATGGCTTTGGCTCGAATGGAGAAGAACGCCGCATAGAACGCCAGCGGACGATGCACCTTGAACCACGCAATGCGGAATGCCATCATAACATAGGCCGCCGCATGGGCTTTCGGGAACAGATAGCCGATTTTTGCCAAGGAATCAATGTACCAATCCGGGACATTATGCTCCTTCATGGTTTCCACCCATCCGTCAGCAAAGCCGCCCTTTTTGACTCTGCCCTTACGAACCGCTTCCATGATATTGAAGGCGGTCAGCGGCTCCACGCCCTGATCCATCAGGTAAATCATAATGTCGTCTCGGCAGCCCACCGTGGAGTCAACGGTTGCCACCTTATTGACGATCAGATCACGGGCATTGCCCAGCCACACATCCGTGCCGTGGGAGAAGCCGGACAGACGTTGAACTGGGTGGGCATGGTGTCCATCAGCATGCCTCGGGTGAACTTGGTATTGAATTCCGGGATCGCAACAGCACCCGTGGGACCCAGAATCGGGTCATTTTCAAAGCCAAGCACCTTCGAGGAGGTGAAAATAGACAGCGTGCCCGGGTCATCCAGAGGAATGGTCTGAGGATCGACTCCGGTAATGTCCTGCAGCATACGAATCATGGTGGGGTCATCATGACCCAGCATATCCAGCTTCAGGAGGTTGTCCTCCATGGAGTGGTATTCAAAGTGGGTGGTGATGATGTCCGTATTCACATCGTCGGCCGGATGCTGAACGGGACAGAAGTCCCAAATCTCCATATCAGCCGGAATAACGATCATGCCGCCGGGGTGCTGACCGGTAGTGCGCTTGATGCCGACGCATCCCTGTGCCAAACGGCAGATTTCTGCGGTGGGTGCGTGGATGCCACGCTCTTCCAGATACTTTTTGGCATAGCCGAAGGCGGTTTTTTCTGCCACCGTACCCACAGTGCCGGCTCGGAACACATGGTTTTCACCGAACAACTCAAAGGTATAGCGGTGTGCCTTTGCCTGATATTCACCGGAGAAGTTCAAGTCAATATCGGGCATTTTCTTACCGCCAAAGCCCAAGAAGGTTTCAAAGGGGATATTAAATCCGTCCTTGATGTACTTGGTTCCGCAAATCGGGCACCAAGCGTCGGGCATATCCGCACCGCAGCCGTAGTTCTTTCCCGCCTCAAAATCAGAATGCTTACAGTTGGGGCAGCGATAGTGGGCCGCCAGCGAGTTCACCTCGGTGATGCCGGAGAAGAACGCGACGATGGACGAACCGACACTGCCTCGGGAGCCGACCAGATAGCCGTGCTCCAAGGAGTTCTGCACCAGCTTCTGAGCCGACATATAAATAACATCGTACTTACGCTCGATGATACCGGGCAGCTCCAGATCAATACGGTCCTGCACGATCTGGGGCAGTTCTTCGCCGTACAGTTCATGGGCCTTGGAGTAAACCAGATACTCCAGTTCCTTATCCGAGTCCTTCAGCTTGGGGGCAAACAGTTTTTTCGGCAGAGGCGGAATCTTATCCACCCATCTGGCCACCCGATTGGGATCGCCGATGACCACCTTATAGCAGTCCTCTTCCCCGAGATAGGAGAATTCCTCCATCATCTCATCGGTGGTTTTGAAATAGATGGGCAATTCGCTGTCAGCGTCCTTAAAGCCCTTCGTTGCCAGCAGGATGTGACGGTAAATCTCATCCTCCGGGTCCATGAAATGGACATCTCCGGTGGCACAGACCGGCTTATCAAGGGCTTTGCCCAATTCCAGAACGGTACGGTTAAAGTCCCGCAGCTCCTCCACCGAGTCCACCATGCCCTCACGGAGCATGAACATATTATTGCAGATGGGCTGGATCTCCAGAAAATCGTACCAAGAGGCAATTCGCACCAGCTCGTCCCAGCTCTTGCGGTTGGCAATCGCCTGGAACAGCTCGCCGGCCTCACAGGCAGAGCCCACGATGATGCCTTCCCGGTTTTCATCCACCAAACTCTTAGGCATGATGGGGAACCGCTTGAAATGCTCCAAATGCGCCAGCGAAATCATCTTATAAAGATTTCTAAGGCCGGTCTGATTCTTCGCCAACAAAATCAGGTGGTTTGCACTGCGTCGGCGTCCACCGCCCTTACCGGCATTCTTTCGAAGCGCACGCATCGCCGGATTGATCTGCTGGAGGGTTTTTACACCCATATCCCGCAAATTCTGGTACAGCGGAATCAGCATATAGGCCACCGTTCCCGCATCGTCGCTGGCACGGTGGTGATTAAACGCCGGCAAGTCGAGGTGTTCTGCAATCACATCCAACTTGTACTTACCCAGCTTAGGCAGCAAATTCTGGCACAGAATAAGAGTGTCCAGCGAGGTATTATGGAAGGGGCGGCCAATCTTCCGACAGCCATCGGAGATAAAGCCCATATCAAACTCCGCATTATGGGCCGCCAGCGGTCGGTCACCGACCCAATCCAGAAACAGGTTCAGTCCTTCCTCCTGACTGGGGGCATCCGCCAGCATATCGTCTGTAATACCGGTAAGCTCGATAATTTCCCGGCTGAGGGGTTTTCCCGGGTTCAGGAAGGCATTATAGGAGTCAATGATTTCCCCGTTTTTCAGCACGACTGCGCCGATTTCAGTGATCTGTTCCTTTCGCCGGTCCAGACCCGTGGTTTCAATATCAAAGCAGACGATTTCATCGTCCAAATCCTGCTCCGTCGTGCCGTGGACCACCACCCGGTCGTCCACATCGTTGCGGTAATAGGCTTCCGTGCCCAGAATGACCTTGATTTTGTCACCACCGGCCTTATAGGCCTCCGGGAATGCCTGCGCAATGCCATGGTCGGTGATGGCAACGGCCTTATGGCCCCACGAAATGGCCCGCTTGACAGCTCCGGTCACATCGGTCAAACCATCCATGGTGGAATAGCGGGTATGCAGGTGCAGCTCTACACGCTTTTCTCCCTGATACCCGGCATCCTGCCGCTCCGGCTTGGGAATGCCGTCTGCCATAGCAAAGGGCTTCAGCTCCAGCTCGCCGCTGAATTTGCCGATCTGGAGTTTACCCTGAATCAGCAGATACTTGCCCACCTGAATTTTTTCCAGCAGCGGTTTCGCCTGCCGGTCCTCATAGAAGCCGGAAACCGTAATGGAACCGGTGCCATCCGTCACATCAAAGTTGATGATCCACGCATTGCGCTTGGTCAGTTCCTTATGATTGACCGCAAACACCTTGCCGTTGATGACCACGCCGCCCATATCCAAGTCCAGTTTTCCGATCTCTGTCGGTGTGCCCCGGATGGGCTTGCCCAGAAAGGTGCTCTCGTCCGTAGCCTGCTTCTGCTGCGCCGGAGTCTTGGGCGTCGGCTGCTTGGGGCGCTGGGCTGCCACCGCTGTGGCACGCTGCTTGCGGATTTCCTCCGTGCGGCGGAACAGCTCGTCCGTGTCCGCCTCCAACTTTCCCTCCTCCAGACGAATGGTAACGACCCGTCCGAAGGTTTCATGGATGCGGCTCTCCACCCGGCGAAGGAAAGGCTCCATCAAGTCCGCGCCGCCGCCCTGCAGCTTCAGAACGAGCAGCTCGTCCCGCTCCTCCAGCTCTGCGCCGGACAGCAGTCCGTGGGCCGGAGGAAACAGTTCGGAAATCTGCTCCCGAATCCAAGAAAGGGTAATTTCTACCTCGCCGCTTTCCTTGGTCTTGCGCAGTTCCACCCGGTTCATCTGATAGGCTTCCGCCAGCGCCCGTTCCAGCTCGTCCCACCAGGTTTCATCCGCACCCTCGTCCAGAACTACATCGACTTTTATATTTGCATTTTCTTCGTCTAAATCGACATTCACGATTGTGCATTTCTCTGCCAGAGAAAGAAGTTTTCCCTCCAACGGGCAGAGGGAAAACATTTGCAGCAGAGGAAGGCAGAATTCACTGCTCATGGTAAACCCGGCTCCTCGTTTTATTTTTATTAAAGTTCATCAATCAGTTTCATCAGTTCGTCCACCAGCTGATCCTGAGGGACTTTCTTCAGCACCTTGCCGTGGCTGAAAAGCAATCCTTCGCCCTTGCCGCCGGCAATGCCGCAATCGGCTGCGGAGGCTTCGCCGGGACCGTTCACGACACAGCCCATGACGGCCACGGTGATCGGCTTAGTGCAGCCCTCCAGACGCTTCTCCACTTCCTTGGCCAGCGGAATCAGATCAATTCTGGTTCGGCCGCAAGTGGGGCAGCTAATCAGCTCCGGGCCGTCCTTACGGATGCCGCAGGCCTTCAAAATCTGCTTACCCAGCACGATTTCCTCCACCGGATCTGCGGTGAGGGTGACACGGAAGGTATCACCGATGCCCTGAGTCAGCAGACCGCCGATGCCCACGGCAGACTTGATGGCGCCCATGGTATATGTACCGGCTTCGGTCACACCCAGATGCAGCGGATAATGGCTGCGCTCGTGCATCAGACGATAGGCGTCCATAGCAATCTGGACATTGGAGGATTTCAGAGAGATGCAGATATCGTCAAAGTCGTACCGGTTCAGCAGAGCGATATGCTCAAAAGCGGATTCCACCAGCGCTTCCGGGCAGACCTTGCCGTACTTAGCCAGCAGCTTCTTATCCAGACTGCCGCCGTTGACACCGATTCGGATGGGAATGCCGTGCTGAGCGCAGGCATTTGCCACCGCCTTCACCCGGTCTTCCCCACCGATGTTGCCGGGATTGATACGAACCTTATCTGCACCGGCTGCAATGGCCTCCAGTGCCAGTTTATAGTCAAAGTGAATATCTACCACCAGAGGAATGGAAATTCGTTCCTTGATGGCTCCAACAGCCTTAGCTGCTGCCATATCCGGCACAGCCACACGCACAATATCACAGCCCGCCGCTTCCAGCAGATGAATCTGCTGGACGGTAGCCTCCACATCGTCGGTGAAGGTGTTGCACATGGACTGAATGCTCACAGGAGCGCCGCCGCCGACAGGAACATTTCCAACTCGAATCTGCTTTGTCATTCGTTTCTTCAGCTCCCTTTATTTTCCGATCAATTTGTATATATCACTGATGCCCACAAGCAGCATCAGCAGCAACAGCAGAGCCAAGCCAATCATGTGGACATAGCCCTCGTACTGGTCCGGGATTTTACGCCGGAACAGCAGCATCAACAGGCTGTTCAGCACCAGGAAGAACAGTCTGCCGCCATCCAGTGCCGGGATGGGCAGCAGGTTCATCACCGCCAGATTGATGGCGATAAACGAGCCGAAATACAACAGGTTGATGAGTCCTGCACCGATACTGGGTGCCTGCTTGCCGGCCTCGGTCATGACACCGACCACGCCAATGGGGCCTGCCAGCTCATTGAGTCCCATCGCGCCGGAGATCAGGTCCAGCAGACCGTACCACACCAACCGGGTGAAGGAGGCAGTGCTTTTCAGCGCCAGCCCCACATTCTGGATGAGATTGGACTCAGTGACCTTAAAATTCAATCCATATAGCATTCTGGCTCCCTGCTCCGTTTCGTACTCCCGGAGTGCCATAGGGACATCGTTCAGCTTGATTTTCTCCCCGTCACGGCGCACCACCAAATCGGCGGTAACCTCGCCGCTGCGGCTCAGCAGGAGCGAAACATCGTTGCGGGTAAACACATGGCTGCCGTTGATCTGCAGCAGCTCATCCCCCGGCAGCAGGTAACCTTCCTCCGCAGCAGGACAGCCTTCCATGAAGGAGTCCAGTGTGGTGGAGACATAGGCCTCTGCGCCGGAAAAGAGAATCACCAAAATCAGCAGACCGACAAGAAAATTCATGCCGGAGCCGGCCACCAGAATCAGCACCTTTCTCCAGAAGGGGGCCTTCGAAAAGCTGCGTGGATCGCTGCTCTCCCCGTCCTCTCCTTCCATGGCACAAAAGCCGCCCACAGGGAACACCCGGAGCGAATACTCCGTTTCTCCCCACTTGCGTCCCCACAGACGAGGTCCCATTCCAATGGAGAACTCGTTGACCCGGACGCCGGACAGCTTTGCCGTGATGAAATGTCCGAACTCATGAATGGCAATCAAAAAGCCAAAAAACAGAATACCAAAGAGGATAAATACCATACTTGCTCCTTATCCGGAAATTCGAGAATAGACCGCCTCTCTTGCCGCGCGATCTGCCTCCAGCACCGTTTCCAGATTTTCCACACTCTGTGCAGGAACCACCGAGAGGGCGTAATCCACCAGCTCGGGAATGTCCACAAAGCGAATCTTTTCCCGAAGGAACAGATCCACTGCAGCCTCGTTTGCGCCGTTCATGATAGCGCAGGGCGTACCCGGCTTCTTTGCCGTTTCGAGCGCAATACCGAGGCAGCGGAAGGTTTCCGGGTCCGGCTTGCGGAAGGTCAGGTCAGGGCAGGAGAACAGATCCAGCTCCGTGGCAACTCCCTCCGTACGCTGAGGCCAAGTGAGGGCATACTGGATGGGCAGGCGCATATCCGCCGTACCCAACTGGGCGATAATCGCATTGTCAGTGTATTCCACCAGAGAATGAATCATGCTCTGACGGTGGACCACAATCTGAATTTGCTCCGGAGCCACATGATAAAGCCGCATGGCTTCAATAAACTCCAAGCCCTTATTCATGAGGGTCGCCGAGTCAATGGTGATCTTGGCGCCCATGGACCAGTTGGGGTGTTTCAGGGCGTCTGCCAGCGTCACCTGTTCCAGCTGTTCCTTGGTCCAGCCGAAGAAGGGGCCGCCGGATGCGGTCAGAATGAGCCGTTTCACCTCACGGCGGTCCGAACAGCCCTGCAAAGACTGGAAGATGGCGGAATGCTCCGAGTCTACGGGGACAATATCCACGCCCTCCCGGGCAGCATTGGCCATCACCAGCTCACCGGCACAGACCAAGGTTTCCTTATTGGCCAGAGCAATGCGCTTATGGGCGTCAATGGCAGCCAGCGTAGGACGAAGGCCCACCATGCCCATCACTGCGGTGACCACGGTATCTGCTTCCGGCAGAGTTGCTGCTTCAATCAGGCCCTCCATACCGGAGGCCACACGGATATCGGTATCCGCAAGGCGCACCTGCAGATCCTTGGCTGCGGCCTCGTCCATCGCCACCACCAGATCGGGGTGGAACTTACGGGCCTGAGCCTCCAGCAGCTCCACGCTGCGGTTCGCCGTAATTGCGGCAACACGAATACCGCACTTTTCCGCTACATCCAGCGTTTGGGTACCGATGGAACCGGTAGAGCCCAGCACAGAAAGAACTTGCGTCATAGAACTCCCTCCTCAGGGGTGCAAAATTGTAAATGCCGGGAGGCAGGCAGACAGCAGCATGACCCAAGGTGCGCAGAACACCATGCTGTCAAACCGATCCATCATACCGCCATGGCCGGGAAGAAGTTTACCATAATCTTTTATTCCCAACTCCCGCTTAATCAGGGAGAAGGACAGGTCGCCAATGGCAGTCAGTGCTGCACCGACCAAACCATACACGACCAGCGCACCGTAATGCACCACATAGTGGTCAAAGCAGTGGCCGAGAATCAGACCCAAGACCAAGGCGTACAAACCACCGGTGATAATACCGCCGATGTAACCTTCCAGAGACTTGTTGGGGCTGACCTTAGTAATGCCCCGATGCTTACCCAAAAACACACCGGCAAAATAAGCACCGGCGTCCGTAACAAAGGCAAGACCGATGGCCAGAATGACATAGGGTCGTCTGCCGCCTTCGGTGCCGTAGCTGTTCAGCACGCTGAGCGCAGACAGCATGGCAGGCATAAAGGCTCCGGCAAACAGGATGTCCAGCACATCACGCCCGGTGACTGCGGCCTGTCGGCCGTAGCTGAAAATGGCTTCCAGAAACGCCGCCGCCATCAGAAACAGAGCCACAAAGCCCAGCACCGTGGCTCCCGTAGCAATTCCAAAGTGGAAGCCCACCGGGATGATCGCTGCCGCCACGAAGGGATAGAAATACACCCGCTTGGGCAACTGCGACATGGCGTGGAGCAGCTCCCAGCTGGCCAACGCCGTGATAAAGGAAACAAACACGGTAAACGGGATGCCGCCCACATAGATGAATGCAATCACCACCGGCAGCAGCACCACAGACACCAAAATACGTTTGGCCATGCTTACACGCCTCCAAACCGACGAGAACGGTGCTGATAGGCTGCAATTGCTTTCAGCAGCTCCTGCTCAGAAAAATCAGGCCACAGAACATCAGTGAAATAAAACTCAGAATAGGCAGACTGCCAAAGCAGGAAGTTGGAAATACGAATTTCTCCGCTGGGGCGAATCACCAGATCCGGGTCCGGCGTACCTGCAGAGTACAGGTGTGCCGCGATATCCGCCTCCGTCAGTTCCTCGGGAGCCTTCCCTTCTGCCATACAGCCACGGACCGCATGAAGAATCTCATCCCGACCGCCGTAATTCAGGCAGATATTGGTCTGGCAGCCCTCATAGCAGCTGGTGACTTCCTTTGCCTTCTTGCAAAGAGCCTGCAGCTCAGGAGTCAGCACGGAAAGGTCGCCGAAAATGGCAATCCGGGTGCCGTTTTTCACAGCATCGTCGATTGCCTCGTGGAGGTACTTATCCAGCAGACCCATAATGGTGTCCACTTCCTCCTTGGGACGCTTCCAGTTCTCCGTAGAGAACGCATAGACTGTCAGGTACTTGACACCGATCTCCTTGCAGTAATTTGCAATGGTACGGAAGGTCTCCGCACCCACGGAATGACCATAAGTGCGGGGCATACCGCGTTTCTTTGCCCAACGGCCATTTCCATCCATAATAATGGCTATATGCTCCGGAATATGGTCAAAATCTACCTGAATCTCTTCTTTTTTACGAAAAATACCCATTTCGAAATTCCCGCCTTAACACCAAGCAAGCGGAGGCACCCATATCGCTATGGATGCTCCGCTTATACCTGTTTTTAAAGTATTGCGCAGACCCGCAACGGATCACACGCTCATCAGCTCCTGCACCTTTTCTTCCGCAAGAGCGTCAATCTTCTTCGTGAACTTGTCAGTGACATCCTGAAGTTCCTTCTCGAAATCCTTGGCGTCATCCTCGGTGATTTCAGACTTCTTCTTGGCACTCTTGATCTTGTCCATGGTGTCACGGCGGACATTACGGACCGCAATCTTGCCATTCTCGCCATACTTGTGCACCTGCTTGGTGAGGTCCTTACGGCGCTCCTCGGTCAGCTGAGGGAAGGTCAGTCGAATGACCTTGCCGTCGTTCTGAGGATTGATGCCCAGCTCGGAAGTCAGGATGGACTTCTCGATCTCACGGAGCAGAGAGCTGTCCCAAGGCTGGATGACCAGCTGACGGGGATCGGGGGAGCTGATGGCGGCCACCTGATTCAGAGGGGTGGGAGCGCCATAATATTCAACCTGGATGCGGTCCAGCACGGATGCGTTGGCGCGTCCGGCACGGACGGATGCAAAATCAGACTTGACGGCCTCGATGGTTTTGAGCATCTTCTGCTCTGCTTCTTTGACGAACTCACTCATATCAGTCGTCTCCTTTCACAATGGTACCAATTTGTTCGCCCATGACCACACGGACGATATTTTCGGGATCCTTCAATGCAAACAGCAGCACGGGGATATTGTTATCCATGGACAGACTGGTGGCAGTGGTGTCCATCACAGCCAGATGCTGAGCCAGCACATCATCGTAGGAGATGACATCGTACTTCACAGCATTGGGGTCCTTCTGAGGATCGGCAGAATACACGCCGTCCACATTCTTTGCCAGCAGGATAACATCCGCATCAATCTCAGCCGCACGCAGCACAGCGCCGGTATCGGTGGAGAAGAAGGGATTGCCGGTGCCGCAGCCAAAGACCACAACACGGCCCTTTTCCAGATGGCGAATGGCCTTGGAACGGATATAGGGCTCAGCAATCTGACGCATCTCGATGGCGGTCTGCACACGGACCTCCACTCCCTGCTGCTCCAGCACATCAGCCACAGCCAAAGCATTGATGGTGGTGGCCAGCATGCCCATATGGTCAGCACGGACACGGACCATGCTGTCGCCGCCGTCCTTCACGCCACGCCAGAAGTTGCCGCCGCCGACCACGACGCCCACCTGGACGCCCAGTGCGACGCACTTTTTGATTGCAGCTGCAACTGCATTGATGACTTCAAAATCCAGACCACGACCGGCTTCGCCAGCCAGAGCCTCACCGCTGATTTTCAGCAACACACGCTTATATTTCGGTGCATTCATTGGAATACGCTCCTTTACCTGAGTCCATACGAGGACTCATTTTACTATTTTCACTATATGGTATTTTAATCTATTTTCCCTCGTTTGCATAGAGGAAAACTCAAACTTTTTCATCTATTTCCTTCTTTTCGTAAAAAAGGCAAAAAACCGGAGCGCAAAGATTGCGCTCCGGCTGATGCGATGCAGTTTGCTTGTAGTTTGTTTGCTTGTAGTTTGTTCGAGATGACTCGGATGTGACCTTACTTGGTCATGCCAGCCAGGCTGGCGACCTCAGCGGCGTAATCCTCTTCAACCTTCTCGATGCCCTCGCCGGTCTCAAAGCGGACGAAGGACTTGACAACGATGGAGCCGCCCAGTTCCTTGGCGACAGCCTTCACATGATCACCCACGGTGACCTTGTTCTCCTTGACGAAGGCCTGATTCAGCAGGCAGATCTCAGCGAAGAAGTTGTTCATACGGCCTCTGACCTTGTTCTCAGCGATCATCTTAGCCTTCTCAGCGGGGATCTTGGTGTTGGCAGCGCCCTCTTCCAGAGCCTTAGCCAGCTGGACAGCCTTCTCCTCTTCCACGACGGAAGCGGGGATCTCCTCGGAGGAGACATAGCCGGGGTTCATAGCAGCGATCTGCATAGCCAGATCCTTGCCCAGCTCCTCGACAGCGCCGGCCTCGATGCCGGACACTTCCATGTTCACCAGAACGCCGATCTTGCCGTTCATGTGGATGTAAGGAACATTGACGCCCTCAGCATAACGGACAAAGCGGCGGATCTGCAGGTTCTCACCGATGGAGAGAACGCGATCGTTGGTCACATCAGCGACGGTACGGTCGGTGCCGGGATAGGTGCAAGCCTTCAGAGCCTCGACATCAGCGGGGTTCTGCTCAGCCACAGCGGTAGCCAGATCAGCGACGAAGCTCTGGAACAGTGCGTTCTTAGCAACAAAGTCGGTCTGGGAGTTGACCTCGATGATGACGCCGACACCGTTGATCTCGGTGGCGTAGGAAACACCCTCAGCGGCAACCTTGCCGGCCTTCTTAACGGAAGCGGCCTTGCCCTTTTCGCGCAGCCACTCAATAGCCTTATCGAAATCACCGTCTGCCTCAGACAGAGCCTTCTTGCAGTCCATCATGCCGCAGTTGGTCATCTCACGCAGCTTCTTAACATCCTGTGCGGTAAAAGCCATAGTAGTTTACCTCCTGTTATATTGTTCTTCAAATGTTAGAAAGCGCCCGAAGCCGGGCGCTTTCTTGTCGATCCTGTTACGGATTATTCAGCAGCCTCGGCGACCTCGGCGGTCTCTTCGCCCTGCTTGCCCTCGGTGATGGCGTTGGCCATGACGGAGGAGATCAGGCGGATGGCGCGGATGGCGTCATCGTTGCCGGGGATCACGTAATCGACCTCGTCGGGATCGCAGTTGGTATCGACGATAGCCACGACGGGAATGCCCAGCTTGCGAGCCTCGGCGACAGCGTTGTGCTCCTTGCGGGGATCAACAACGAACAGAGCGCCGGGGAGCTTGCGCATCTCCTTGACGCCGCCCAGATACTTGTCCAGCTTCTCCATCTCGTGGTGCAGCTTGACAACTTCCTTCTTGGGCAGCATATCGAAGGTGCCGTCCTCTTCCATCTTCTTCAGCTGGTTCATGCGATCCACGCGGGTACGCATGGTCTTGAAGTTGGTGAGCATACCGCCCAGCCAACGGGAGTTGACATAGAACATGTTGACGCGGGAAGCCTCCTCACGGATAGCCTCCTGAGCCTGCTTCTTGGTGCCGACGAACAGCACGCTCTGGCCGTTAGCGGCGACATCCTTAACGAAGGAGTAAGCCTCCTCCAGCTTCTTCACGGTCTTCTGCAGATCGATGATGTAGATACCGTTACGCTCGGTATAAATGTAGGTCTGCATTTTGGGGTTCCAGCGACGGGTCTGGTGGCCAAAGTGGACGCCAGCTTCCAGAAGCTGCTTCATAGAAACGACTGCCATGGAATAAATTCCTCCTTTTTAGTTGTTACCTCCACAGGGTTCATATTCCGCGCCATTTCAAGTGGTTACCACTTGTCACAGGGCGCAAAATCCCCCTTGTGTGTGTAATCCTTGAATACACTACCACAATACCGGTAGTTTGGCAACCCTTTTTTGCAATTTTTTCGTTTTTTTCACCACAATCTCAACTTTTCCCGTTCCGGACGGTTTTTTTGTCCTGTTTTATCCACCAAAATAATGTCCTGACCGAAGCGGCGCACCTCATCCCATGCGATTACCACATCCTCCTGATGTCCGAACAGACCGAAAAACCGAGCCGGACCGGGTATGATGAGAGATCGAATCTGACCGCTGTCCACATCCACCTCCAGATCCCCCACATACCCGAACCGTGTGCCGTCCGTAACGCTGATTACCTCTTTATAGCGCAAATCCTTCAGTGTACACTCCATGTGTCACACCTCCCGGCACTATCCTATGTCTGTGCCGGTTTGTCCCATGCTTAAATCCGTTCCCGGATGCGCTTGAGTGCATTCTTCTCCAATCTGGATACCTGTGCCTGACTAATGCCGATTTCCTCCGACACCTCCACTTGGGTGCGTCCCCGGAAATAGCGCAGATCGAGAATCTGCCGCTCCCTCGAACTCAGGCGGCCGATGGCGTCATGCAAGGCAATGTGCTCCAGCCACTGCTCATCACTGTTGCGCTCGTCCCGAACCTGATCCATGACACACACGGTTTCCATGCCGTCGGAATACACCGGGTCAAACAGAGACACCGGGGAGGCAATCGCATCCATAGCCAGCACTACCTCCTCCCGGGGGATCTCCAGCATCTGAGCGATTTCCTCCAGTGTCGGATCTCTCAGCTTCTCTGTGGCAAACTGCTCTCTCGCCTTCAGCACCTTATAAGCAGTATCCCGAACCGAACGGCTGACTCGAACCGCCGAGGAATCTCGCAGAAAACGGCGCACCTCTCCGGCAATCATGGGCACTCCGTAGGTGGAAAAACGCACATCATACAAATCCACATCAAAATTATCAATCGCTTTCATCAGGCCAATGCAGCCAATCTGGAACAGATCATCCATATTTTCGCCCCGTCCGGCAAAACGCTGAATGACCGACAGCACCAAACGCAGGTTCCCTTCGATCATCTGATTACGGGCTTCCATATCCCCCTGCTTGACTCGGCGGAGCAGCTCTGTCATCTCGCTGTTCTTCAACACCTTGAGCGACGCCGTGCTGATTCCGCTGATCTCAACTTTTCCCTGCATAAAAAAGCACCTCCCTGAAACGATGCCCTTATAGCATCCCCTCAGAGAGGTCAATCTATGCCGACGAAGTCGGTCGCCTTTTGCCTAAATCCGGCTCACTAAGTCCCGTTTCAGCCGTCCCATGATGCGTTTCTCCAATCTGGAGATGTAAGACTGGGATATTCCAAGCCGGTCTGCCACCTCTTTCTGGGTGTACTCCCGGCGGCGGCCCAATCCGTAACGCATAGAGATAATCAGCTTTTCCCGCTCGTTCAGCTTTTGCAGTGCATCGAACAGCAGCTCGCACTCTACCTCCCGTTCAATGGGCTCGATCACCGTATCCCCGTCGGTGCCCAGCACATCGCTGAGCAGCAGCTCATTGCCGTCCCAGTCGGTGTTCAGGGGTTCGTCCAGTGACACCTCGGTGCGCTCTCGGGAGCACTTTCGCAGGTGCATCAAAATCTCGTTTTCAATGCACCGGGAGGCATAGGTGGCCAGCTTGATCTTCTTGTCCGTTTTGAAGGTATTGATTCCTTTAATAAGGCCAATCGTCCCAATGGAAATCAAATCTTCAATATTGATTCCCGTATTTTCAAAGCGGCGGGCGATATACACCACAAGCCGCAGATTGTGCTCAATCAGCAGCGCCCGAGCTGACTCGTCTCCCTGATTCATCCGCTCCAGCGCATCCGCTTCCTCCTCTCGGTCCAGCGGCGCCGGCAGCACATCGGAACCGCCGATATACATCAGCACCGGAGGCTTTTCAATTCCAAGACGCTGCATCAATCGTTTCCACCACAAACACCCGTTCATATCGTTCCTCCTGTCTCCGCTCCAATCAATCCCTCATATGCGCCGGTATCGGAAACCGGTCCCGGCGAAACTGCCAGCAAAACCTCTTCTGTTTCTCTGCCGTTGACGGTCACACGATCCGGACGCAGCGCTGCCATCAATCCGTCGCAGACCCCTACCGAACGGTAACTGATAAGCTGCACCCGTCCGCAGCCAAACAGAGCAGTCAATGTCTCAAACATAGCAGAAGGATGACAAATCATCTCCGGTGACAAGCGCGCTCCCTTTGGCAGCAAACGCCGAATGACCTGCGCATCCGCCACAATAACGCTTCGATCCCGGCGGTCGGACAGGAGGTTTCCGCTGTCCACCATAGCACGGAACACGGTGCTTTTTTGATTGATAAACACCTGTATGTAGGCAAGCTCCTGCTTCCCTGCCTTCTGTCCCCAGCGGCGAAACACCACGCCGAAGCCGACACAAAGAGCGGAGGCAATCAGCACCACGGCAAAGAAGTCTGCCCCCGTGGTGGCAACGCCCTCATACAAGGTCGCTCCCCCCACATCCGTCAGTGCCAGCACGCCGCCGCCCAAGGCTGCAGACACTGCCGCCAGAATCAGCACCAGCCGTCCTATTCGAGGGGTATTCCCGTAAGCGATCCAAGCCATACCCATTCCGGCGGCGATCCGCACCGGAAGGACTGAGAGCACACCCAAGCCCGGCAAAAACACCGCCACCGCATAGAGCGCTCCAAAGGCAGCTCCGCCCAGCAGCCGCAGCCGCACAAAGGGCACGCCCGCAATCCGGGCAGTCACCAGCAGCAGGCCGTAGTCCACCACCAGATTCAGCAGGAACAGCACATCGGCGTAGACGATCACCTTGTCACCCCCTTACGGTCTGTCCATTATACCGTTTGGTCACCGCAAAACCGGTCGTTTCCTGTTGTGCGCAAGGCGATCCGCTCCGGACAAAAAAAGAACGGGTCTAAGCGAACAATTGCTTAGACCCGTTTCGGTTCCATATGATATTAGAAATGATACTCGTCATCCATGAAGTGATAGGCCGTATCGTAGGACGCCAGCATGGCTCCGGTGAAGTTTCTGCCAAACCCGGCGTCACCCACCACCGCCACTTCCTCGCAGAAGAGTCGGACATCCTCCGTCAAGGACTGGTTGGGAGAGGTTCCCAGTGCCAGCACAACCCGGTCGCACTTCAGCGTACCCCCATCGGCAAACTGGCAGCCTTCGGTGGTGACGGCGGTAACTTCGCTGCCCAACCGGAAGGCCACCTTCTCCTTGGCAAGGCGAATGCGGAGGTCCATATAATTCTGGAAATACATGGCGTAAGAAGGGTCGTCATTTCGGTCGCAGAGCGTCACATGGGCACCCTGCTCTGCCAAATAATCCGCCACTTCCATGCCGGTGGCTCCACAGCCAACCACCGCCACCTGCTGCTCCGCAAGATCAATCTTACCGCTCAGCACATCCGCCACAGAACAGATTTTATCCGCCTCTGCCGGGAAACGGGGCTTGGTTTCCTTCGAGCCGGTGGCGATGATGACACCCTCCGGCTTCAGGCTGCGAATCAGCTCCGGTGTTGCCGTGGTATTCAGACGCACATCCACATGGAGGACTTCCATCTGGCGGCGGAAGTACCGCATCAGCTGTTCCAAGCGATACTTCTCCGGGGGCACATGGGCCAAATGGAGCTGACCGCCCAACTCATCCGACTGCTCCAGCACGATGGGGTGGAATCGCCGCAGAGCAAGCACCCGGGCGCACTCCATTCCGGCCAGACCGCCGCCCGCAATCACCACTGTGCGGCCGCCGCCGTTGGTTTTCAATTCCGTATAATGCGTTTCCTGACAGGCTTCCGGGTTGACCGTGCAGCGCATTCCCATTCCGGGGCGGCTATACAGCAAACTGGAGAAGCAGTACAGGCAGGAAATACAGGGGCAGATTTGGCACACCCGAGCCCCACGGGACTTTTTGACCCAATCCGGGTCTGCCAAAAAGGCACGGGCAGAGCCGACAAAATCGCAGGTTCCATCCTGAATCAGCTGTTCCGCAAAGGCTGCGTCCCGGATGACACTGGTGCAGATCACAGGCTTGGACACCTTGGAACGAATGTACTTGGCAAGGTATGCCTTCCAGCCCTGAGGATACCCGGAAGGCTCCCAAGAGGTATTCATGGTTTCATAGATACCGGCGCTCACATCAATGGCATCTGCACCAGCTTCAATGAAGATGCGGGCATATTCCGCCGCAAGCTCCTTGGTGATACCTGCCGTTTTGGGCAGACCCAACATATCCAGAAAATCATCGCCGTTCATCCGCACCAAAATGGGGAATCCACCGCAGCGGGCACGGATTCCGCGGATGATGTCCACCACGAGTTTGGCTCTTCCCTCGTTGCTGCCGCCGTAGGCATCGGTGCGATGGTTGGTATAAGGGCTGAGGAAATTATGGAGCAGATAGCCGTGGGCGCAATGGAGAGTCACGCCGTCAAAGCCGGCATTCTGAGCCCGCTGAGCGGCAGAAACAAACTTCTCCGTCATCCACTGACACTCCGCCTCGGTCATGGCCCGGGTGGGCTGCTTCACCAGCGCACACTGGGTGACAGAGGGCGCCAGCATCGGCTGGTCCCCATTCAGAGAAGCAAAGCCCTGACGGCCGGGATGATACAATTCAGCAAATATCACCGTTCCATAGCGGTGGACCGCCTCGGTCAGACGGCGGAAGGACGGAATCTGGTCATCCCGATCCAAAGCCATGACCCGCTCATTGGCCCGGCCGGTTTTCAGGTCCACGCAGACCGTTCCGGTCTGAATCAGGCCCACACCGCCCTTGGCTCTTCTGGCATAGAACGCCACATCCGCATCCGAACAGCAGCCGTCCGGTTCGGCCAGATAGTTCTGCAGCGGTTCCATGACCACACGATTGGGGATGGTCACCGTGCCGATACGGCCGGGTGTAAACAGCGTTTCGAACATCAACTAATCACCATTCATTCAAAATTCCAGCACCATATTGTGCCAGACCACATGGCCGTGGTCGGAATCCGCCACGCCCTCTTCCTGAAATCCCATAGATTCATAAAAGCCGATTTTTTCCGGTCGACAGGTCAGGGTGACGCCTCGGCGTCCCTCGTTCCTCGCCAACTCCACCATCGCCGCCATCAGCCGATGGGCAAACCCCTGATGACGATACTCCGGCAGCACATCCAGACCATACACCGCCTGAAACGCTCCGTCAGCGCAATGATAGCCGGCATCGGCATACATTTCGTCCAAAATATACCGTTCCCGAATGACAGCCCCGTTAATCATGCCGACACAGGCACCGCAATCCGAGCAAAGAAGCAGAAAGTGGTCCGGGAACACCGCAAGGCGCTGGGAAAACGAAGCCCGGTCAGCCGCCTGCTCCGGCGGAAAACAGGCTTGCTCCAAGGCGACAATTTCATCCAAGTCTTCTCGGTTCGCCCGACGCAGTTCCAACATCACGCACACTCTCCCTCACATTTTCTCACATTATACCAAATTTTCCAACTTAGAGCAAGATGACATTTGAAGCTTTTCACAAATAACAAAGCGGCAGAACCGCCCCGAGGGGCGATTCTGCCGCAAGACAATCACACTTCTGACGCCGCTGCCTCCGCAGGCTCAGCCTCATTCTTCTTTTTCCGATAAATCAGGACACCGACAACCAACAGAACCGCCGCAACACCGCCTGCCGCATAGGGCATCCAGCGGTAATCTGCCGCATTGTGAATCAGGCAAATTCCCGTGTCCGTCGGCTCTACTGCAAAGACAAGATAACTGCCCTTCCCCGTGGATTCCACTGTTCGCCAGCTGCCGTCCTCGCCCTGCACCTGAATTTCCATGGCAGATGGCTCATATTCTTCCGGGCAGGCCAGACGAAGCTGGGTGGTTGTATCCGCTGCAAAGGTTGGGATGCTCCAGCCTTCCATAGCTTCCCGTTTTCCGGATACCTCCGGCAATTCTTCCAGCGGCTGCAATTCAAACGAATCATTCTCGGCAAAGTTGCCTTCCGCCAGCAGGACGGGCTTGCCATTCTCCCGCTGCTCCCGGCTGCGGATGGTCCGGGCATAGCCCTCATACACGGCGGTGAAGGTATGGTCGAAGAACACGCCGTTGGTTTCCAACTCCTTCAAGCCATCCCAAATGCCATTATGTCCGTCCTTGACCGGCACGGCAGGAACTTCCGCTGCGTTCAGTGTGCCGCCGATGGGGAGAACCACCGTTTCACTGGCGCCGTTTTCGTCCACAAAGGTGACCTTGCTCTGCTGGAAGGCTTCGGGCAGACCGTCGAGTGCAAGGAAGGCTTCCTGACTCATCGGCTCTGCCTGTCCTGCATAACTGATGCCATCCACGCCGCCCAAATCGGTGTGACTGACCATATAATAGTTCTTATCCAGCGGCTGCTCGGTCTTGGTCTGAGCTTCTTCTCTCGTGCCCAGCACCGCACCCAGCTTTTCTTCCCCGGCTCGGATCTCCACCAGACTCCGGCAGCCACTGACGATGGTACCGCTTCCCGCGATGCCGCCCACCGCAGAATCGCCTTCCAGACGGCACTTTGCGCTGTTATCCCGGAGGAATCCGGTACTGCGTCCGGCGATGCCACCCACAAAAGTGCCATCCGGGGCTTCAATCTCGCCAGTATTGACGCAGTCCTTTGCCAGTCCCAGCGCCATATAGCCCACAATGCCGCCGGTCTGGCGTTTTTTCGACTTCACCTCGGCGTCATTCTGGCAGGAACGCACCACAGCACGCAATTCACTGTCAAAATTAAGGGACTCCTGACCGCTGATTTGGAGGTCATCCTCCGGATCAAGGTCATTCTCCCACGCAATGGCGCCCACAATGCCGCCGGCATTCAAATCGCCCTGCACCGCGCCGTGGTTCCAGCAATCATAGACCTTGCCTGTGCGATCCTCTTCGGTATCAGAATCCGAAACATCCGTAATGGTGCCGCCCAGATGATCGGCCGCATGATGCACGGTGCTGTTCATTTGACTGAACTGCTTGGAGAGCGCATTGACATCCCGAGTCAGATTCAAAGCCGTATTTCGAGAGGACTCCGCAATCTGCTCCATGGAATTCTGCGCCCCGGTCAGGCTGCCGGACAGTGCATTCTGTGCCGCCGTCACCGTGTCTTCGTCCGGCAGATGGGGGTTCTCCCGATCCGGCAGCAGCTGTTCCACCGCATCCTTAGCCGCACCGGTATGTCCCTGAAGCGCATCGATCTGCTGATTGACGGACTG
>RCNI01000660.1_pt1 | contig 20541 bp, 12 predicted proteins | sample 2041151 | NCBI WGS metagenome assembly RCNI01 (sample SAMN09708214, study PRJNA481090) | feces metagenome | isolation source: feces | place: Antarctica: Albino Rookery | reverse complement strand
GGTATTGTGAGGTTGGCAATATCAAGTTTACTATCAACTCATATAGTTATACGATTATCACAGCACACATTATTAAGTGAAATCCAATTTGGTAAAGATAAAAGGAAAAAGCAAAGGACAGAAATTTTGATGAACTTAATCGTCCAATAAATTTCCATTTTCATAACAGATACAACCTCTGTATTCCGTCCTGCTGCGAGACAGTGGAAGGTGGCCACTTCTTCAGCATCAATTTCCAAAAGACAATATGGAATGCCCCCAGTTTGCAGGAAATTGATTTATATTGCACCCGAAGAGACGGCAAGCCTGACACGCAATACTGTGACGAATCGTGTTGAATATACAGAAATTATGTGCTTTCCACGATTGTTAATTTGCGTTGCTTGCAGCAACGGGACATTTCATTCTATAATGTAGGCACTCGGGAAAGGAGTGTATGCTATGTTAAATGAAAATATGAAAGCAATCAGAAAATCAAAAGGACTTTCGCAAGAAGAGCTTGCTATCAAATTAAATGTGGTTCGACAAACAATCTCAAAATGGGAACAAGGTTTGTCGGTCCCTGATTCTGATATGCTGATCTCCATATCGGAAGTGCTGGAAACACCTGTGAGTGTGCTGCTTGGAGAAACTGTTGCAGAATCAAAGCCGGATGACTTAAAAGCAATTTCCGAAAAACTTGAAGTCATCAACTTGCAGTTGGCGCAAAAGAAAGCAGCAAGGCAAAAAACACTTCATTGGGGTTCCATCCTGCTGTGTGCGGCTGTAGTGATTGCTTTTGCGGTCTTAAGTGCCTTAAACAGTCCTTATTTGGGCTGGGATTATAGTGCGCCTGAAACAGCAGTGGTCGGCGTTGGTTTTCATGCGTTTGAGTGGCTGTTTTTCAGGGTAGCACCGCTTGTGCTGATTGGAGGCATCGTTGGTGCTTTTTTGACACGAAAAAAGGAGTAAGACAACGCATCTGCGCTGAAAATTCTGTTTCAAATAGCTGTCAGCTGATTTGAAATATCAGACTTATCAGAACAAGTCTGACACTCTGGCAATGTAAGAAAATATCATAAGAATAAAAAGCCTCTCGTCCTTTCCGGAACGAGAGGCTTTTGCAGTTTTTACAGGGTGTTGCAAAAAATAGGCAGAGACTTCTAAAAGTAGAAATGTGAGCAGCCTGAGAACATAATGGGCATAGCGTCTAAAAAGCCCTGCATCCATAGGATGGAGGGAAAGGGACATTCTTCCCGTTTGTTTGATAAAAAAATTTAACTTGTAAACATAAAGCTTTATGCTATAATCAAGACAACGAAGCAATTCAGTAAAGTGTCATGGTGGTTTATGGAGTCGTGATCGGTGTTGCTGCATTGCAGATGTGAAATGTAAACAGAATCTCATGATTTCAGAAAAACAATATTTGAAGGAGTGACCCATATGTCAGGAAAAACATATCTTGTAATTTCCATTCTGTTCGCTGTGATTTCGCTGATTGGACTGGTTTCCCTCATTGGTGGTATTCGCATTGTGAATGTGGGAGCGTTTGTGTTTCCGCTGCTGATTGCAATCTTTGCATTTTTAAAATATCGGAACATGGAGAAAGACAGCTAAACAGATGCCTGCCTCCAATGGAATGGACGAAGGAATGAAACAGGTGTGGGCTGTCAGCGGTGTAAAGAGCTGCGGCTGATTCCAGTGGATCGGTTTGATCGTTAAAAAAAGAAAGACCTTGAGAGGCAGAAATGCTTTTTGAGGTCTTTTTTGCGTTCCGGGAGCTTCTATCAAAGATGCAAAAAATGTCAGAAGCCTGCAGACACTGCCAGCAGCACCGGGACAACAGCACTTGAAAATAAGAAAAAATTGCTGAAAAGTTTGAAAAACACGATGCGGAAGTCCCGGAAGAGGCTGGAAAGAATCCTTGCGGAAGTGATTTTCGGCGATTTTTGCTGTGCTTGTGAAGCGGTGAAAAAATCTTTTTTTGAAGTTACCTATTGCAAACTCCGACAAGTGCGATTATAATGCAATTGTTGACAGAATTTGTCAAATATGGTAAAATATGCTACAAAAATTTTGAAAAACAGATTGAACTTTTTGGTCATTATTTAAAGACATGATGGTTTGCCTGTTCCGAAGTGAGCGCTTGCTCCCGGAAAAACAGAAAAAAGTATGAAAAAAAGACTATCTCTCAGCAGAATTTTTGCGTCCGATATTGGAAAAATCACAATGGATTTTGCCGAAAAAACTTCAGAAAGGGTGCAGCCCGTTGAAAAATGTCGGCAAAGTGCTGAGAGAGCGGAAAATATAAATTGCAGTAAAAATTGAGCCATATGTCTGATAGCAGCCCCTGCTGTCGGGAAAAGACATATTCGTGACTCCATAGAATACATGGCTGGAGATGCATTTATCCGTCGGCTCTTTTGCCGGGTAGTGCAGACTAAGGGAGGAACATGAATGAAGGTTAAGGCAAAAGTGAAAGATTGTCAGCTGATTGTGAAGGTAAAGACTTCTTTCGGCGATGCAATTGATGAGCAAGAGCTTAACAGATTTGCACGGGTTTTCCTGAGAGGCTTTCTGAAGCCGAAGCAGGTAAAGAAAAATCTGGTGGAATATATCGGCCCGGTTGGTGTCAGTCTGTATGAAAGATTAAAAAATCCAATCACCAAGAGGGAATTCCTGTTTATCCTTGAGCAAATCGTTTTGGCTGTTCAAAAACTTCAGGCAAATCAGATACCGCTGGATAGCCTTGTGCTGACTATGCAGAATGTGTACATCAACGAGGTTACCAAGGAAGTTCAGTTTCTGTACGTTCCTACGTGCAAGAAACAGATTCATGCAGATGTTGCAGAGTTTATCGAGGCAGTTGTCTATTCTGTAAAGCCGGGGGATGAGAAGGACAATGATTTCACATCCCGGTTTGTTTACTATTTCAGAGCACTGGATCCCTTTGATATAAATAAGATCGAGAAGTTTGTGTTAAAAGAGGACAGAAGCGTTGTAAATACAATCAAAAAGCAAAATGCAGGGCAGAGCGGCTTTATGACGGATAAGCCACTGCATTATTACGATCATTATAATGGCGCAGACGATGACGATGAGCCCACCGGTCTTCTGGATGACGATGAACCCACGGGGCTGCTCAACGAGGATGAAGACGAAGCCACCGGACTGCTCAGCGAAAATGATGAAGAAACGGGCCTGCTGTCTGAGGATGAAGATGGCACGGCGCTGCTCAATGACAGCGGTATGGCTGCACAGTATCCCACCTTGTACAGAGTCCTGACAGAAGAGCGGATTGTTGTGGATAAACTGGTTTATCGCCTTGGTAAGGAACAGAGCTGCGTAGATTACTTCGTTACCAATAACATAGCAGTCAGCCGAAGCCATGCAGATATTATCACGCGTGGAAATAAGTACTATGTGAAGGATCTGAATTCCAAGAATCACACATATATAAACGGGCAAGAGCTGCCGGTACATTGTGAAGTTGAAATTCATGACGGAGACAACCTGAGGCTGGGAAACGAAGAGTTTGTTTTTAACACTTGAAAGCTCGACGGGGAGAGTGGTTTGACGTGCGTTTTGTAGCAACCGCAGACACGGACATCGGTATATCCAAAGATACGAATCAGGACAGTTTGCTGATTAAGCAGGCATTAACGGAAAGAGGAGAGGTCTTGCTGGCTGTCGTATGCGACGGCATGGGCGGCCTTTCCAAGGGAGAGCTTGCCAGCGCAGTGGTTGTGAAAGCTTTTTCTGACTGGTTTGAGAAGGAATTGCCGGTTGAACTGGAAAATTTAAATATGCAGGTGATCGGCAGCCAATGGTCCCTCTTACTCAAGGATCTGAATGCCAGAATCTTTGAATATGCCCGGTCAAATGGATTGGAAGGCGTGGGAACGACTTTTTCAGGCATCCTCTTCGTCGGTGACCAGTATGTGATCGGCCATGTAGGCGATTCGAGAGTTTATCATATCGGAACTTCCATGAGCCAGCTGACCACGGATCAGACATTCATTGCACGGGAAATCCGCCGGGGTACAATTACACCGGAACAGGCAAAGACTGATAAACGCCGGAACCTTCTGCTGCAATGCGTTGGCGCATCCAAGTCTGTTGAACCGCAGATGATATACGGAAGAACAGAAAAAGGAGCTTATATGCTCTGTTCGGATGGATTCAGACATGAGATCACCGAAAATGAAATGTACAAGTCTCTGAATCCGGTGAAACTGATCAATAAAGAGGTAATGCACAGCAATACCAAGTATCTGATTGAACAGGTGAAACGAAGAAAAGAGAAAGATAATATCTCTGTTATCCTTATTAAGTCTGAGTGAGGTGGAAACAGCTTGGCTGAAATCGGTTCTGTTATAGACGGAAAATATGAAATACTGAAGGAAATCGGTCGAGGCGGTATGTCCGTTGTGTACCTTGCAATGGATAAACGTTTGAATAAACAGTGGGCAGTCAAGGAAATTCGTAAAAACGGCAGCGGCAGAAATGATGAAATCGTCGTCAACAGTCTGCTGGCTGAAGCGAATATGATGAAGAAGCTGGATCACCCATCGCTCCCGAGAATTGTTGATATCATAGATAATGGCACCACAATTTATGTTGTCATGGACTACATAGAGGGTGAATCTCTGGATAAGATTTTGAATGAGTATGGTGCTCAGCCAGAAGAAGTGGTGATCGGGTGGGCAAAGCAACTGTGTGATGCACTTGGCTACCTCCATTCCCAAAAGCCCCCGATTATTTACCGGGATATGAAACCGGCCAATGTGATGCTGAAGCCGGAAGGAACGATCAAAATAATAGATTTCGGTATCGCCAGAGAGTATAAAGAGCAGAAGCTTGCGGATACCACGGTGCTTGGCACCAAGGGGTATGCACCACCGGAGCAGTACAGCGGTCAGACAGATGCCAGATCGGATATTTTTGCACTTGGCATGACCATGCACCATCTGCTGACAGGCGTGGATCCCCGCAGCAGCGGCGCATATGCTCCGGTCAGACAGTGGAACCCGGAGCTTTCCGAAGGCATTGAGATTATCATTGATCGGTGCGTAGAGCCGGCGGCTGAAAACCGATACCAGAGCTGCACAGATTTGCTTTATGATTTGGAGCACCCGGAGCTGATTACCAAGGGCTTTAAGAGAAAGCAGAAAAGGCGTCTTGCAGCGTTTCTTGGATCCATTGGTATGTGCATTGTCATGACAATTGCAGGTGTTGCGCTGAGAATATCCGCAACCAATGTGAACAATCAGGACTACGATGTGAACATATCCAGCTCTGACCCTGCAAAATATTTTGCGGCAATTGAGATTTATCCCAGCCGGGCCGAGGCTTACGATAAGCTGATTGAATATTATAAAAATCACGATTCTTCCAATCAGGAAATTACCAAAGTGGGGAATGTGATTGAGATGAATGCAGACGCCCTGGATGTGGCAGATCCTCAGATTGCGGATATGTACTACGATATGGGCAAGCTGTATTTTTCCGATTATGACGGGTCTTTTAAAAGCCGGGCAGTGAGTGCTCAGGGCTTCTTTAAGACCGCTGCTGAATCCGTTGCAGAGTTTGATAAAAAGGACATTGCAGCCTGCTATTATTCGATTTGCCGCTTCATGACCAATCAAAGTACAACGGCAGAACATTCGTTGGATGATTTTAAAGCATTGTTCAGCGAAATCGATGCAGCCATGAGTACGGTGGAAAGCGCTGCGGATAACGAGGCAAATTACGATAAGATATCCCTGTATTATGTGACCATGCTTCTGATCAACGATCAGGCGGAATATATGGCCGGAGTTGGGTTTGACAGGCAGAAGGCGCTTGATTTGACGGAAACGCTATATAAGGGTGCTAACGAAATTACCTCCACCCTCACTTATGTCAATGATTTGAAAAATGAAATCAGGTCAAATTATGATGCGTTCGTTGCGAACATCAATGCAAAATATAACGAAGTTGAAAAACGCCAGCAAGGAGTAATTTGATATGGCTGAAACATTATCAATACTGTCCATTGTTGCTTTTTCACTTGCTGGTGTGAGTTTGGCTCTTGCGATTTTCTTTTGGTTTTTCTTCAAAATACCCAGCGTAATCGGTGATTTGTCCGGCAGAAATGCAAGAAAATCCATTGCAAAAATGCGTGCAGAGAATGAAAAGACCGTATCTCAGAGCCGCAAAACAGGCAGAACCAATCTGGAGCACAGAAAACCGGCAGCTCCGGTGAAGCACTCCGGAAAATTGGAGAGCAAGAAAAAAGCGGAAGATGACAGACCGGATACGGGACTGCTGACAGAAAATCGGGCGGTCAACCTCGCATCTGAGCCAACCAGTGTGCTGATGTCGGCAACGACAGGGCTGCTGGTCGATGAGGATGTTACAGCACCCCTTGGTACGCTGACACAGAACCACCAAAAACCGGGTGGCGGTAAAAAATTTATCATGCTTGATGAAGTGATGATTATTCACACCGACGAGGAAATCGATTGATTTTTCACCGGGCGATGACAGCGGCAGCGGTTTTAGACATGATTTGTGGTAGGGCTGCGGAGCTGAGAGAAAACTGTGTGCGGTGTCCCGGAAGACTTCTGCGGATGTTTTCTCTGCACCGGAAGTATGTGCTTTGATGGAATGATTGACAGATTCATAAACATAAAACGATCAAGAGGAGATAAGAGCGATGGATAAAGCGAAAACAAGTTTATCCAAACGGTTAGTGGCAGGCGTTTTGTCGGTTTTGATGCTGATTGGCATTGTGCCGGTTTCGGCAATCACGGCAGTGGCTGCTACGGAGGGTCACCCGGATGCGGTAACCATCACTGTTAAGGATGAAAACCAGCAGCCTGTGCAGAATGCAGACGTACAGTTTACGATTGATTCTGTGAAAAATGGTGCCGGATGGAAAACCGGGACAAAGAAGACGGATGCACAGGGATGCGTGGAAGTGCTGCTCAAAGCGGATTTCGTGGCGGAGGATGCAACGATTACCGCAAGTGTAAGCAAAGATGGATTTGATCTCAATGACAGCACCATCGTGAAAGCACCCATCACTTCTGCTGACCAGAATTTTGATGTGCCGCTGATCAGCAACACAATCAACGATGTTACTATCGAGGCCAATCAGTTAACCTATAATGGTAAACCGCAGAATCTGGTGACTGTAACTGCACAAAGAGGCGATAAAGTCACCTACAGGGTTGACGGCGAAATCAGATGGGAAGCCAAAGGCGAAAATGCCGGCCAGTATAAGGTGGAAGTAACGGTTGAAAGAGCCGGTAAAAAGCCTCTTGAAAAAACGGTTTTCGTAACCATCAATAAAGCGGATTTTGCAGTCGATGTGATTCCCCGTTCACTGGCATATAACGAAAAAGAGCAAATCCTTGTGGATGTGGAAGGCGCAGAAAATATTCCTGCGGACGCTCCTGTTCGGTGGTATCTGGACGGACTGGAATACTCCACGGATATAAAAGATGTGCCGCAAGCCATGACGGTGGGCAAACATACGGTGAGACTTACTGCTGAAGTAAACGATCCCAATTACAACGATGTCAATATCGTGAAGGAAATCGTCATTGAAAACGGCAGCCTTAACCTGGAGGGACTGACAGTGGAAGCGCTGGACAGTGTGTACCAGGTGGATAAGCATGGAGTCCCGGTTGCCCAGGAAGTGGTGAAAGTCACAGCGGATGCAGGGTATTCCTACAGCCTTAAGTACCAGCTGAGTGATAAGGATGCAACCGGCAATACGGATGTCTGGGTGGATCAGATCCCCACGGTAACAGAGGCCGGCTCCTATATTGTGTGGGTGAAGGCAGTTAAAGAGGGATACAATGACAGCGATGTCCCTGTAACACCTGCAGCCGGTGCAGTGGCTCCGTACAATGTTTATGTTGCCAAAGCAGAGCAGGAGAGTGTTGCTTTCAAGAATTACACACCCAATGAAACAACCACCGTACTGCTGAATGAAACCGATGCACGAAAAAATGTATACGATTTTTCCGCTGAGGGCGGCAATGTAGCGGAGTCGAAGATTGAATATAAAATCGACAATGCGGCTGAAAATGCTACTGATACAGCCAAGATCGCAACAATCGATCAGAATGGATTGCTGACAGTCCATTCTGAGGGTGCAATCAAAATTACGGCCACCAGAAAAGGCAATGGTAACTATAAGGATGCTGCCGCAGAGCATATCTTAATTATCCAGAAAACCCAAAACCTGGTTTCTTTTGCCGATGCCAAGGTGTCCTATGTGCTTGGTCAGAATAATGGTCTGGTGTCTTCCCAGCAGGCCGCTAAGGCATTTGCCGATGATAATGGCGCAATCACATATCAGATCGGCAAAGAGCATGAGAACTATTTGCGCATTGGCTCTAATGGCGAACTGAAAATAGCAGACTATGAAAAACTGGCAGCTGCCATGGATGCCGCCAAGAATAAAACCTTAACGGTAACGGTAACCGCCAATAAGGCTGAAGGTAAAGAACGCATTTGGGATTGGGGCAAATTTGACTACGTATACAAAACAATTTACGCAAGTGATGCGGCCAGCTATGATGTGGTAATCTCCTTCTTTGCAAAACCTGCCCAAACCTATGCAATTGCGGAAAAGGCAAATGGAAACGGCTGGTTCTCTACAAAAATCACGGTGACAGCAGCAGATCCGGCGGTATACGAAATTGCCAAAGAGTGCAAAACAAATGCATTTGGCGAAACTGCAATTTTTGACGATCAGGGTGCAGGGGAACGCTATGTCTATCTGAGGGACATTGCAACCGGCGGTATTACCAATAAAATCCTGCTGAAAGGCGTGAAGATTGATACACTGGCGCCTGAGAGAAAGAATATGTCCATTAACATTCAGGAACTGAATGTTGTGGAAAAGCTTGGCGTGAAGTTCGGCTTCTACAATCCTTCGGTGGACATTCAGTTTGTCGTGAAGGATGAAGTCGGTGCGGAAGAATCCGGACTGAGCTACATTGAGTGGTTCTATACCAGGGATGAAAACGCAACCGACACGAACCTTGCACAGAAAACCGGAACACTTCCTGTGAAGCTTGTGGATGGACAGTACATTGCAACGCTGACCGTGACAGCAACGCAGGCAGAGCAGTTCCGCGGTCATATTGGATTCTGTGCTTATGATAACGCCGATAACAGAAGCGAAATCGTAAAAGAAAATGATGTTGTGATTGTGGTAGACACCATCAATCCCACCATGAGTGCCGGTTTCCATGTGATTGATACCGAAAACGGCATGTACGAAACCGAACAGGTTGGTGGTGTGACACGCCACTACTTTAACGGCGATGTAGAATTTGTGTTTACCATCGATGAGGCCAATTTCTTTGACGATGATGTTGCCATCAGCGTGACCAGAGACGGCGAGCCCTATGATGTGAAGGTGCAGTGGAGCCAGGATGCGGAGAATGCGGAAAAGCACTACGGTAAGTTCCCCCTGAAGGGCGACGGTGATTACGTTGTTTCCATGGTTTACAAGGATCAGAGCGACAACGTGATGTGCGATGCTGTAACCGCAGAAAAAGTAGAAAAGTATACATCCGAGGTTATCACCATTGACGCAACATCCCCTGTCCTTGAATTTAAGTTCGATCAGGGAGCACAGAAAACGATTCTTACGATTAAGGAGCACAACTTCCGTGCACAGGATGTGGTTGTGACCGGTACGATTCAGGATATCAACGGAAATGCTGTGGCTGGGATCACGGCGGACGATATTGCCAAAGCACTGCACGATGAGAGCAAATGGACCAGCGATGGCGATGTCCATACCTATGAAACCGACCAGTATGCAAACGGTATCTATCATCTGGAGATCGGCTACAAGGGATTTGCCGGAAATGAGCCGCAGGAAAACAAGCAGGCAAACTTCCTGATTGACCACGATGGCCCCACAAAGGTGCAAATTACATATAGCAAATCCATACTGGATACCGTGCTGGAAACCGTAACACTTGGTTTCTATAGACCCGATGTGAAGGTTACCTTTACAGCCACTGACGCAGACGCAGGCGTTAAGAGCTTTACATGGAGCTACACCAGACAGGAAGGCCAGAGTGATGTAAACCGTCCTACGGATGACGAAGAAAAGATTAAAACCCAGGTCGTACCCGCAGTACCGGATGATACCGATAAATCAAAATTCACCGGGGAAATAACGCTGGAAGCAACAGAAGCGGAGCAGATCCGCGGATATATTTCCGTGTACGCAACGGATAAGTATGACAATTCCAGCGACAAGGTTACGGATGAAGGTTATGTTCTGGTTGTGGATAAAATAGATCCCCAGAGAACGGTGGAGTACAGCAAGCACAGCAAAATGGTGGGTGACAGAGCGTACTATAATGGCGATGCAACGATTTCTTTTATCGTTACAGAAGCAAACTTCTTTAAAGAAGACTTTAAAGTCATGGTCACTAAGAACGGCGGTACTCCCTATCCCGTGACACCCGATTGGAAGGATGAAAGTGTTGATGTTCATGTAGGCACTTATACGCTTTCCGGCGACGGTGATTATGTGGTCAGCGCTGAGTATATGGACCGTTCCCAGAACAAAATGAAGCCGTATACCTCTCACCCCATCACAATCGATACGGTAGATCCCGTTGTGAATGTGCGCTACACCAATGAAGAATGTGTCAATATCCTGACAGACAGAGAAGGTCACAGCCGTAAATACTTCGGCGACACCCAGAAAGCGGTTATTACCATTACGGAGCATAACTTCAATCCGGATGAAGTGAACTTCTCCATCACTGCCAAAGATGTTGCCGGCGGAACCCTCAATGTGGATGAGCTGATTGAAAAATCCGCATGGAGCGTTGATGCTACCGGGGATGTGCACACCATGACGATCACCTATCCGGGTGAAGCAAATTATGCTTTTGATGTATCGTATTCTGACCTTGCAACCAACGGAGCAAAACCCTATGAAACGGATTACTTCACCGTTGACCGGACAGCTCCCACCAATCTGACTGTTTCTTACAGCCAGAGCGTGCTGGATACGGTGCTGGAGTCTTTGTCCTTTGGTTTCTACAATAGCAAAGTGACGGTAACGATCACGGCTGAAGATCCTGTTTCCGGTGTTCACAACTTCAGATACAGCTATCAGAATGCACCTGGCGTAAGCGGTGTCAATGCAGGCCTGACCGATCAGCTGATTGCAGCATCGGATATTCAGTATTCTGAAAACGGAAAGACCGCAACAGCAGTCTTTGAAATTCCGAAGAAGGATCTGGACAGCAATCATCAGTTTAACGGCACGGTTGGATTTACCGCATCCGACAGAGCCAACAACGAAAATGTAAAGAGAGATTCCAAGCGGATCGTTGTTGATAGCATTGCCCCCACTGCACAGGTCAGCTATAACGAGGCAGTGAATGTTACAGGGGATGTGGCTTACTATAACCGAGACATTCAGGCAACGGTAACTGTAAACGAGGCAAACTTCTATGCGGACGATGTCCGGGTCATGGTAACCAAAAACGGCGAAGAGCCCTTTGCGGTATCCCCGGTCTGGACAGACAGCAGTGAAGATGTGCATATCGGCAGCTTTACCCTGACCGGTGACGGTGATTACGTTGTTACCATTGATTACAGAGATAAATCGGCGAATGCAATGGTCACCTATATCTCCGGAAAGATGACCGTTGATACGGACATTCAGGCTCCTGAATTTACAATCAACGGAGTGGCAAAGACCGAAGAGGGCGGCGCCTATAAGGGCGATGCAACAATTGCCTTCACCTATCAGGATCAGAATTTTGCCGACCAGACTGTTCGGCTTACCAGAACCCGGTTTGACTCTGTTGAGGATGTAACCAAAGAGTTTATCCATGTTTCCAATACAGACAAGGGCGGCTCCGGAAGCTTCACGATCCCGCACGAGGTTGAAAACGATGGTGTTTATGTCCTCACCGTCAGCATGACAGATAAAGCAAATCACACAGTCGAGTCCAGAATGAAGTTTACGATAAACAGATACGGATCTGTTTATGAGTACGGTGACTATCTGGTTTCTCTGATTCAGGACGGCGGACAATTCATTAAGCGTGCAGGACAGGATCAGATGGCAATTACCGAGGATTTGGTGATCACGGAGTACAATGTGAATCAGCTCCTTGCGGGTTCCCTGAAAATTATGATTACCCGTGACGGCCAGGCCATTGATGCGAAATATACAACAAATCCCGAAATCGACAGCAATGTCAAAGCCGGAGAGAATGGCTGGTATCGGTATGTTTACACAATTGCAAAGGAGAACTTTGCGGAAGACGGTACCTACAGGATCACGTTAACTTCTGCATATGCAGCCACCGATTCTGCGAAGAATGAATCGGCAAGCATACCGGAAAACTCCGTTGATTCTGCCGGTAATCAGATTCTGGATACAATCAGCTTCACAGTTGATACTACAGCGCCTGAGATTCGTAATGTGGTAAATCTGGACAGGCCGATTGTCAACGCACAGGTATTGGATGTTGACTATACAATTGTCGATGTAGGCGGACTGAAATCCATTGAAGTGATTGTAAACGGCAATGTTGTGGATACCATCACGGAATTCGGGGACAACGTATTCAATTATTCCGGGCACTTTACAATCCATGAGAGTTCGGATGTACAGACGGTTCAGATCAAGGTGACGGATCGTGCCGGAAATGTAACGGATACAGCCTCTGAGAATTTCAGTACCGGTGATCTGTATGTGTTTCATGATACGATCACGGTATCAACAAATTTCCTGGTTCGCTGGTATGCAAATCAGCCTCTGTTCTGGGGATCGATCGGCGCTCTGGTCGTTTTGGCAGGCGCAATCAGCTTTGTGATTGTATACACACGCAGGAAGAAAAAGGAAGATGAGCAGTAACCGCTAGCTGCTTCCAGGCAATCTCCCGTGCAGGTTTAACCTGCACGGGAGAGGAGAAGCGATTTATCAGAAGTTGTACCACGGATATGCAGCGTGATTCAACTTGTGATAAATGGCATAGATAATGACAAGAAGGTGTAATTCCAATGAACGCATTGATTGAAAATAACTACATTACAGAAATGGTATGTGGCTCAAATTTATCTTATATTCTGAATGAAAACAGTACCTTCTTATCTACTGAGTATAAGGTGCTTCAAAGTCAGACCGGCAGCTGCTTTGTGCAGTGCATGAAGATGCTCTATAACGGAAAGGTGCAGCTGTACTACCTGACGGATCAGTATAAGTCTTTAGCGGCATTGATCCCCTCTCTGGATGCCGATAGCTTTATGACCATATCTGCCAACCTCATTGCAGATATTATTGATGTAAAGAACAACGGATTTTTGTCATGTCAGAACATCGATATCTCTTTTGAGCGTATTTATGTGGATCCGACCACCTATAAGGTTCACCTTGTATATTTGCCGGTTGGACAGAGAGTATTTGATGATGTCCTGAGTTTTGAAAATGAACTGCGCACAGGTCTGATTAAACGCATTCAGGGCATTTCGGCGCTGTCCACACCGACGACAATCCAGTTTGCCACCAACCTCTCCAACGGTTCCATGACACTGGAAAACCTCTATGCATCCATCAAATGCGGGAAGACCCCCAACTCCGGTCTGCCTCGGGAAATGGACGGTGGGCAGGGAGAAGGTCACGGGCAGATGAAGCTGGTTGCCCTGCACGTGCCTGCACCGGTAGAAATCCCTGTCACGAAGGATGAATTTATCATTGGTAAGAAAGCCGGGGCGGTGGACGGCGTAGTTTCCTTCAATAAGATGATCAGCCGGACACACTGTAAGATCAGCAGAAACGGTGCGCAATATACCATAACGGATTTGCAAAGTGCAAATGGAACTTATGTGAATCATGTTCGCCTCCAGCCGAATCGTCCCCATCCGATCAAGGGCGGCGATGTTGTGCGGCTGGCAAACAGTGATTTTCAAGTGATAGTAGAGTGAGGAGCGGTAATCTATGGCTAAGCCAAGAATCATTATAGCGGATACGGATGTTAGCTATGTTATTCCTCTGCAGCTGATGTTTGTGGAAGAATTCTTTCAAAAAGTTGACATTGAGATCATCACAGACAAGGCATATTTTCAGCAGCTTTTTGCGGCTCCTCAGAAGGCAGATATCTTGATTGTGTCAGAAGAATTGTATGATTCCTCTCTGCAAAGACATAACATCGGTTATCTTTTCCTTATGACGGAGCAGTACGAGGACGATCAGACTGGTGAATTGAATGTCAACCGTATATTCAAATACACCAGCATCAAAGAAATTCTCAATGAGATCACCAGTAAAAGCGCTGACGTATTAAAGATTTCCGGCAATACGCAAAAAGAAACACAGATCATTTTGGTCTATTCTGCGTGCGGCGGAGCGGGCAAGACAACAACAGCGTTGGGAATCAGTGCCAGCCTGACAAAGAACTATAAGCGGGTGCTCTACATCAATGCAGGGCGGCTGCAGTCCTTCCAGCATGTGCTGGATAACCAAAGTGCAATAACAGATTCTGAGGTATATTCCAGGCTTGCATCTGTCAGTGGAAATGCATATAATGTTGTCAAACATGTGATCAGGCAGGAGCTGTTTTACTATTTGCCTCCCTTTAAGGCAGCTCTGATGTCCCTGGGACTGCAATATTCGATCTATGAGAAAATCGCTTTGGGCGCTAAAAATTCAGCAGATTACGACTACATCGTGATTGATGCAGATACTGCCTTTGATGAGGAAAAGGCCAAGCTGATCGACATTGCAGATAAGGTGATTTTGGTTACCAAACAGAATAGCGCATCTGTTTTTGCTACAAATGTTCTTGTTTCCAATATCAATGGTTCCAGAAGCGAGAAGTATGTTTTTGTATGCAACGATTTTGACAGAGAGCGTGACAACGCATTGATTTCTCCTAATATGGCAATGAAATTCTCTGTGAGCGATTATATTGAACATCTTGAACACTATGACCAGCTGAAACCTGCTGATTTGTCCAAGAACAGCAGTATTCAAAGAACTGCTTTCCTGGTGATTTGAGGGGTGTTATATATGAATGATGATACAGCGATTGTGGTTTTAAACATCATCAAGAGAAAAGTTTCCGTTGATCTGGAAATTCCCCTGAAGATATCTGCAAATGAGCTTGTCATTGCATTGAATACGGCTTACAATTTGGGAATTGATACTTCGGACATTACAAACTGCTATCTCAAGGCTGAGAATCCGATTGCACTGTTAAAGGGTAACAAAACATTGGCGGAGTTCGGATTGAGAAACGGTAGTGTAATCAACTACACAGAATAGGTGAACATGCCATGGATGACAGATACAAAATCATTCTTTCGAGCAACCGTTTGTATAAGGAAATTGAACTCACACAAGAGGCGCATCAGGTCAGAGTCGGTACAGGTGTCAATTGCGATGTGAGACTGAGAAAGGAACTATTCTTCGGGCAAATTGAGCTTCTTTTTGTTAAAAATGGTTCCCAGTGGTCTGTCCGCTGTTCGGATAATCTCTATCTGACGGTGGGTGACAGCAGAAAACTTATGACCAAGAGCCTCAGTCACGGTGATGTGCTCAAGGTGAAATATCAAGAGTCGGACAACATCGTGTTCGCTCTGGATTTCCTGATTGATTTTGATGACGGCAAGAAGAAATATGAAAGAGCAATTGATGTATCGGGTGTGACATCCTTTACAATCGGTACGCCTTCTTCGTGTTATATTTCCCTGATTGGGGACTACGTTAAAAATGACACGATTCTTCTTAACAAGAAAAGCAATGGCTTTATTCTGGACATCAAGAATACAACATACGGAGTTTATATTAACGGCAAAAAGGCGAAATCTCAGGATGTCATAAATGACGGAGATTTCTTATCCATATCGGATTATTTCTTCTATTTTAAGAAAGATAAAATGTGGACGCAGATCCGCTCGGATATGGTAGTGAATTCCCTCACTTATATCGATTATCCGTCCAATAATCAATACCCGAAATTTAATCGAAATACACGGGTAAAGACGATCATAGACACGGAAGAAATTGAGATTCTGGACCCGCCTGCAATGCCTCAAAAGCCGAAGAATAATCTGCTTGTAAGATTGATGCCGTCTATGGGCTTGCTGGCAGCTGCCGGTATCATGGCATATTTTGGAAGATCGATGATCGTTATGTCGGCAATCTCCGCCGGTATGGCAGTACTCACTTCTGTGGTTACCTTAAAGGAAGGCAACAAGGACTACAAGAAGAACTGCCAGCAGCGTATGCAGAAGTATAATAACTACATCGCTAATAAACGCCAGGATATTGAAACTTTCCGCAGCGAAGAAAAACAGGTCCTGGACAGAATTTACATCTCCCAGGAAGAAGAGCGGGAAAGATTTTCAAAGTTCTCCCCGTCCTTATTTGATCGGACACCGGAAGATCCGGACTTTTTGGCAGTCAGACTGGGCAACGGCGCAGTTGAGGCTCAGAAAAAGATCAAATATAAAAAGCAGGAAAAACTTGAAATTGAGGATGACCTGCAGCTCCTTCCCGAGCAGCTGAGCGAAGAGTACAAATATATTGATGATGCACCTGTTGTGTGCAATTTCAGGGAAACCAATGCGGTTGGTGTGGTAGGCAGACCGGAAGACCGGTTTAATATCTTCAAAAATATCATCGTTGATATCGCAGCAAGACAGTACTTCTCCGATGTCAAAATGGTGTTTGTTGCGGAGAAGCAGAACGCAGATAAGATTCATTGGCTGCGTATGCTGCCGCAGGTGTGCGTCAAAGAACAAAAGCTGAAGACCCTTGTAACAGATGATGAGAGCAAGAATATCGTGTTTGAATACCTGTATAAGGAGCTTACCCTCCGTGAGAAGGCCAAGAAATACGATGAGCATATTGTAGTATTCTTTTTTGATGAATATGGATTCAAGAGCCATCCCATTTCCCGGTTTGTGGAAAAGGCAAAGTCTCTTGGCGTAACCTTCGTGTTTTTCGGAAATACAACTGCGGATATTCCCATCGGATGCGACCGGATCATCTCCTTGGAGTATGGGAATAAGGGTCATCTGCTGAATGTTGAAGACGACAGCAAGGGCGTGGAGTTCCATTATAATCCGCTGTCCAACGGAGAAGCACAGAAAATCGTGAAGCTGCTGGCGCCTGTATTCAGCGAAGAAATCTCTCTTGAGGGTACGCTTACCAAGAGCATATCCATGTTTGAGATGCTGAATATTCTGTCTGTGGATGATATTGACCTTGAGAAGCGGTGGAACGCTTCCATGGTGTATAAATCTATGGCAGCACCCATTGGTGTTTCCAAAAGCGGCATGGTGTATCTGGACCTGCATGATAAGGCACACGGTCCTCATGGTCTTGTTGCCGGTACCACCGGCTCAGGTAAATCTGAGATTTTGCAGACATACATTTTGTCTATGGCCACGCTGTTCCACCCCTATGAGGTCGGATTTGTGATTATCGACTTTAAAGGCGGCGGAATGGTAAACCAGTTTAAAAACCTTCCGCATTTGCTGGGTGCAATTACCAATATTGACGGCAGAGAAATTGACCGTTCCCTGAAGTCCATTAAGGCGGAGCTGCAAAAGAGACAGAGACTGTTTGCTGAAGCAGAAGTCAATCACATTGACAAGTACATCAGAAAGTTCAAGAGCGGAGAGGTCAGTATTCCTCTTCCGCATCTGATTCTGATTGTAGATGAGTTCGCAGAATTGAAGGCAGAGCAGCCTGAATTTATGAAGGAACTGATATCTGCTGCACGTATCGGTCGTAGCCTGGGCGTTCATTTGATCCTTGCAACCCAGAAACCCTCCGGTCAGGTGAACGAACAGATTTGGAGTAACTCGAAATTTAAGCTTTGTCTGAAGGTTCAGAGCCAGGAAGACAGTAACGAAGTGATTAAATCTCCGCTTGCCGCGGAAATCAAAGAACCCGGTCGTGCCTATTTGCAGGTGGGTAACAACGAAATATTTGAGTTGTTCCAGTCGGCTTACAGCGGCGCACCCGAAAAAATGGATGATGCCGCAGTCAAGGAGTTCACGATCAGCAGCGTTTCTATATGCGGAAAGCGTACGCCGGTGTATTCGCAAAAGCGCAAAAAGGCGGATGGCGTGAATGTAACGCAGCTGGATGCGCTGGTAGATTATATAGGCGCTTACAGTGAGAAGGCGGGGATCGAACGTCTCCCCAGTATATGCCTGCCGCCGCTTGAAAAGCTGATTTCCTGCCCGGATCAGATACATAGTGAAAACAATAAATACCCCATCGGCATCTATGATGATCCGGATACGCAGTATCAGGGCGAAGCATGGCTCGATTTCGATTCGGACAATACGATTATTGTGGGAGCTTCCCAGACGGGCAAGACGAACCTCCTGCAGCTTATCATCCGGGAGGTTTCTTCCCAGAAGAAAGCAGACGAAGCAAACTTCTACATCATTGACTGCGGTTCTATGGTTCTGAAGAATTTTGAGGAACTGAACCATGTAGGCGGCGTCGTCATTCCCTCTGAGGAAGAAAAGCTTAAGAACCTCTTTAAGCTGCTTATGCAGGAGCTTGATGCCAGAAAGCAGAAGCTGCTGTCAGTGGGTGTCAGCTCGATTTCCTCGTATAATGAGGCCGGATATAAGGATATTCCCCATATCTATGTGATACTGGACAATTTTGCAGTGTTCAGAGAAATGTTTGCCGAAAAGTATGAGGATGATTTCCTGTTCATCGTAAGAGAAGGCGTTACTTACGGTATTTCTACCATTGTGACAGCTGCAACCACCAGCGGATTCGGCTACAAGTATATGTCAAACTTCGCAAACCATATTGCGCTCAGCTGCAATGACAATTCGGAATACTCTAACCTGTTTGACAGATGCAGAATGGAACCCGGCAATACCCCCGGCAGTATGCTGGTGTGCTTTAATAAGGTTATTTATGCAGCACAGTCTTACCTCAGCTTTGCCGGCGAAAAAGAGATAGAACGTATTGGTGCAATCAAGTCCTTTGTGGCAGAGCAGAATCATGTGAATACAGGGCTGTATGCAAAGAGAATCCCCGAAGTGCCGGATGTGTTTGATCTTTCCTATATTCGTAGTAACTTTGCGGTGAATCCCAAATCTCAGATCGCAGTGGCTCTTAATTACCAGTATGTGGAGCCGGTTTGCTTCGAGATCGGCACTACGCCGCAGATTGCGATTATTGGTAAACAGACAGCAAACATGGTGGCGTTTGAAAAGACGCTGATTCAGGATATCAAGGAGAATTACTTTGAGCGTCCCGCAGATGTATACATCATCGATTCTCTGTCGAGAGATTTGATTCAGTATGCAGAAGAACCGTTTGTGCAGAAATATTCCATTGATTATTCCATGCTGGGTACCATTTTTGAGGAGGTTACCGGTAAACTGGAAGAAAGATATTCTGACGTTCTGGAAGATGGAATTGAGATCATTGAGAATAAGCCTTTGCTGTTTATTTTGGTGAATAACACCAGTGCCATTGAGTACATCTCAAATTCTAAAGAACTGATGGCTATGTACAATGCAATCATAACCAAGTATAAGGCGATGAAGGTGATGATGGTATTTGGCGGAATCAATGATGAATCCATTGGCTATTCCAGCGGCGATCTGCTGAAGAAGCTGAAGGAGAATAAGAACGCAGTAATCTTCACCAACCCGATAGACCACAAGGTCTTCGATATTCCGAGTGCATTTATCAGACAGAATAAGAAGCCAATCGATCATACACAGGGTTATTATTTGAAAGAAAATGCAATTGTTAAGATTCGTTTTGCAAAGGAGGAATCAGACAGATGAAAACACAGTTTTCGTTGGATACCAGCAGCTTTGCAGAGGCTGCGAACTCGACCAAGGCATTGGCAGAAGCGTTGGAAACAGCGATTACCACGGCAGACAATGCAATTAACGATTTGTATGGTGTGTGGTCCGGAAAAGGCCGCAATGAGTTTGAGAAGAAGTATAAGATTTTTGAGCAGCAGGTGTCAGACATCAGAACCGGCTTGTGGGATCTGTATGAGGATATTGTCACCGCAGAAGAGGGCTATATCCAGGCGGATACAGATGCTGCAAAGCAGATTGACGGAAGACAAGAAGGTGTGCTCGGTCTGGACCAATATAATGTAAAGGAGGAGTAATATGGCGTATTCTATTTCCTATTTGAAGAGTCAGCGCCGGTATGCAAAAGACAGAAGAAACACTCACAGAGACCGCAAAAAAGGCGTTCAGCGGGCCTATGATAATCGCCATGACATGGATGGTTATTATACCGATATCAGATATAAGGCTAACGACTGTACGAGTAAGCTTTTTGAGGGAATCCAGGGAATCTCAAGCCTGGAAGGAAAATGTGAGGGCATTATCGGTAAAGCGGAAGACCATACCCTTTCAAGCGACAGTTCATTTTCTGAAGCCATGCAGCTTCTGTATCGGGAAATTCAGCGCTGCGACGAAAAAATAAGCAGCTATGACGGAGATATTTCCGGGTATGAGACGCAAATAAGAGAACAAGGCGGACATATCTAC
>RCNI01000658.1_pt1 | contig 20571 bp, 18 predicted proteins | sample 2041151 | NCBI WGS metagenome assembly RCNI01 (sample SAMN09708214, study PRJNA481090) | feces metagenome | isolation source: feces | place: Antarctica: Albino Rookery | reverse complement strand
AACACGGGATTCTACTATGGTGAGCCCGGCCAGTACACCAGAGACAGTGCCTATTTTTCCGGTGCGGATATTTGCGCAGTAGTTGAATCGTGTGATGAGCAGGGTAAAGCTCTGCTGACACAGCGCAATAAATTCAGCGAGGGGGACACTCTTGAACTGATGACCAGAGACAATGAACCGATTGTGTTTACCGCCTCTGGAATGCAGCTGCCCGACGGTACTGCGATTGACTCTACGCCAAGAGCGATGATGGAATTTACTATGCCTCTGCCTATTGCATGCGAGCCGCTGTCTGTTGTACGCAGAATCAAGGAGAATCCTATGCGTATCCGTGATACGGCTAACAGCTAATATTGAGCAAAAGAAAAAGCACAGTGCAACGCACTGTGCTTTTTGTTATTCATCATTGCGATAAATGAAGTCTTTCCATGTCAGCCATGTAGACAGGCTTGTTTTGATGGAATCTTTCATTGTGATATTGTATGCAGCATTTTGTGAATTAAACGAACGCTTTTGGAGGTCTTTCGGAATTTGTACCATGACTTTTGTTCCAATATTTTCTTGGCTGTCTATGATTAGAGCACCATTGTGCAAGTTTGCAATAGCATATGCTACACAAATTCCTATGCCCGCATTAAATCCGCCGCCAGATAAGTTAACCGACTTAGAATACGACTGAAATACAGTTGCAAGAACATTTGACGGAATGCCGGCTCCGTCATCTTTGACGGTGAGCAGTATGTTTTGTGCATTTGCTTTTAAGTCAACTTGTACCGTACAGCCACTAGAGCAATGGATTAAACTGTTAGAAATTAGATTTAGCAGCATTTGGGAAATCAGAATAGAATCGACATTTGCCAGTCCGTCACCAGACTGCGTATAGATAACGGATATTCCTTTTTCAACGGCTAAGGACTTTATTTCTAAGCATATGTCTTCACACAGTTTGCTTAAGTCGACTACATTTTTATTGAACGGTGTAGCGTCATTTTTAAAGGTATTCAGCAAACTATAATTGCGAATTAGACGCTTAAGCTGCGCTGAATTGTGTCTGAGCATTGCAAAATACTTTACAAACGGCTCATCTGTATGACTTTCTGCGTATTGGCCAATTAGATTCGTAGTTAAGTTGATGTTGTTTGCAAGGTTGCGTACAGTTGAAGCAACGGAAAGAAATGCAGGGTCAGGTTCTGTAATTGTGGGGAAGATTATGCTGTACAGCTCTAATGTGCCTAAAGTTGTTTTGGTAATTGTTACCGTCTGTTCTTTAATCACTGCGCACGATACAAAACGTTCCAAAGTGGTATCTGACAACATTGAAGGAAGAAAAGCACTCTTTGGTTTCCCAATTAGCTCTTCACCAAATAATTCTTTTGCAGGAGGGTTCATAAAAGCGATGCATCCATCGTCAACACAAACAACAGGATCACGGGACAATGCAAACAGGTTGCCTATATTTGATATATTATCTTTCATCATACCTCCAGAATTAGTACAAAAATACAAAATTTGCTTGAACTCGTCATTATTTGGTATTATTATAAACGAGGTGGTTAAGAAATACAATGACGAAGAATCAAAACGCTGAATGTTATCGGTGATTATTTGATTTTTCATTTTGTAGTGCATCTTTCACCAATTAAGACATATGCTAGTTTGTGCATATGTTTCTAAAAATTTCGTTTATTATAATTTAACTTAGGAGGAAATTTTTATGAGTATTAAAGCAGGTATTAACGGTTTCGGTCGTATTGGTCGTCTGGCTTTCAGAGCCGCAATGACTCATGACGACGTAGAAATCGTTGGCATCAACGCTCCCGACAAGTCCCCCGAATTGATTGCTTATACCGTTAAGTATGATACCGTTCATGGTCGTTTCGATGGTGAGGTTTCTTACGATGATAGCGCTATTATTGTTAATGGCAAGCGTATTCCTCTGCTGAGCCAGAGAAATGCAGCTGAGCTGCCTTGGGGCGAACTGGGCGCAGAATATGTTCTGGAATGCACCGGTAAGTTCCTGACCACTGAAAGCGCACAGGCTCACATCGACGCAGGCGCTAAAGTTGTTCTGCTGTCCGGTCCTTCTAAGGATGCTACTCCCATGTTCGTTATGGGCGTAAACAACGATAAGTACACCACCGACATGAAGGTTATCTCTAACGCTTCCTGCACCACCAACTGCCTGGCTCCCATTGCTAAGGTTCTGAACGACAACTGGGGCATCGTAGAAGGTCTGATGACCACCGTTCACGCTTCTACCGCAACTCAGAAGACCGTTGACGGTTTCAGCGCTAAGAACTGGAGACTGGGTCGTGCAAGCTTTGACAACATTATTCCCAGCACCACCGGCGCTGCTAAGGCTGTTGGTAAGGTTATTCCCGAACTGAACGGCAAGCTGACCGGTATGTCTCTGCGTATTCCTACCGCTGACGTTTCTCTGGTTGACCTGACCTGCCGTCTGGAAAAGCCTGCTAAGTACGATGAAATCTGCGCAGCTATGAAGGCAGCAGCAGAAGGCGAAATGAAGAATATTCTGGGCTACACCGATGAAGAAGTTGTTTCTTCCGACTTCCGCACCGATGCTCGTACCTCTATCTTCGACGCTAAGGCTGGTATCGCTCTGAACGACAACTTCATTAAGGTTGTTTCTTGGTACGATAACGAATGGGGCTACTCCAACAAGCTGGTTGACCTGATGTGCTACGTTGATTCCGTTCGCAAGGCATAATCGGACAAAATCGCAATAAATTTAATCGCTTTTCCAAGCGGGGACCGTCGTTAGACCGTCTCCGCTTGATTTTTTTTCTAGAATGGTGTATAGTTCATTGTCCGCATAAGCAATTTATGTGGAAAGTTCCGGAAAAATATTACGGAGGCGATCTTTTGGCTGAATCGAAAAAACAAAACTTTTTGCATGGTGCAATTATTCTTACAGCGGGTCTTGCTGTAATTAAAGTGCTCGGGGCAATTTACAAAATTCCCATTGCAAATATCTTGGGCAAGGAAGGCTACGGCATGTTCCTTGCGGCATACAACATCTACAATGTGTTTTACACAATTTCTACCGCTGGCGTACCGGTGGCTATGGCACGACTGATTGCTGAGGCTGAGGCTAACGGCAGAACCTTGCAGACGAGAAGATATTATCGAACAGGCCTGGTCACATTCTTTATTATTGGCTTGGGCTGCTCGCTAATCATGTTCCTGTTCCCAACGGAGCTTGCCGCCAGCATTAACCATGTGAGCGCTGCACAGAGTATCTGGGCACTGTCTCCTGCGGTTATGCTGTGTTGCTTGATTGCGGTTTACCGTGGTTTCACTCAGGGACACGCTAATATGATTCCTACGGCTGTATCACAGATTCTGGAAGTGCTGTTTAAGCTGATTTTCGGTTTGGCTCTGGTAATCATGTTCACCAACATGGGCAAGAGCACACCTCTGCGTTGCGCAGCAGCCATCTCGGGTGTAACGATCGGTTCGTTTATTGCGCTGATTTACCTGATTTGGTATAAGCATAAATACTATTCTGAGAAAACTGTTGGCGTAAATGATTCGGATACACCGGATAGTTATGGCAAGACGCTGAAGACTTTGCTGATTGTCATGATTCCCATTTCCATCGGCGCATCGATTCAGAGTGTATTTAACCTGATTGATACAAAGCTTATCATGAATCGTTTGCAGGAAGCTGCAGGATTTTCTTACGAAGCTGCGTCTGGCCTATACGGTGTATACGGCGAAGCACAGACGCTGTACAATCTGCCTTCTACGATTATTTCCGCAATTTCCGTAAGCCTTGTGCCCACCATTGCCGCACATTTTGCACTGAAAAATTTGAACGGTGCAAAGGAAACTTCGGAAACTGCTCTGCGTATTACTGCGGTTATGGCACTGCCTATGGCGGTTGGCCTTTGTGTACTCAGTGACCCTATCATGAATGTACTGTATTGGGGTGAGGCAGAAGGTGGCGCCGGAATGTTGCTGATTTTGGGCCTTGCATCTTTCTTCCTGTGCATGGTTACTGTACTTACCGGTATTTTGCAGGCAGGTGGCAAGGAACGCCTTCCTGTTGTGGCTGCACTGATTGGCGGCGTGCTGAAGGTTGGTATTAACTGGGTATTGTTGGCTAACCCCAGAATCAATATTTACGGTGCACCTATTGGTAACTTGTTCTGCTATGCACTGATGTGCGTGATGGATCTGGTATTTGTTAAGCGCTGCTTGGGCGAATATCCGAGCATGAAGGCAATTCTGGCTCGTCCGTTTATCAGCACCATTGCAATGGGTATAGCTGCGGTATGCGTATATACTTTGTTCAGTATGCTGGTTGGCGTAGCAGGTAGATTGCAGATGGCATTTTGTCTTGCGATGGCAATCGTTGCCGCAGTTGTCGTATATCTGGTGATGATTATTAAGACCAAATCCATTACAGCAGCAGATATGCATTTGATTCCCAAAGGTGACAAACTGGCAAAGCTGCTGAAAATGGAGTAAATGTCAATGATATTGACATTTTGCTGAGATGATGGTATAAACTACTTTAGCTTTGGAGAAACCTATGAATACATTTGTGTGTAAAGAGAAATACGATATCCATGATTTTCAGATGCTGATTTCTTTCTTGCGTTCTGAGCAGGGCTGCCCTTGGGATAAAGTACAGACCCATGCGTCTATCAGAAGAAATCTTTTGGAAGAAGCTTATGAGTTGGCGGAAACAATCGATTTGGACGACAAGGAACACATGAAAGAGGAACTCGGCGATGTTCTGATGCAGGTTTTATTCCACACGGACATTGAGGCTGACGCAGGAACATTCACTCTGGATGATGTGTGCGATCATGCGTGCAAGAAGCTAGTCAGCCGCCACCCTAATCTGTTCGGCGAGAAAACGGAGTTAGACTGGGATGCACTCAAACGTGTTGAACGTGGCGGACAGACGGTTGCAGAGGAACTGAATAGCGTGTCAAGAAGTCTGCCGGCTTTGTGGCGTGCGGATAAGATTCAGAAGAAAGCAGCTAAGACTGGCTATGATTGGCCGGATGTGCACGATGCGCTGGACAAGATTGAAGAAGAGGCGAAAGAGCTTCGTGAAGGCGTAGATGCACACGATGAAGATAACATCATTGAGGAATTGGGCGATTTGATTTTTGCCACAGTGGATGCAGCACGTATGTTAGGGGTCGACCCTGAAGCTGCAGTACATCGTGCCTGTGAAAAAGCAGTGAGCCGAATTACCTATATGGAACAGGAAGCACTGAAGAGTGGCCATCAGTTATCGGAACTGTCTCTTGCTGAGATGGAAGAGCTGCACCAAATGGCACGTCAAAACTTGGAAGGAAAGACTCCCGTTTACGATAAGATGGAGTATTTCCGTTCCGTACAAAAGTAATAAACTGGCTTATTGGCCGTTTATGATAGAAAGATTATGAAATTGATTGGAGGATCTGGACATGAACAAGACCGAACTCGTTGCATGTGTAGCAGAGAAGGCTGGACTGTCTAAGAAGGATTCCGAACTGGCTGTTAACGCTGTATTCGAATCCATTACTGAAAGCCTGAAGGCTGGCGACAAGGTTGCCCTGGTTGGCTTTGGTACTTTTGATGTTAAGGATCGCGCAGAACGTCTGTGCAAGAACCCCAAGACCGGTGAGGCTGTAATTAGCCCCGCTACCCGTGTACCTGGCTTCAAGGCAGGTAAGGGTCTGAAGGACGCAGTTGCTGAATAATTAAAGCAATGAATATAACAAGGGTTTGTTTATGCAAACCCTTGTTTTTTTATGTCTGATAATCCGTGTATTCGACCGGATTTGCTCTGAAAAGTTTCTATAATAGGAAGCATACAGACAATGGAGGCGAATTTATGACAGACATGAAGCAGCAACAGAGTAGCAGAGTGAAGCTGCAACTCGGTCAAAGAGAAACGCTGTTCAATTATCCAATCCTTTGCTTTTTGGCTGCATTTATTATTGCAGGAGGCAAAATTATGGAAGAAGCTGTGCCATTTGGTGCAGCGTTTATTGGTGCATCAGGGGCTGGTTTAGGCGGTATTTGCTCGCTAGCTGGTGCGGTTTTGGGGTACGGCTACTTTTTTGGCATAACTGATGGTATTGAATACATAGCAGCGTGTGTGATGATTTTTACGGTGGCATTTGTGTGTCAGTATATCCCAGTGTATAAGAATAAATGGTTCATGCCGATTATGGTGGCGTTTATCGTTGGCGTGACGATGGCGTACGGTGCGGTGTCTTCCGTGAGAAGTGACCTGCCGTATATATTGCGAATACTATTTGAAGTAATGTCAGGTGGCGTTCTGACATTTTTGTATGCTCGTGCAAGTTTTCACCGTGAATCGATGCGACGGAACCAGATTTTGCAGTGGTGTTTTTCTTGGGCAGCGATTCTGGCGTGTGTTTTGCTGACGTTATCCCGAATTTGTGTTTACGAGGGCCTGTCTGCCGGCAGAATTATTGTACATACACTTGTCCTTGTTGGTGCGACTATCGGCGGACCTGCTGTAAGTTGCTGTGTTGGCACTGGATTTGGTTTTGTAATGGATTTGTCTCTGCTGTCAAACCCATTAAACAATTTGATTTACGGCGTTTCAGGCCTGGTCACGGGACTATTTAACGGGAAAAATCGGATAATCCTTAGCTTGATCTATATGTTATCCATTTCTATGCTGTCTGTTGTATTTTGGGATACCGAGCAAGCCCATTTTGTTTGGCAAGAAACGATTATCGGCGTGGGCTTATACATATTGCTACCCAAGAATTGGCTGAACCGTATGTCTGCACTATTGGTTGTTGAACAGAGCAATGATGGGCAGCGAAGCGTACGGTTGAATATCATCAATAATTTACATTCTTTTGGAACCGCTCTAACCAAACTGGGAAGTCTTATGTCTGTTGATGCGGAAGATGAGCAGGACCAAAATGCACTGACTTATGTATATGAGCGGGCATCAGATGCAGTTTGCACGACATGCAGTCAGAAAAATATGTGTTGGAGCAATCATTATCTGGATATGATGGCAATTCTGGATGCTTCAACGCCCAAAGTTCGCGCTCGTGGCAGTTTGTGTGCAGAGGATTTGCCGGAGTATTTTCGGGAGTACTGTAAAAAACATGAGCAGCTCATTATGGCGGTGAATTATGAGCTAAAGCGCAGTTATGATAGTCTGCGCTTTGAGAAAGAACAGGTCAGACACTGTGCGGTTACGCAGAGACAGATTGAGTTACTTGCCAACATAAACGAGGACAAGGCTTCCTATTTGCGGAGGTATTATAAATCCATTCCGCAGATTGAGCAGAAGGTTATGCAGTATTTCCGTGTTAAAGGTATTGTTTGTACAGTGGCGGCGTTTTACGATAGCAACAAACGAATACACATTAGCATTCGCGCAGAAACACAGGCAGATTTACGACGCTGTGATGAAGCACTCGACCGATTGTCGGCACTTTTGCAAATCCGACTGTGCAGTAATGGCATTTCTAATGAACAGCAGACCGTTCTGGAACTGTTTGAAGCGGAACCCTATGCGGTTGTACTGGGCGTAGCAGTGAGAAAAAAGCGTGGCGAGCTTGTTTGCGGCGATTTTGTACGCTATTTTAAAACAGATGAAGGTATTCTGTATGTGATTTTGTCCGATGGTATGGGTACAGGGGAGCCGGCTTCGGTGGTCAGTGATATGGTATCCAGCACACTGGAATCGTTTCTCAAAAGTGGCGTACAGCCAATTCAGGCTTTGGAGTTGCTGAATAGTGCAGTCTATCTCCGTGGAACAGAGGACTGGTCCTATGCAACCATTGATTTGCTGTCGATTGACCTATTTACCGGTAGAGCTCGGATTTATAAGTATGGTGCAGCCCCAACAATTATATCTTGCCGTGATTCGTTGGTTTCCTTATCAGCTAAGACCATTTCGCTGGGGATGATTGCTTATCCGAGTTATCACCCGGATGTATACGAGTTTGATTTGGAACCCGGAAGCGTAGCAATAATGACGAGTGACGGCGTAGTGGTTGACGATGAGGACAAGCTCAAGACACAAATTAGAGAAACGAAAAGCATGAAGCTACTGGCTCGACAAATCCTCATGCTCTCCGAACAGGAAAGTGCATACGGCGACGATCAGACGGTTGTAACGGTATCTTTTGACCGTAGAAAGTGAGCGGGGGAGTGAATAAATTTTCTTTAAATCGGTTAAGATGCCACTATCAAGCTCTTGATCAGGAGGAATTCGAAATGGTAAAAGGACTTTCGAGAAAAGTAATTATTGTAAAGTCCCCAGATCCCAAGATATTTGAACAAGCAATTTTTATTGTGCGTGATGAGTATTTGTCAGGACATGGAATCGGACAAAAAGAATTATTGAGACAAGCGCAGCAGGCAGCAAATGGCTATGTGGACAAGACATATGGCTGGCATAGATTCCAAAATATCCATCCGCTTGTGTTTGCAATGATGGGTGCGTGTGCAATTGGTCTGATTTGGGCAGCTGTGGCTTATCTTATGTGAATTAACACCTCTATCCATTGGGTAGAGGTGTTAATTTTTTGTTAATGCAATTTATTAGAAAAGGTTGTGTAATTCTGCATATAATGATAAAATATATTCCGTATCGCTTTGCAATATGCAATAGTTATACACGATTATAGTAGAAAGGCGGCGTATGATATGATGAACCAGACATTTGAATTTGACGAACACAGTGAATATCTGCGTTTGCTGCTTTCAGAGAAAAATGCGGGAGAACTGCGCAATCAGCTGAGTGAGATGAACAGTTTTGACATTGCGACATTCCTGACGAATCTGCGTGAAGACGGCGATCAGTTGATGGTGCTGACGTACCTTATGCTATCCAAAGAACTGGGGGCAGAGGTGTTTGCGGAGCTGGACCCACCGGAGCAGGAATTGATTATTAACTCCATTACCGATGCACAGTTAGGCGCAATTCTGGAAGAAATGTATGTGGATGACGCAGTTGACTTGACGGAAGAACTTCCGGCTAATGTAGTTAAGCGTGTAATGCGTGCAGCAAAACCGGAAACAAGAAAACTAATTAACCAGTATTTGAAATATCCGGATAATTCTGCCGGTAGTATTATGACTGCAGAATTTATCGATTTGAAAAAATACATGAGTGTTAAGGAATCCATTGCCAGAATTCGTAGAATCGGCGAGGACAAGGAAACCATTTATGTATGCTATGTAACCAGCGCTGACCGTAAACTGGAAGGTGTAGTTACGGTAAAAGATTTGCTGCTGCATGATGACGACGATATTATCGAAGACATTATGAGCACGAACGTAATCTATACTCATACCAGAGCGGACCAAGAAGATGTCATCGAACTGATTTCTGACTATGACTTATTGGCTGTCCCTGTTGTTGATGGCGAAAATCGACTGGTTGGCATTATCACTGTTGACGACGTCATCGACGTTATTGAAGAAGAGAATACGGAAGATATTGAAATGATGGCCGGTATTTTGCCTACGGATACGCCGTATGCTCGTTCTCCGGTTATTGAAATTTGGAAGAGCCGTATGCCGTGGCTTCTGGTTTTGATGCTGTCGGCCACAATGACTCAGATGGTTATTACCTCTTTTGAGGAAGCTCTGGCAGTTCAGGCCGTTTTGACGGCATATATCCCTATGCTGATGGGTACAGGCGGTAACTCCGGTAGCCAGGCGTCTACTGCAGTTATACGAAGCTTGTCCGTTGGCGAAACGGAGCCTGGCGATGTGCTGAAGGTTGTTTGGAGAGAAATGCGTGTTGCTGTATTGTGTGGTCTCACCTTGGCGGCGGTCAACTTTGTTAAGCTGATTTTAGTTGACCATATACTGCTGAATAATCCCGCTGTAACGCCTGCGGTTGCACTGACCATTTGCCTGACAATTGTTCTGGTTGTTATCTTTGCAAAGTCGGTTGGCTGTACGCTTCCTCTTTTGGCTGAAAAAGTTGGATTAGATCCGGCGGTAATGGCTGCACCGTTGATTTCTACATTGACGGATACAGTATCTTTGCTGATTTACTTCCAGTTTGCAAAGCTGATTTTGAAGATTTAAAGAATTTGTATACGAATAATTCCATTTGAAAGGTTAAATTTATTTATGGCAACAGTAATTTCCAAAATGGTGGAAATGGTTCTGATGATGCTCATTGGCGTTGTTTGCGCTAAATTGAAAATTACGGGGCCTGAATTTAATAAGCATGCAAGCGCACTGCTCACCAACGTGCTGATCCCTGCGACTATTTTTAATTCAGTTATGGTTGATTTAAATATTGGTGGCTCTGTAGTTGCATTGCTTTTTGTGATGTACTGTGTGATGATGCTGATTGCAGGTGTGTTTGGAAAACTAACCAGCGCAGCATTGCATGCAAAACCAGATGAGGCGGGTGTTGTATTCGCTCTGGTTATGTTTATGAATTTAGTATTCATTGGCTTCCCTCTAGCTGAAACAGTATACGGGAAAAGCGTGTTGTTCTACTGCTGCTTGTCGTGCTTGCCGTTTAACTTGCTACTGTACACTGTGGGAACCATGTCCCTGAAAGGTGCAGCAGGAGGAAAGGTAAGTATTAAGAGTGCAATGAATATTTCAATGGTTGCATCGGTGCTAAGTATTGTAATTTTTGCACTCAAAATTAAGTTCCCGGCACCTGTTGCCGCAACAATCTCATCGGTAGCCGGAGCAACGGTTCCCATATCGATGATTATTTTGGGAACATCACTGGGTGGAATGTCGCTTAAACACTCCATAAACGATTGGAGAATTTACCTGATTAGTTTTGTTCGACTGATTGTTTGTCCAATCGTTACCTATTTCGTACTGAAATTGTTTGTTCAGGATGATGTGCTTGTTGGTGTTGTTACAATCCTTGCTGCAACTCCGGCTGCTGTCTTACTAACCCCTTTGTCGATTGAATATGGCGTTGATGCACAGCTGGCATCGAAGGGAATATTTATCAGCACACTTATGTCGGTGGTTACGCTACCGTTTATTATTTGGCTTTTGTTATAAGGAGAAAGAAATGAATATCGTAATTATCGGTGCAGGCAAAGTGGGTTATAGCTTAGCCAAGCAGCTGAGCAAAGAAAACCATAATGTTACGGTGATTGATAATGAGCCGAATTGCATTGAGTTTGTTACATCAAACCTTGACGCATATGCGCTGCTTGGTAATGGCGCCAGCTACGAGATTCAGGCGTCTGCCGGCGTAGCGAATGCAGATCTGATGATTGCTGCAACGAATATGGACGAAGTGAATATGCTGTGCTGCATCGTTGCAAAAAAACTCGGTGCAAAGCATACTATTGCGCGTGTGCGTAACCCGGAATATGTAAAGCAGGTAGTATTCTTGCGAGAAGAATTGGGACTGTCCTTGTCCATCAATCCTGAGCAGGCAACTGCTGAAGAAATTTCTCGTATTTTGCGTTTCCCTTCGGCAACAAGAGTCGAGTCGTTTGCAAAGGGACAAGCTGAAATTGTGGAAATGCGTATTCCGGAATGCTCTCCTCTTTGCGGCATGACGGTCAGTGCTATTCACCCTTGTTACAAGGCTAAGGTGCTGATTAGTGTTGTTGAGCGTAATGGACATGCGGTTATTCCCGGCGGTGATTTTTCTCTGGCAGCAGGGGATAGAATTAGCATTATTGGCAGTCCTACTGAGCAAAACCGTTTTGCACAGGCAATTGGCATGCGCAGAAATAAGGTCAAAAATGTAATGATTATTGGCGCAGGCAAGATTACGGTTTATCTATCCATGCTCCTTAAAAATATGGGTATGCGCGTGAAAATTATTGAACGCGATTATGAGCGCTGCATGGAAGTTAAGAATATTCTGGATAAGACAACGGTCGTTTGCGGCGATGGTACCCGTCCTGTGGTTCTGCAAGAGGAAGGCATTGATGAAGCAGATGCATTGGTTGCTCTGACTGGCTATGATGAAAATAACATCATCAGCGCAGTTTATGGCAAGTCTGTGGGCACAAATGTCGTTATTGCAAAAGTTAATGAATCACATTTTGACTTGGTCATGGAAAAGGGTGGAGTAGATGTATCGATTCAGCCGTCTCAGGTAACCGTTCAGCGTATTACTCACTATATTCGTGCGATGGAGAATACAAAAGGCAGCAAAATGGAGACACTGTTCTTGCTCAATGATGGTAAGGCCGAAGCTTTGCAGTTTAAAGTCAAGAAAGAAGATGTGCTTAATCGCTCCATTAAAAATTATACTTTGCGCGCTGGTGTGCAGATTGCAGCGATTCTGCGCGATGGCAAGTGTTTGATTCCTGGTGGTAACGATACAATCCGCACGAATGATTCGGTGATTATTGTCACTACTCAGCACGATATTTGCGAGTTTGCTGACATTTTTGAGAGGTAATAGATAGATGAATTCACCACTGGTAAAACAGGTTTTGGGACGAGTTATTGCTATTGAATGTGCGCTAATGCTAATCCCAATATTTGTTTCCCTGATTTACGGCGAGTCTCCTGCGCCATTTGTATTGACAATACTCATCGGAAGCGTTATTTCCTATTTGCTCATGCGTGCGCAACCTAAGTCCAGATCTTTGTATGCGCTGGAAGGCTTTGTAATTGTTGCGTTATCTTGGATGATTATGTCGGCGATTGGCTGTTTGCCATTCATATTTAGCGGAGAAATTCCTCATTTTATTGATGCGTTCTTTGAAACTGTTTCTGGCTTTACGACCACTGGTGCTACGGTTGTAACAGATATTGAAGCAATGAACAAGGGAACCATGTTCTGGCGGTGCTTTACCAACTGGATTGGTGGTATGGGTGTTCTTGTTTTTGTTATGTTCGTTCTGCCTATGTCTGAAGAACACTCCATGCATATTTTGCGTGCAGAGATGCCTGGCCCGGTAATTGGAAAGTTTGTTCCTAAAGTGCGCGATACAGCAATGATTTTGTATGTGATGTACACGGTACTCACGCTTGTAATCGTTGTACTGCTGATGCTCGGTGGTATGAATCTGTATGATGCGTTGGTTCATGCGTTTAGTACTGCTGGTACAGGTGGCTTTTCCAACTATGCAAACAGCGTTGCACACTTTGATAGCGCTTATATTGACTATGTAATCGGTATTGGGCTGCTGCTATTTGGTACAAATTTTAATTTGTACTATCTGCTTATGGCTCGCAAGTTTAAGGATGTGTTTACTAACGAAGAATTTCGCTGGTACATTGGCATTGTCATTGTAGCATCGGTTACAATTGCTTGCTTTATTTTGCCGACATACGGAACCTTTGCCAATGCATTCCGATATGCATTTTTCCAGGTAGCATCTATCATTACGACGGCTGGACATGTTACGGCTAACTACGATTTGTGGCCTGTAATTACGCAAGTAATTCTGTTTATGCTTATGATTGGTGGTGCTTCTGCTGGTGGCACAAATGGCGGTATAAAGATTTCTCGTGTTCTAATTGTGGCTAAGACACTGAAAAATGAGATTGTTAACCAAATTAGACCCAGAGAAGTACACACAGTAAAACTCAATGGGGAAGTGGTTTCCAGGTCAACGCAGCATACAACCATGGTATTTGTAATTTTGTATATGCTTATAATAGCGGTTTCCACACTGATTGTGTCTCTCGATAACTTTGACTTCACATCTACATTTACAGCGGTCGTGGCATGTATGGGCAACATTGGACCGGCGTCTGGCGTTGCAGGCCCCGTTGGCAATTTTGCGGCTTTTTCCGATCTATCTAAGTTTGTAATGAGTATGTGTATGCTCCTTGGCCGACTGGAAATTATTCCTGTACTGATTGCATGTACTCCGTTCGCTTGGAGAAAGAAATTCTAATAAGAATAAACCTTATCAATAGGCCATATATTGTCTTAAAGTAAAAACGAGCAATGTATTCCGTTATGGAATAACATTGCTCGTTTTTTGTATCTGTAATAGTATTTGATTAAGAGAGAAAGGAGAATAGGGGAATGATACTTCAGTGTAATGGGAAATTGTGTCTGAATGCAAAACTGCATATAAAAAAACCTCACTTAATGAAAAGTGAGGTTTTAATTTTTGGGGAATTAGCCGTTAACCAGCTTTGCTACTTCAGCAGCCAGGTCGTCCTGACGCTTTTCGATACCTTCGCCGGTAGCGAAACGAGTGAAGCCAACAACCTTGATGGAGCCGCCAACCTGCTTAGCAACTTCAGCAACGTGCTTTTCTACGGAAACCTTGTTTTCCTTTACGAAAGCCTGCTGCATGAGGCAGTTTTCTTCGTAGTACTTGCCTACACGACCCATAACCATCTTTTCGATGATTGCTTCGGGCTTGGGCTTAGCAGCGGTCTTGTTTTCTTCGACAGCCTGAGCCATCAGAATTTCCTTTTCGTTTTCCAGAACGGTAGGATCAACATTGGTCTTGTCCAGGTAAGTGGGGTTCATAGCAGCAATCTGCATAGCCAGATCTCTGCCCAGTTCTTCAACAGCTTCGGAAGAAGCAGCTTCGCCGGAAACTTCCATGTTTACCAGAACACCGATCTTGCCGTTAGCGTGGATGTAAGGAATGGAGAGGTTGGTGTCGTAGCGAGCAAAACGACGAGCGTTAATGTTTTCGCCGATAACCAGAACCTTGTCGTTCTGTTCTTCCTTAACAGTTCTGCCGGTGCCGGGGAACTGCATGCCCATCAGAGCGTCCAGATCAGCGGGGTTTTCCTTAGCTACAACTTCAGCCAGACCCTTTACGTATGCTACGAACAGATCGTTCTTAGCAACGAAGTCGGATTCAGCGTTAACTTCGATAACAACGCCAACACCGTCAATAACGGTAGCGTAGCTCATGCCTTCAGCAGCAATGCGGCTAGCCTTCTTCTGAGCAGCAGCAAGACCCTTTTCACGGAGCCATGCAACAGCCTTGTCCATATCGCCGTCAGCTTCTGCAAGAGCCTTCTTGCAGTCCATCATGCCAACGCCGGTCATTTCACGCAGATTCTTAATATCAGCTGCAGTAAAAGTTGCCATTTGTTTTCCTCCTAATTTTTTCTCTCGAAGAGTTTAATTTGATGAGTAAATTATTCAGCAGCGGGAGCTTCAACAGCTTCGCCTGCGTCTACACCCTGACGGCCTTCAATCACAGCGTTAGCCATGGTGGAAGCAATCAGACGAATAGCGCGGATAGCATCATCGTTTGCGGGGATAACGTAGTCAACTTCATCGGGATCGCAGTTGGTGTCAACGATAGCAACAATAGGAATGTTCAGCTTGCGAGCTTCGGAAATTGCGTTGTGTTCCTTGCGAGGATCAACAACGAACATAGCGCCGGGCAGCTTGGTCATGTCCTTAACACCACCCAAGTACTTTTCCAGCTTTTCCATTTCGCCCATCAGCTTGATAACTTCCTTCTTGGGGAGCATATCGAAGGTGCCATCTTCCTGCATCTTCTTCAGCTGAGCCAGACGATCGATACGAGTACGCATGGTCTTGAAGTTGGTCAGCATGCCGCCCAGCCAACGAGCGTTAACATAGTACATGCCGGAACGTTCAGCTTCTTCGCGAACGGTTTCAGTTGCCTGCTTCTTGGTGCCAACGAACAGAACGGTTTCGCCCTTTGCTGCCAGATCACGGACGAAGTTGTAAGCTTCTTCCAGCTTACCAACGGTCTTCTGCAGGTCAATGATATGAATACCATTACGTTCACAGTAGATGTATTCATTCATCTTGGGGTTCCATCTGCGGGTCTGGTGACCAAAGTGTACACCAGCTTCGAGCAACTGTTTCATAGATACGACTGCCATTACAATTTTCCTCCTTATTTGTTCAACCTCCGGTACCGTCGTATTTCTTACCCAACCCTATGGGCTACATGGCGTGAAATCTGGTTACCGTGTGTAATGTAATGCTGAAATATAATAACAGAATTTCTGCGAAAATGCAAGAACTTTTTACTTATGACACAAAGAATTTTAGTATTTTTTGTGGAAATTGGAGCCATCGTTCTGCCGCTGACTTGCCATTTGTACCAATATCGTGTCATCACCTAATCGAACGATACTCTCCCATGGAAAAATATAGTCGGTATTGGCGGGCAGCAGGCCAAAAAATCTACGAGGGCCTGGCACAACGAAGGATAGGACTTTTCCGGTTTTTATATCAAATTCAATGTCTGAGACATAGCCTAAACGCTGGCCGGTAGAAATATTAATGACTTCCTTTAAGTTCAAATCTCCAATACGCATAGTATCCCTCCCATTTCAAGATATGTGCGACACAGTGAAATATGTCGAGTTACTGTACTGTTTTATCAGGTAGTTTAAGACAATCTATGTAGTTAGGCTGAATGCTCAGCATGCCAGCCTATACATTAAATATATTATTATCCCGCAGATATATTTTTTTTGATTTGTTTTATTGCGTTTTTTTCTAGTCGGGAAACCTGTGCCTGTGATATGCCGATTTCGCTAGCAACTTCCATTTGCGTGCGACCATCCATGTAGCGCATAGCGAGAATATGCTTTTCTCTGGGGTTTAATCGTTTGATTGCATCGTTTAGCGCAATTTTTTCCAGCCAGTGATCGTCGGTATTCCGCTTATCACAGACCTGATCCATTACACATACATGATCACCACTGTCTGAGTACACAGGTTCATTTAGCGAAACTGTATCCGCAATGGCATCCATGGCAAAGACAACATCTTCTCGCTTGATTTCCAAAATATCCGCCAATTCCTGCTCTGTTGGTTCTTTGCCATAGGTATTGATATAGTTTTCTTTTGCTTGCAGAACCTTATAGGCAGTGTCTCGCAGACTTCGGCTCACACGAACCGACGAAGCATCGCGTAGGTACCGTCGGATTTCACCGATAATCATAGGTACGCCATAGGTGCTAAATCGAACATTATGTGCGTCCAAATCAAAATTGTCGATTGCTTTGATCAGTCCAATGCAGCCAACCTGAAACAAATCATCTGCGTTCTCACCACGCCCCATGAATCGCTGAATGATGGATAACACAAGACGCAAGTTTCCGGAAATGAGCAGTTGTCTGGCTTCATCATCACCAGCTCTGCACTTTCTGAGTAACTCCTGCGTTTCTTCGTGTTTGAGTACAGGGAGCTTTGCCGTATTGACACCGCTCACTTCAACTTTGTATTGCATGAAACTACCTCCGATATGATGGTAGTTTGTCCGATAGGAAACTTTTTGATACCCATAAAAATTTTTGTAAGAAAGAATAAATTTGGACTTGACAATTTGTGTAATTATTGATATTATAGTTGGGCGCTCCGGAGACAGCAGGGGACAAGTGTGCTGGTTTACCAATACATGAAGTCATAAGTCCTGCCGAGGAAACAATTTATGTTTGTTTACGAGTCTCCGTATGTAATTTGTTACATAGGGGGATTTTTCTTTTTGGGCGCGATAACACTCACGGAGGTGAAAATCAATGCCTAACGCAAAAGTTCTCAGTGAAAAGCAGGCTATCGTTGAAGCTCTGACTGCTCGTCTGCAGGAAGCAAACTCTGGTATTGTCATCGACTACAAGGGTATTACTGTTGGCGAAGATACTCAGCTGCGTTCCGAAATGCGCAAGGAAGGCGTAGAGTATTCCGTTGTTAAGAACACTCTGCTGCGCTTTGCTGCAAAGAATGTTGGTCTGGAAGATCTGGATTCCGTTCTGCACGGTACCACTTCTCTGGCAACCAGCGCTAACGATCCTATTGCTCCTTTCCGCATCGTAAAGGAATTTGCTTCCAAGATGCCCAAGGACAGCAACAAGTTCGTTGTTAAGGCTGCTTTCATGGATGGCAAGATGCTGTCCGACAGCGAAATCACTGAAATCGCAGCTCTGCCCTCTAAGGACGCTCTGTACGGTAAGGTTCTGGGTACCATGCTGGCACCTATCACTAGCCTGGCAGTTGTTCTGGGTCAGATCGTTGAGCAGAAGGGTGGCTCTCTGGAGTCCGAAGCTGCTGAAACCGTTGCTGAATAATCAGCAGACACACTACTTAATGGAGGAATTTTAAAATGGCAAGCGAAAAGGTTACCGCTCTTATTGAAGAAATCAAGGTTCTGTCCGTTCTGGAACTGGCTGAACTGGTACACGCACTGGAAGACGAATTTGGTGTATCCGCAGCTGCTGCTGTTGCAGCTCCCGCTGCAGGCGCTGCTGCTGCTGCAGTTGAAGAAAAGACCGAATTCGACGTAATTCTGGCTGAAGTTGGCGCAGAAAAGATCAAGGTTATCAAGGAAGTTCGCGCTATCACTGGTCTGGGCCTGGCAGAAGCTAAGGGTGTAGTTGAAGCTGCTCCTAAGGCTCTGAAGGAAGGCATCAGCAAGGAAGACGCTGAAGCTATCAAGGCTCAGCTGGAAGCTGTTGGCGCAAAGGTTGAAATCAAGTAATTTTACCTTAAACCGAAATAGAAGGATTGGTTCTTTGAACCAATCCTTTTTTTATTGCCGGAAAATACATTTTTTGCTGTCACACCTCTGTGACAGCTTTTCTTTTTCTGCAAAATAAGGTATAATACGCTAATATATTTAGAATGGATCGGTGAATTATGAATATTAGTCAAGCGAAAACACAAATTCGCAATGCAATAACCGCATACTTTACGAAGGATGCTTTCGGTAACTATAAAATTCCGCTGGAAAAGCAACGTCCTATATTTTTGATGGGACCTCCGGGTATCGGCAAAACCGCTATCATGGAACAGATTGCTGCTGAACTGGGTGTAGGCCTTGTTAGTTACTCCATGGCACATCATACACGCCAAAGTGCGCTTGGTTTGCCGTTTATTGTGAAGAAAAATTATGGTGGAAAAGAATATGATGTATCGGAATACACCATGAGTGAAATTATTGCTTCCGTATACGATATGATGGAAGAAACCGGCGTAAAGGAAGGTATCCTGTTCCTAGACGAAATTAACTGCGTTTCTGAGACTCTTGCTCCGGCAATGCTACAATTTTTGCAGTATAAGATTTTTGGCCGTCATAAAGTTCCCGATGGCTGGATTGTTGTAACGGCTGGTAACCCTCCTGAATATAACCGTTCGGTTCGAGAATTTGATATCGTTACATGGGACAGACTGAAACGCATTGATGTTGAACCGGATTTTGAAACATGGAAAGAGTATGCTTATGAAGTAGGCGTGCATCCTGCAATTCTTACTTATCTGTCCATCAAGGTGGACGACTTTTATCAGGTTGAGTCCACGGTGAATGGTAAGCGCTTTGTAACGGCTCGTGGCTGGGAAGACTTGTCAAAGATGCTGCTGCTGTATGAAGAGCATGGTCTTACTGTGGATGAGTATTTGGTTGAGCAGTACATTCAGAATCCTAAAATCAGCAAAGATTTCGCGGTTTACTATGATTTGTTCAACAAATATCGCAGCGATTATCAGATTGAAGAAATCCTGGCTGGTCGTGCAACGAATGAGATTAAAGAACGCGCAAAGAATGCAAAATTTGACGAGAGACTGTCGCTGATTGGTTTGCTGTTAGATGGCATTCACGTGGAAATGCGTGCGTGCGTGGAGACGGAAGAAATTCTGAAAATGCTGCTGACTACGCTGAAGTCGGTTAAGGCACAGTCTGCGGATACTCCGGTTATTGCACTGCTGAACGCTGAATATGAAAAGTGCGGTAAGGTGATTGAGCACGGTAAAAAGTCTAGTTCTATCTCTGCGGAAGAAATGATTCGGCTGCAGACGATTATGCAGTTTTTCACGGAGAACATTGCGAAGCTCGAAGAACAGAATCAAGACGGTGCATTTGCTCTGGTTAAGGCTGATTTTGATTCCCGTGTGCAGCATATGAAGCAGCAGGCGATGGTTACATCGGAACACCTTTCGAACCTCTTTAAGTTCGTAGAAGAGATTTATGCAGATGGGCAGGAATTGCTGATTCTGGTTACTGAACTGACGGTTAGTTACTATGCGACGAAGTTTATTGGCCGCTACGGCTGCAAGGAATACTTTGCCCATAATGAACAGCTGATGTTCTATGAGCGCAGCCAAGAAATTATCCGACAGCTAGATGAGCTGGAGTCTGATGCATTATGAGAAATCTTTGGTTAGACGGCGGTGTGCTGCGTGGGTATTATGGGGAACAAGTAGATATTGTTTTGCCTGACTTTATTTACGAAGTCGGGGGCTATGTTTTTCGCAATCTGGAACACATTCGCAGTGTTGTCATACCGGATGGTGCGCTTGACATTGGTTATGGCTCTTTTAGTGGCTGCACAGGACTTGCTCGCGTTGTCATACCGGACAGTATTCAGCGAATTGATATGTATGCATTTTCGGGATGCGAGAAACTGGCCGAGGTTAAACTTCCGGCCAGTTTGAAGATAATCAGAGACAGTACCTTTATCCATTGTGCCAATTTAAGAAATGTAAAAATCCCGGATGGCGTTCAGAAAATTGAGTTTCATGCGTTTTACGGCTGTGATCGCTTGAATGAGATTGCGGCGTTAGGTGTAACTGAGATTGAAGACCCGATTATTGACTGCGTGACCAAATGCGTTTTTCCGCTGGTTTCCATTGATACAGTGGAAAGTAAGCTGATGAAGGACAATTTGGCC
>RCNI01000847.1_pt1 | contig 20572 bp, 5 predicted proteins | sample 2041151 | NCBI WGS metagenome assembly RCNI01 (sample SAMN09708214, study PRJNA481090) | feces metagenome | isolation source: feces | place: Antarctica: Albino Rookery | reverse complement strand
ATATTTGCATAAATATAATTACATTATATAAATTAAAATATTTTAGATTTATTGGCTCCATGGCAAATAAATTCAATCTATATACATTGATTCTTTGTTATAATCACTTATGGATTCATGGTATTAACATATTTTAAAAATTAAGTGTTTTTATCTGCCAAATAAAAAGCATTAATAGCGTGCTTTAACCAATGTTTGGATAACTTGATAAAAATACCTTCTTAAAAATGGAGATATTATGAAAAAGAAGAAAAAAGCGCTCTTGGGTGCTGGATTATGTTTTGTAACAGTCTCTAGTGCAGCAACACTTCCTTATACTAATGCAATTAATGCAAATCATATTAATAAACAATCATCTTCATTAACAATAGATTCTAAATCAGCAGATAAAATCTGTGAAGTTAAGATTGGTAGAGATTATCCAGCTCTTGCATACAGCTATGATAACAAAGTTATAGATCATAGCGAACTAAAAGGAATTTTATTAGCTGGTAATGGTGACGTTTATAAAAATAATACATGTTTAAATAAAACTCAAAATTGAAAAACAAGATTAAGTGAACAACAATATGCTGCTGCAATTGGATGAGATGATGCTATTAATGGATTTAGATATTATAAGACTGATTATTGACATGCAGTTAATAGTGTAAATATTCCAGAATGAATAGCTTCAATTCAATACCATCAATTAGATCATTTCTCTACTAACTATAAAAGTGATGACAATATCTATAAAAACAGTTTTAAACAAAGTGGAGATGAATACTTATATCAAGATAAATCAACAAATGGAGAAATTGTAAATCACTCTAAATCATTTGCTGGTGTAATTAGAATAACAACACCATACTGAAGAAGTGAAGTACCATCTGATGTTAATGTTCCTTACAACTGTTATGGTTATTTAGGAAATGATGGTGCTTGAGCTATGACATCTGCTAAACAAAACAACAAGTTTCCAAGTATTAATAATTATTTAGATACAACTAATAACCCACAATACTTAGGACACTTTGATTATTCAGATACTTTTGATGGATGATCACGTTATGGTTATGCATTTGCAATATTAGATAATAAGTTTTGATTTACAAATAGTGGTTCTAGTATTTCAAACATTGAATTAATAAATACTAGTGGTGTATCTATTAATGAATTTAAAGCCATTGCTTCTGATTCAAATAGATTGAAAGATTATTTAAGAATTAGTTTAAGTTTTAAGCAATACACCTAAATATATTGTGCAAGATTCATCTACTATGGATAGTAAGATTACAACTGAATTCAATGACACAACCGAAAAGGTTAAATTAACAATAACTATCCCTAGAAAGTATTCACCTAACTGAACTAGCTATGAAGCATCATTACAAACTGATAGTTGAACTCAAAACACACCAATTACACTCTCTAAAGAATTTAGTTACGCATCCTTCCTAGACACAAAAACAAAAGTAAATTCAGGTGATCTTGGGTTAAATACAGTTACAGCTTATAGTGTTGATGAAACTACTTTAAAAAATGCAATTGTATCAAAGGGTTTGATTGCAAATCAATTAGGTAATGCTTCAGCCAACGATTTAACGTTAAGTAATATAAATAGATACGGTTCAGGTGGGGTTGTTTCTTGTGATGTAACTGTTGGTGCTAGATTCACAACAAAAGATGGTGTAACACACTTAAATGAACCTATAACTTCATACGATGTAAATTTTAGTGGATTCAAGAAGACTGGTGCTATGAAACCTGGAAGTCAAGGGGAAGCTAAAGCGGCCTTTTCCATGAGAGATCAAGATGGATATAATGTTGAAGTAGTTAATGAAATATGACAAGCTAACTTGTTTTCAAATGATGCCAAACATATCCTAGTTCCAACAGATCAAGGTTTAGCATTCATTAATCGTTCTAATGGTATTCCTGAATATTATGTTTATGGTTCGATTTATGGGGACAATAAAGATAAGATGACAAAATATCTTATCCAAACATATTATGATGTAGCTAGTGATTGTTTTGCTATTTTGTATAGTGATAGTACATATAATGAAGTTAACTTTGATTGAATCAATGCTGAAGATGGTTCTATTATTAGCCACTTACAAGTAATTGCAAACCTTGAAACCATTAATCCAAGTTTCAAAGGAAAGGCTAAGTACTTTGCTTTTACACCTTTATTAAGCAATCCAGATACATATGCTGGATCTGCTTTTAATATCTTTCCTAGATTCAAAGGTGAAGGAATGATTAATAATAGTTCTAATTCATTAGCATTTAATGTGCTATATGTTAAAGGAACACACCCAAGATTCAATAAATATAAAGCAATTAGTGATTCACTATGAAGTAAATATGAAGGAATACCAATTTCTTGAGGTGGATATACAGCTCAAACCTCTAGAAAAAATTCATTTTATTTATTATCAGAACGATATGAAGCTAACCCTGATAGTTCTAAACCAAATAAAGGAGCTAAATTAGTATTTAGCACACAAGTATCAGATACTCCAGGTTCATTTAATAATGTAACAGCTAAAGACACTATTAGTACTGAAATAAACAAAGAAGGCTTAGCTTATATGAATTATGATGACTGCAATGATAGAATGCTAAGAATGTCTCCCTTGATGAATTATAAATATGATAAGAATTGAAGTATTTATAATGAAGTACAAACAGCGAACATTAATTCGCCTATTTTATGAGCAGATGGTTCTGTATCACTATTAAATAATGGTATCAGTGATTCTGGTTTAAAACTTAGTATTGGACCAAGTATATATAACTCAGATCAAATCTATAAGATGACTATTACAACTAATGTGAGTAATAGATATGAAATAAGTCAAGGTAACATTGTTGACAGAACTCATATTGAATTTCAAAAACCTAGTAATGTAATTGATGTTTATGATATTAATGCTGGTGATACATATGATTTATGACCATCTGTGAAGACATATAATGAAATCAATAGAGCAAATATAGATTGTCTAAATGAACCAATGCCTACTTCATTGAATGAAGTAAGAAGTTTATCATATGATGCTCAAACAAATAATAAAACTAAAGAATATAACATTGAACCTAGAATCGGGATATCAACACCATCAAGCATTGCTTCATTACCTTATCCTTTAAATGGTAATGGTGCTACTGGTGTAAATGATACATGAGAGCAACGTAAATTAACTAAAGATACAATTTCATGTAAAGAGATTTATCCTGGCAAACCAGCTCCATTACTAGATAAATGAGAGGTATTGACTACAAACTCAACTAGGAATACAGAAAATATTGCAAGTTTAATTAATCCAATTATTGCAAAAATTTCAACAGGAGAATTATTAAAGCGTTGTGATTCTGCCAATGCAACTAATAATAATGGTTTTCATAAATATGCATATATCTATGAACAAAGACCAAGTGTAGATAAAACATCTATTGAACTTGGTATCGCATTTGGTTTAGTTGGATCATTTGTTCCTAGTTCAAATCTTATTGATAAAGATATCCAAATACTTAAGATATCTGTAACCGATTTTGCATCATTCCCAACCAAATTTGAAACTACCAATATTAACTTACCAAATGATAATCCATTAACTATATCTGTTGAAAGAATAAAAGAGCAAATTATTGCTAATAATATGATTGCAAATATTGATTCTGTTTTAGTTCCAGATGACATTATTATTTCGAATATAAAACGTGATCTTTATAAAGGTATTTCTTGCAATGTCAGTATTGATAATAACAAGGCTTATGATAATAGTGGAAGAAGAGTTAAATTATTTAATCTTGGTAATATTAAATTAACAGGATTTGAGCAAGTAAATCGTAACTTCTTTGCTTCTAATGATGGAATAAATATTTATGGTTTTGAAAAGGGTCAAAACTATTTATGAAATATTGATAGAACAGCTAAAGATAATGCAGGAGATTGAGCGTACAATTTAACCACAACTTGATTACCAGTTGAAGATGCTGTAATAAATATTAATATTCTTGCTGGATATGATGATATTAAGAATAAAACTATCAATGATTTAAGAGGCTCTGATTTTAATAAATTAATTTATCAAAATAGAGATAAATTATATTCTGTTTTACCAGATGATTTCAATATTAATAATCTAATGATTACTAAAGGTCCTTATGATGCAAAATTAGGAGAAATATCATTTGCAATTAATACTAATAGAATCATTAAAGATAATGTAAATGAAACAATTACTAATCCAGATGAATATGTTGGTGGAATAATTAAATTGGCAGGCTTTAAACCATTTGTTGCTCAACCTACCATTCCATCTGAAAAAGAATCAGAAGTAATCTTTGATTTAACTGATCCTAAATATAGTAATTTAGCTATATCAAAAATGCCATTATATTTCTTGATTAATAAAACTATTTTAATTCAAGATTTAATAGCTAGTAATATAAATGAATTCTTCACTAATGCACCATCAGAAGATGATATTAATCCTGCTACAGATTTAAACATTATAATCAATGAAGATGATTACAATTTAAGTCGTGGTGAAATATTCGTAAGTGGTATTGAATTATTAAAATATTATAATGATGCTGGAGAGATTGTAACAACAACAGAAGGAAGTGGTATTACTTTTGATTTTGGTTGTGTTATTAATGGCTTTCCAAAATTAGATAATGGAAATGACATTTTTTCTAAAGTATCTATTGGAGATACTTCAGAAAGTAGTTGAGGATTTAATAAAAATGAAGTTACTGTAGACGAAGTAGTTGCAGATAGAAATAAGTTACAAAAATTATTTAGTGTAAATGGTACTCAAAAGAATTTAGTTTGATCTAAGAACAATGTAATTGGAGCTAATACAAAACAAGAAGTAATCCAATTATTTAATGGTTGTAGTTTATATAGTGATACATCTAATACTGCAATAGATGATATCTCATCAATAATTACAGAACATCCTGATAAGTATCATGGTTTTGATCATTCTTATTCAATCAATACAGATTTATATAACTATACTGCTGATGCCAATAAGTTTAAAATTACACAAGATGATTCAAATTCTATTGAAGGAATTTTAGATGTAAATATTACTGTTCCTAACACTCCATTAGATAGTGGTTATGGAGAGTTAATATTTGGAGATTCTAAAGCTTTCAATATTAGGATCACAGGATTCAAAACAAAATCAACTATAATTCCACCATCAAATAGATTAGAAACTACCAAAGCAGCATATGAAATAGATGATATACAATTAAGAGAATTAATATTTAATTCGAATGTAATTAAGTATACTGCAGCTGATTTTAGTGCTAGTGACATCAAGATTAGTGCTAGAAGTGATAATAACATTAATGGTGAAATAAGTTGTAAAGTAGAAATTATTAATAATAAAGCTATTGAAGCAGGGGTTGCTAAGAATATGGTTTTAAATAATGGCAGCCCAATTGTTTTTAATGGCTTTAGACAACAATTAGCATTAGAGCTTAAAAATCAAAATGTTGATGCTAGTTCAGATAGTGGTATTAATTCTATCTTTGCAATTCAAGCAGATGAAAGAATGATTAAACAATATGTACTTAATCACCAAGACCAATTCTTTATTAATCAAATCACAACTCCATCTTTTGTTGAATCTGATTTACAAATAAATAATTTGAATAATGATACAGCGAGTGGTAAAGTTTCATTTAAGATTCTTGTAAAAGGAAATTATATACAAGCAGATGGTTCATACATAAAACCAGGTACTATAGGAACACTCACCAATCCAACATCGATAGAAGTACAAGGGTTTAAGATAGGTGATTGCACAACACACATTAAAAATAATTTAACTGAATTGCCATTATCAATCAATAAATTACCATCCATAACATCAACCCAAGAAATAGAACATAAATTAGTTGATGATGGATATATTGTTAATCTAATACCTTCTAAAACATTATCATATGATAATGTTCATGTTACAAAAACAAATAGTAATGATGTTGAAGGATCTGCAATTATAAAGATTATAGTCGATAGTGATGTCGCTTGAAATAATGGTAACCCTCAACAAGTTGTATTCGAAAACATTAAGGTTACAGGGTTTGCAAATTCAAGTCCTACAAGTTATGTTTCTAATGCAACACCTATTATAGGACCAACATCATGATTAGAAATACCATCTATTAATGCTACTTCTGAATTCATTAAAGAATATGTATCATCACATATGAATCAATTCTTTAAAAATACAGTTAGTGATACTACTGATAAAAATATAGTTGTACATGATGATATTGCATCAAATCTAGAAGGCGGATCATTAACAGTGACAATAGGTTTAAATAAATATCTTGGTAGTGATGGTTTAGTACATGATGATGGTAGTGAAATGCCAACACCAGTGAAATATACATTCAATGGATTTAAAACAAGTGGATTTACTACTAGTGTTACCAACCCAACTATATTAACTGAAATGCAAAATATTAATGCATCTGATTGAAGTGCAAATAAAACAAAAATACTTCAACATATCATTTCTGATGGTGTAATTAAAAATACAGCTAAAGCAGGAATTCAAACCACAGATATCGATATCTTAGCTCCATCATACAATAATGTAACTGGAACACTTACAGTAGATTTAAAAATAGATAATTCATTCTATTGAGAAGATGCAATACCAAAACCAACTAAGGTAATTAGTGGAGTAGTATTAAATGGTTTTAAAATAAATCAAGCCACAGAAGTTATAGCGGATGCTAGTGTAGCACTAGAAAAAGGAAGTGAGTTATTAAACTATGCTGCTAATGATTCAGTTACTGATGATAAATTGAGATTATATGTACAAGAACATTTAACTGAATTTGTACATAATCCAATAGATGGAGTTGAACTCAATAATATAATTATTGAATCAAGTTCAAGAGTTAACCAAACAGATAAAGGAACTATTACATTTACTTTAAAGCTAGATAAGTACTTGTCTAAGGAAGGACAATTAGTACTAGGGGGTGATCCTAATAAAACAATTAGTTCTAGAGTTAGTATTACAGGTTTTCTAACTGATGGTGCAACTACTGTAATGACAAATACTAATATAGACAGCAAATTAAGTAGCATAGATGCTTCATCTGCCGCAAAAAATAATATTGAAGAATTGAAACAAGCAATTATTGATAGTGGTTATGTTAAAGGATTACAACGTAATAAAGTATTACAAAGAAGTCATATCACAATCTCTACTAATGAAAGTTTAGCTAATAATGTGCTAGGAACTTTACAAGCTCAAGTAACTATCTCTAGTGAAGTTGCATGACAAGATTCGAAACCTAAGGATGCTATATTTAATGTTGTGTTCACTAATTTTAAAAGATTGACACCAACTCAATTTGTAGATAATAGAAATGTTAAAGTAGTTGGAGAATTAGCAAATAAATACAATAATGGTGTTAATGTAACTGAATTAGAATTATATGTATTAAACCATATAACCGATTTTGTAACAGGAATGCCAGACACACCTAGTGGTGATGATTTAGATGTTGAAATTGTTCCTAATAGTGCTAATGATGTTAGTAGTGGTACTTTACAAATTAATATCATATTATTCAACTACATGGATAAAGAAACTGGTAAATTAGTTGTTGGTGGTAATTGAAAATCGCCAACACCATTTCAATTAAGTGGATTTAAAACTGATGCGATTAATACAACACTTCCTTCGATAATAAACCTTCCAACTATTGGAGATAAATTAGCTAGTGATGTGGTTGATAATGATCCAAGAATGAAATTAGTATTAGTGGCAGTTATTAAAGAAAATATTAAAGGTGTTGTTGATGGTAAATTAATTTCATCTTTACAATCCAATGAAATTTCATTTGATGTAGTACCAAATAGTGCTGATAACACCAAACAACAAGTAACTATTAACTTAACTATCAAAGGTGGTTATTGTAAGGTAGATGGAAAAGCAAAAGAAAGTTTTACTTTCGATAACATAACTCTTACTGGATTTAAACAGCAAATGCCAACTAATAAAGATAGTTCTGTTACACAATTAATGATTGGTAGTGAATGAAATGATAGATATGTAAGTAGTTTCCAAGATATTGATGCACAAAATTTCTTAGAATCAAAATTGTTAACATTATTTAAGGGGACAGCGCCTGAAGATGCTACTGTAATTATCGCTAATAATGAACGTAATATTAATAATGGATCTACATTAATTACTTTTAACCTATCTAAACATTTTGATGATAAAGGAATTATTAGTAATAGTGTTTCAACTCAATATCAAATCATCATTAAAGGTTTCAAAACAAATGGTACAACTACAACGCTATCAACTACACAATTTTATTTAATTGGAGTAGGAGACATTCAAGCGAGTGTGATTAATAGTGAAAGAGACAATATTAAGGTGAATAATGCTATCTTAACTCAATTAAAAGCAAATGTTAGTAATTTAGCTGATGGAATTAGTCCTAATGAATTAAGAGTTGATGATTTTAGGTTTTCTAAAATCAGACATAATAATGCTGAAGGTGAACTAGTTATAGATCTAACGATTCAAAATAATAAAGCTTGAAAAGATTCACTAAAGCAAGATGTTACATTTAAAGACATCAAATTAACTGGATTTAAAGCATCATCTCCAACTAATTTTGTTACACCTAGTGGGCCTATAGATATTGGCATTAGAAAAACACCTCACCAAACCACTGAAAGTGATATCAAATCTTATATCTTATCACACCAAAATAAATTCTTCATTAACCTTCCTCCAAGTGGGATTACGGAAAAAGATTTTGAAATAACTAAAATTGATAGTAAAGATTCAATATCAATCACAATCTTATTACGAAAGTATATTGATGAAAATGGAGATTTACAAGAAGAAGCTATGGAACCATTACCAGGTTCACCTGAATTTATCTTATCTGGGTTTATTCCAGCAAGTGGAACTGGTTTCCAATCTAATACTGTTGTACATGTTACTGGGGATTTGGCATTAAAACCTTCTGGAATTATTGATGATAATCAACTTAAGGATTTTATTGTTGCTAATCAAGAAAAGTTCTTTACTAACTTACCTGATGATGGTATACAAGCTAAGGATTTAACTATTATTGCTCCTAGCGCATCTAGTGGAGAAATTTCATTCAAGATTAAATTAACTAAGTTCTTAGATCAAGATACAGGTGAATTAGCTACAAGTGGTTCTATTACTTCTCCTAATGCTTTTAGGCTAGTAGGGTTTTATGTTCCTGGACAAATAAAACCAAGTCATGATGCTAAAGAATTAATGTTAAATAATCATTCTAACTTTGGCACTTCTAATCCTAGAGATAAGTTTAGAGATGATTTTATTTATGGCGCAGACAAAATTTCTACTGAAGCAAATATCAAATCTTGAATTGATACTAATAAAAATGTAATCTTTGTTGGTTTACCACCTGATGCTACAATAAACTCTGTAACATTAAATCCAGATCATAGAGGAACAATTAGTGTTGATGTTGAAATTGGAAATGTATTGACTGAAACAGGTTTATTAGGTACACAAACAGTTTCAATAAAAATAGAAGGGTTTAAAATGACTCCACATGGTATCGATTTATCTTTTGATAAAGATGGACGTAACATAGAAGATAAAATTACAGAATATGTTAATGCCGGATTAACTCAAGATGTTATTAAACAAAAAATAACAGATGATATTATGGGAAAGATTAACAAAGAAATTAATCAAGACCTAATTCCTGAATTCTGAAAAGCTCAATTAAGAACTATTACTCCCAAAAAAATTAGTGCATTGATAAAGATTCAAACTAAAGATGAATCGATAATTAGTATACAATTTGATAGCTCAGACTTAGTTAAATCTCCTGATCCAACTCATCCTATTATTTCTCATCAAGGCATTAGTTGAACATTGTCATCTTCATCAATTGGTTTTAGTTTAGGCACTGGTAGTCCTTGAATTATTTATGTTACTATTACAAGTGCTGGATTAATATTAATTATTTTAATTACTTTGTTAATTGTATATAACCGTAAGATAGGTAAATATAATTGTGAAGCTTTTGAAAAGATTAAGAAAAAAGAATTTGATATCTAATTAAATTAAAAATATTGTTTAAAAATACTTCTCACTAATTATTAGGTGGGGGTATTTTTATTTAATTATTTTTTGTTTGTTTACAAAACAAAACAATGCCAACACAAGTATTTTAAAATTGAATAACTAAATGTCAATTAAATAATAATTTAACTACATTGCATAAATATTCTTTTTGTATAGACTAACATTGTGCGAAGAAAGAATAACAATTTAATGTTATTAAGGGGTAAAACAAATGAAATTGATAAAGAAACTTTTAATAGGTGGATTAACATCCATAGTTGCTGCATCAGTGATTGGTATTGGTGCATGTATGTATCGCAATAATCCAAGAGACTTATCATCCAAAGTTGTTAGTGTAACAAGACAATCAGATGATAAGCCAATTGATGTAGATGAACCTACATTAGAATTCAAGGTGCAAACAGATCAAAAACAAATTCCAGAATCTCAACAAGTACATGAAGAGGAAACAAAAGAAGTTATAGTTGAAAGCTTTAAGAAAATTACAATAGATAAACTTCAAGAAAAGAAAAGTAATGAATCAAGTGTTGATGAAAAACCACTTATAACTAAAGTTCAAAGACCAACTACTCTTGAATTACATTCTGAAGAAGAAAGCACTACTCAGGAAGTATTGCAAGAAAATAGCCAAAATAGTGATACCACCAAACTCATAGAACAAGTTCCAAACAAAGAAGAACAGCCACAACATCGGTGTTCAATCATAGATACATCCAATAACATTACTCAAGAGCCAAAAGATGCTACGAAAGTATTTGACCCTTTAGAGGTTGCTGATGAATTAAGGACTGTAACTAGAGATTTTTGTAAAATGGTGAAAATGTCAAAACCACCAAACATAAATATCACTGAAGGAAAAAGGATAATTGAAGAAGCCAATGTTATTAGAGATCCAATTCCACCTATGACAAGTATTCCACTGATAGGAAAATCAGGATGTCAAAATTTACCGAAGGGAATTAAATTATTTAGGCCAATACTTAATACGCCTAATTATTTAAGTAGTGATTCATATGATGAGGTTGCATCTGATACTGATATAGAAGAGAAAGCATGTAGTATTCACAATACAGTTAATAAACAAGATATTACACACGAAGAATTTGAAACTTATAAGAATATGTATAAGCCTTATGTATGTCAGTTAAAAGACTTCCATTTCATTAATGAAGATGAAGTGCAATTTTATGATTTAACTAGTTACTTAATCAAAAAGACATGACGTTTTAATGAATTATGACCAAATAAGAGAATTCCAAACGGATATGAATTTCCAAAATCACATTGAGAACATAGAGAATGTCCTTGATATGTAACTAATGACATTTTTAAAGAAGAACACAAGTGAGAAAACTCTATTTTTAAAGGACATATAACAGGAGACCAAACTGTTAGTTTTATTCCTCAAAGAATGCAAATAGTTATGGTAGAAAGTGCAGAGTCAAATGTTGTTATAAGAATGGGGGTAAGAACTTTAAGACAAGAAAAGAAAAATAAAGATGTTAAAGATTGTAATTTTTTGTATGGTGCCGAATTAGAAATTATAGGATTACATGTTTCAACATATGTCATTGACTCGACTTTACCTAATGTAAGAACTACATTTGATACTACAATTGAAGAACTTAAACAAGCAATTGTAAATTCTAAATCAATTCAAAATAGTAATGGGCCAGTTACTACTGAAGATATCATTATTGCAAACATTAATAGATACCCTAAATGAGGTAAGATAAGATGTGAAGTTATTATTATAAATAATAAAGCTTTTAGTTTATATAGTAGTAAGCCTGTAAGTGTAAGATGCTTTGGCGAGGTTTTATACTATGGATTTGAGATTTGTGATGGAACATTTATTAGAACAATTGATACTGGATTGAAAAATTATCCTGTTACAAGTGTCAATGCACAGCTATTAAAAGACATTATCATTTCACAAGCTGCTATTATTAATCCTAATAATGACCTAATTGGTCCAAATGATCTAATAATCAATAGTTTTGTAACTAAACAATATACAGGTGAAGTTTATGCAACTATCACAATAAAAAATTACAAAGCTACTAAAGATGGATATCAACCAGTGGAAGAAAAGACATATGATGATGTAAGATTCTTTAACTTTAAACCAATGATACCAACAGTATGAACTTTAGATAGAGATAATAATGTTCCATTATTATTGCTAGATGGAGGGAATGAATGAAGAGATAAAACTGTTAACATGTTTGATGATTTAGATTTAAAGAAATTAATATTTGAAAATAGAATGTTGTTATATCCTCATATCGATAAAGATGTTACATTGGATAAGTTTGATATTAGGATTTTAGAATCTAGTATGGAAGATGGTGTTGTTAGAGCTAGTGTTAAACTAAAAGAATATGTGGATAAAAATGGTTATATTATAAAACCAATAGATCCTGAATTTTATTTAGGAGGATTGATTGAAATTGATGGATTTAGAAAGAGTTCTGAACCTATTTATGTGATACCAATTCATCCAGATATTCATTAATATATTTTAGTTAGAATTTACACTATAAAATCTTTGGAAAAATGTATGAATTGAAGAGGTTTTTTATTAATATGTTTATCATTAGAATTTAGTTTAATATTTCTATTTGTTAATAGTTGTACAAATACACTAAATAATCACAAACAAAATGAGTACCAAACAACTAGATTATTAAATGATATTTTTGAGACAAAACATAGATAGAACTAATTAGTTATTAATGGCATATTATCAATCCCTTGTTTAGATAGGTTGTTATATTTTATATAACAAGGCAGTGCTTTATTTTTTGATTTCTGCACAATAAAATGTTAAGATTAATATGTAGCATTAACTACAATTTTAATATGAAAAAAAGTAGGAAGCAGAAAAGAATTATTGGTGCTGCCTTTTTAGTGTCAACAGTTACATTTACTTGTGTAGGATTAGAAACTGGTCGTAATTTTAAAATTATTGAGTCGTTTAATGAGGCACTTGAAAGATCAACCACATCATATTCAAAAACGTTTGGTAAGAACTATAGTCGCTTATCATATGATTTTGATAGTCACGTTTTAACTGGTAATTGAATGTGTGCTATTGGAAATGGTGATCTTAATGCTGATAAAGACTTTATTAAGAATCAAGGGAATACATATACAGCTATATCATTCCCATCAAATGCAGGTCCAGGGGGATATACCGCTTCACCAGGAGCTGCACATGCTATTAACTATGATGGAGCTCCAGGTTGATATGCTGCTACTATTTACCAAAGACAAGATTATTCTGAAAGTGATTATGTTATTAAATCTAGTGACTGAGCAGCGAAGGGAGAAATGACAAATCTTGGTGGGCGTATGTACTATCAAAACTCTTCTAAGAGAGGACAACTTTTTGATTCAAGTAAAAGATTTGGTGGAGTAGTACAAGTCAACTTACCAAGATATAACAATGAAGGTCCTAGTGAATTTCCATATCCACGTATGATTGGTTTGTATTCAGGTGGATGAGATTCTGTTTATAACTGATGAAATAAACAAGATACTTTTCTAGGTTTTTGTAATGTGTGAAATGAACCTTGAGCAGATGATCCAGAATTTAATAGTGGTAGTTGATATTGCCACCCAATTCGTATGGGGTTCTTTGATAACCAAGTTTATGCAGAAACTAGTTCAAGCATCAAAAGTGTATCATGTTCTACTGGTTCATTTAATACAATGACAATATCTCAATTCAAATCAAAGGTTGCTTCTTCTTCATTTAACATGTCAGATTATTTTAATGTCAGAGTATTAAATACTCCAAAGTGCGTTATTCAAAATAGTACAAGTACAGTGGATTCAAAGTTTAATATAACTTTTAATGATGCAACAAGACAATTCACTTTAGAAGCAGAGATACCACGTCAATTAGTTTGTGATTATACAGGTATGTTTGTAGATGGTGAAGGAAACACAATTCCTAGTTGAATTAAATCTAATACCATGAAAAAATCAGAAACTTATAGTTATGATCTTTTCAAATCAGATGAAACAACCTGAAATGGTAGAAGAAGTCTGACATTAAATGATATCTCTGGTGGAAGTTCGTTTACTTCTAAGAATTTAGGGCAAGTAAGTGATGAAGATCTTAAACGTCTAGCTTATAATGCAAAGAACTTATTGTTTACTAATTTACCATCTGTAAATTATGATTCATTCTATTATGCTGTGGGTACTAGAAACTATGCTGGTGGTACTATTGATATTACCATAAAGGCTAAAGTTGTAAAAAATAGAGATGGTTTCACAGAAAATAAAACAAGCTCATCTACTTATCTAGGTGGAACATTTACTTTATCTGGATTTAAACCTGTTCATCAAACAACTTTTATTCCTGCACAAAATGAAATCATAAATATTAACTCATTATCTGCAAGTGCTAGTTTAGCTAGTAAGAAAACAAGTGAATTAACTAGAGATGATTTAAAGAATATCATTTATAAAAATATTAATAGATTTTATTCTGGCCTTCCAGAGAGTGGTGTTAGTTTAAGTGATATCACTATTAGTGGTGATTTACCAATCGATTCAACAGGTGCATGAAGTGATAGTACTAATTCACCAGCTACCGGTAAAATTAAAATTACTCCCAAATTAAATAAGTATGTAACATCTACTGGTTCAATATCAACAAATACTTCTTCAGCTCCTGGTACAACTATTATTATTTCAGGTTTTGCTACACAAGGCGCAACAACATATAAATCAGATCAAAATGTTAACTTTGCAAATGCTCCATATTCAAGTTCAATTTATAGAAATCTTTATGGATTTGTTTTACAAACAGAATATGCTCAAAGTTCATTAATTTGAGACTTAGGTAGAAACTTATTAAATAATCCACCACCAGTAGATAGATGATGTGGTCAAGCTATGATGATTGGAGGTAACTTTGATACAATCACAGGCTCTGGTACATTGGAATGAGTTAACTCTTTTGGATATACAAGAGATGGAATATTAACTGAATCTCATTTTAATCCAGGTAGTAATTCAGTTACAACTACATTTAATGGTTTAAAAACTTTACCAGCCACAACAGCAACTGCTAATAGTAGTTCAACTGTTGATAAATTAAACACATTCCCTTCAACTCTAACTAATGATCAAATCAAAAACTTAGTTAGCGTTAACTCTCAAAAAGTAATTACATTCCCAGCTGGAATCAAATTTGTAGTTTGAACAGGTACTGATTTAGTAGATTTCACAGAATTTGCACCTTGTGATGCAAGTGGTAATACTATTTCATTAGATGAAAATACAGAATATGTTAGTAGTTTAACAAGTTTTAATGGTGAATATGACTATCTAACAATCAAAAAAGATGTCTACACATATATCGCTAATCCAGCAAATATTACTTACACTTTAAAAGAATCTAATGACTATTTAGGTACTGCAACTATTCATTTATCCATTCCTAATGCAATCAATGCTGATGGTAAATTAGCAACAGTTGAAAAAGATGTTGCATTAACAGGGTTTAAGAAAAAGAATACAACAATTAATTCTGCTAACCTTCATATTAATAAAATTGCAGAACAAGCAACAGACAATGAATTAATAAATAAGATTGTTGAATTAGGATTAGTAACAAATGTTAATGGTGCTACAATAAATGCTTCTGATTTAGAAATTGTAAGAAGAGATAACAATAATATTACTGGTGTAATTACTGCTGACATCAAATTAAAAAATAATATTGCATGAGCAGATGGTACTCAACAAACTGAAAAAACTTTTGACAATATCCAATTTTCTGGATTTACACCAGTACAAGCAACTACATTCTCTACTGTATTAACTGTTGATGAATCTAAGTTTGCTGATAAATATGCTGAACAAACAACATTTACTCTGGAAATGTTAAAGAACTACATCTATAATGAAAATCAAGCTGCATTCATGTCAAATTTAGCTTTTGATACAACTATTAATAATCTAGAGATAGTTGAGCCTACTTATAGTGTTCAAAATGGTTATATTAAATTTAAGTTGAGATTAAATAGATTTATTGAAGAAGGCACAGGCCACTTAGTAACTGATAGATATAAAGAATCTGAGGTATTTACTTTATCTGGATTTAAACATGATCAATTAGATACACAATTAAATAGTGGTGATTTAGGGATTCATGAACTTCCATCAGTGGTTAGTGAAGAAACTATTAAGCAGCAAATCTTGGCAAAAGGATTATTAATTAATCCAGCAAATGGAAAATCATTTGATGTTAATGATATTGAAATAGTTAATAAAGATCCTAATGATGTAGCTGGAACTATTACAGCAACTATTAACATTAACAACTCTAAAGCATGAACTAATGGGGTAGTAGATACAACTAAACCATTTAATGGTGTTGTCTTTACAGGGTTTAATAAAGTTCCGGCCACTGACTTTGTTGTTACAGAACAATATGATGATCCATCAACTTTTGGTGGCATCTTAGCCAATGACAAATATACTGATGAACAATTAATTAACTACATCTTACTAGATGATGCTGCTAAATTCATTACAAACCCAGTAATAAATACTACACCTGACAAAATCAAGATTGTAGATAGAGTTAACACCATTGAAGAGGGAAAGATTGCTTTTAAGATTAGATTGTTTAGATATATGGATGAAACTACTGGAAAAATAATTGACGATGGAGTTCAATATAAAGAATCACATTTATTTACTCTAACTGGTTTCTACCACGAAAACCTAACTACTAGTTTAGCTAGTACTAATTTAAATAATCATACAGTTCCATCTCAATTATCGAATGATCAATTAGCTCAAGCAATTATTAATGCAAATGCTGTGACTGGATTACCATTAGGAGCTAAACTTGATATTGGTGATTTTGAATTTGTAGATAGAGATAATAATGATGTTTTAGGACAAATCTCAGTTACTGTAAAAATTAATAACGATAAAACATGAGTAAATGGTGTTACTCAACCTACTGGTATATTCCCTTCTTTAATCTTTAGTGGCTTTGATACAGTACCAGCCACAGAATTTGTTTCAACATTAGAAGTTGATGGTGCGAGTAGATTTGCAAATGTAGTGGCAAATGATGATGTTACAAATGATGATATAATTTCGTTCATTATGTCAGATACATCTAAATTTGTAACTGGATTAGTACCAGAAACAACAGCTAGTAACTTTTCTATCTTTGGCAGAGATAATGATACAGCTGCTGGTAAGGTTAGATTTAAGATTAGATTAAATAAATTTATGGATAAAGATACTGGTCATTTGATCAATGGTACAGCTAATAAAGATTCATTAGAATTTACCATTTATAATTTCTATCATAAAGATTTAACTACACATATTTTAGATGGTGATTTACATGTAGCTAAACTTCCTTCAGCTGTGGTTGACAGTGATATCAAAACTGCGATTATAACTAATAATTTATTTGATGGAATTGTTTTAAATGAAACACTAAGCGAGGAAGATTTAAATGTAGTTATTACAGATTACAATAATATCACAGGTGAAGTCACATGTAATGTAGATGTATTGCATTCAAAAGCATGAACTAATGGGGTAATTGATATCACTAAACCATTTACTGGATTAGTGTATACTGGTTTTACTAAAGTAGAAGCAACAGACTTTGCGATTCAAAAGCGTGTGGAAGTAGATGCTACATTAAGTGAAAAATATGCAGATGACTATGTTACTGATTCTGAATTAAAAGAATTTATTTTAAAGAACAATGCATCAAGTTTTATTACTAGTGTTGTGCCAGGTACTAATGCAAATGATATTGAATTAATTAATAGAAATAATAATATTGCAACTGGTGAAATTACGTTTGAATTAAAACTATCTAAATATTATGAAAAAGGTACTGGTCATTTAATTGATGGTTCTAGTTTTATAAAATCTGAAACCTTTACATTATGAAATTTCAAACATACTGGTTTAACTACTAAGGTTAATGGATGTCAATTAGATACAGATTTAATTGCTTCTAGAGTAGAAGATTCAACAATTATTCAAGCTATTCTAACTAAAAACTTAATTGTCGATCCAACTGCTCATAAAACCCCTACTGCTGCAGATATCCAAATTAAGAATAGAACTTACAATGATGTGACAGGAACAATAACATGTACTGTAGTTTTAAACCATGGTTTAGCTTGAATTAATGGTGCTGAACAAGCTACACACGATTTTGATAATATTATTTTTACAGTAACTAATTTAGTTCCAGGAACCGAATTTAAGCACAATCTAACTATCACAGATGATGCTACATTCGCATCTATCTTTGCTGATGCTAGTTATACTGATGATATGTTAAAACAGTATATCATTGATAATGCCACAACAAAATTTATTGATGGTATGGTTGCAGGTACAGATGTTGGAGATATTCAAATCATTGATCGTCATAATGAAGTAAGTACTGGACTAATTACCTTTAAAATCAAATTAACTAAATACATGGATGCTGCTACTGGACATTTAGTTAGTGGTGAACCTGGTAAATTATCTAATTTAGTTACACTAAGTGGTTTTAAGCATACAGGATTAACAACTAAAGTAATTGGTGGTGACTTAAATATAAATCAAGCTGCATCAACTATTAGTAATGATCAAATTATTGATGCCTTATTTGATAGTGCTAATGGTTTTATTACTAATACATCAAATAAGAAAACATTTGAAAGATCTGATATTCAAATAAAGAATAGAGATAACAACGACGTGACTGGTACTATTTCTATTACTGTTACATTATTAAATTCTACTGCTTGGTTTGATGGTACACCTGATGAAACACATGACTTTAATAATATTCAGTTGGTTGTTCCAATAAAATTACCACCAACTGAATATGCATCTAAAAAAACTGTAGATGGGTGCTTCAGAATTCTCTGACATATATGCTAATGATTCTGTGACTCAAGAAACAATTATTAAATTTATTAATAATCACTTAAGTGAATTTATATTAAATCCAGAACCTGATACTACAGCAACTAATATTACAATTAGTGAATTAGAATTTGATATTAGTAGTGGTACAGCATCATTCTTTGTTTCAGTTGATAAATATTTGGATAAAACTACTGGTCATCATATTATTCCATCTGATGCCAAAAAGCTAACATCAGACACTAAATTTACTATAAATGGATTTAAAGTATCTGGCTTAACTACAACTGCTGAAGCTAAAAATTTAGGATTAAATAGCATTTTAGCCTCAAATGTTACTGATGATCAATTGAAAGAAGCAATCATCTCTAAAGGTGTAATTAATAATATTGCCACAGGAAAAACTTTAACTAAAGATAACATCAACATTACAAGAACAAACTATGATGATTTAAAAGGTACAATTACAATTGATATTAATTTATTGAATGTTGGATGAGTCAATGGTAAAGCACAACCTTCAATGCCATTTAATGGATTAGTATTTAGTGGTTTTGATACATTAATGGCTACTGACTTTAATACTAATAAAACAATTGATGGTACATTAACATTTAAAGATCAACCAGCTAATGATACTGTTACAAATGAGATGATTCTTGATTATGTATGAGAACATCAATCTGATTTCTTTGTTAATCTAGCACCAGGAACTCAAAAAACTGATGTTTCTATTACAGATTTAGTTCCAGATCAAACTAATGGATTTGTAACATTTAATATTACCCTATCAAGATTCATTGATAATACTGATGGACACTTAATTACATCTGGTAAATTATTACAAACTAAAACTAAATTTAAAATAACTGGTTTCCAAACATTAGGATTGACTACTGAAATGGATAATGCTGCAGCATTTGAATTGATTGGAGTAGATACTATTTTAGCTAGTAATGTTACAGACAATGATCCAACCATCATTGATCATTTATTACCATTAATAAAAACAAGAATCACTGGTTTAACTAACAATGCAGATCCAAATACATTAACATCAGCTGATATTGCATATCATATTATTGATGGTTCAGCTAATAATGTTTCTCAACAATTAAAAGTTAATATCACAATTAAAAATCATAAAGCTTGAGTAAATGCAAAAGCTCAAGATACATATAATTTCAATAATAAAGAATTTACTTTATCAGGATTTAAGAGACAAAATAAAACTGAATTAGTAATTAAGACTATTAGTGCTGGAAGTTTTAGTGATAAACCATCAAGTTATTTTACTAATGAAGATGCAAAACAAGTTATTACTAACAATTTAACTAACATCTTTGGTAGCAACATTCCAAGTGGTACTACTGTAACTATAACAAATATGGGTACACCTAATGTTTCAGGTTGTTGTAGAGATGTTTCATTTACATTTTCTAATTACTATAATGACTTAGGTATTGCAGCTGGTGTTACATCTC
>RCNI01000657.1_pt1 | contig 20577 bp, 32 predicted proteins | sample 2041151 | NCBI WGS metagenome assembly RCNI01 (sample SAMN09708214, study PRJNA481090) | feces metagenome | isolation source: feces | place: Antarctica: Albino Rookery | reverse complement strand
ACCGATGGTATTGAATCTCGTAGAAAAATATGAGAATGCACATCCTTATTTATGCAGTCAATTTTTTTATACTTTAATAATTGCAGGTTTTTTTGATGAAGCTGTTAAAAATAAAAAATTAATAGATTTTGTGTTGGTTTTAGGGCAGAAAGCTTTAAAAAACACACCTTCAAAAGAAACTTTATTATATTTAGCTGCTGCGTATGCGAAAAATAACGATTACCAAAAAGCATATGAGTTGATGGCGAGTGAACCATTCTTCCCGGCACCAATACTTTCTACAGCATTATACCCCTATTTGCATCTGTCTGCTATTCATAATGATTATTTGAACAATCAGAGTTCACCAAATAAATAAACTATTGTTAATTATCAGCGTGTTGATTTTTTAACTTTTGCAGAAGAGGTTAAATTAAACTGTGTCAGCAAAGAATAAAATATCAACTTTGCTAACACAGTTTTTTTTATGAAAGAAGAATGCCTATCAGGCTGTAAATAAAGAATCTGCAGAAAATGAACTTCTTAAACTGGAAGAGAAATGGGGCGAAGAGTACTCTATCGTCAGATTCTGGCAGGACAACTGGGATAAGTTGTTCCCGGTACACTCCGGCCATCCGTAAGTTTAACGTGAATTCATCGAACTTACGTTAAACTTATATATACCACAAATACTGTTGAAGGGTATCACCGTCAGATCCGTAAGGTAACAAAAAACAAGGGCGTGTTGAAAAATCGACACTGTCCAAAATATTGTGTAAATGAGAAAACAGGATTCAGATAAAATTCTTATATCTGGATTCTGTTTACTGCATTGGGTAATTGTTTGGTTTGTGTTTCCATTTTAAAGGCGACATACTGTAAATATGCAAGATCGTAAAGATTGTTACAATGTCTTTCTGCAAAAGTTAGATAATATCTGGCACTATCAATATTAATACTATGAGAAAATTTATTGTTTTATTATTTTTAGTCCCATATTCACTTTGGGGACAAGAAATTACAAAATTCGAGGTTGAAGTGGCAATTGGTCCTAATTTTGGCATGAAGAAGATGGAAGATCGTAGTATTCGGAAGTTATTGGATGTGATTTTGGAAGCAGGTGCAATTATACTCCCCATTTGGATTTTGGATTGCAATTTTTAGTAGGGACTTATGATTTGTTGTATAAAGAAAGAAGTGGCGAGGTAACTTATGGAAATATGATATTACAACCGGTGGTTGATTGTAATTTCAGTATTGGCAAGTACGTTTCTCCATTTGTAGGAGGAGGATTAGGAATGGCAATTATAGATGTTGATTCAGGTTATGATCAATTTAATTCAATTTGTTTTACACCTCGTTTAGGCATTGAATTATTTAAGCATTTAAGATTGACGCTTGATTATAGATTGTTAAAATGGAATTTAAGCTTTTGGAATTGCAGTGTTGGATTTGTGTTAGGAGGAGGGGATAGGATTCGGAAAAATAGTTTCAGCGCTCATAAATACCCCCAAGGTCAGTAAGCTATATCACTCAGTTTTAGTAACAAGTTGTGACATAAGCGATATGTTTTTCAGAACTGATAACTATCCATTGGAAAACCTAATTAAAGAATCAGTAAAGATGAATGAATAGATGTTTGTATTGTCTTTTCTCGAATTCCATTATTATTGTATAATTTTTGTATAACCCTGAAGGGAATGCTCCGTTATTAATCGAATTGTTATGGTACAATGACGAAGTCAGAAAAAGGATGTGGCATGTATTGGAAAATAATCCTTTGATTCCAGGCATTAAGATAGCGATGCGATGCCGTTAAGAAATTAGAAATTTGGAAGGGGAAGATAGATTTGTACGGGTGTTTGCTATGTTGGGGGTGCACTAACAACCACAACTTTTTGTGAAAAATTTGTTTGAAATATTCCTGAGAAGAGAACTAACGTTCTGAATCTCTTACTTTTTTGATGAAAAAATGGTGGGAATGTTTGGTAAGGAGAAAAATAGTATGTACATTTGCACTCCATTTTGGAGTAAAGTATAATTAAATTTTTAAAAGAGTACTTGTAATGCCTACTATTCAACAGTTAGTAAGAAAAGGAAGAGTAAAGATCGAGGATAAGAGTAAAGCTCCTGCTTTGGATTCTTGTCCGCAGAGACGCGGGGTATGTGTACGTGTTTACACAACGACTCCGAAAAAACCGAATTCAGCAATGAGAAAGGTTGCACGTGTTAGATTGACAAATGGAAAAGAAGTGAATGCTTATATTCCAGGAGAAGGTCACAACCTGCAGGAACACTCAATTGTGTTGATTCGTGGTGGACGTGTAAAAGACCTTCCGGGTGTACGTTATCACTTGGTCCGTGGAACTTTGGACGCTGCAGGAGTCGCAGGACGTTGCCAAGGCCGTTCTAAGTATGGCGCCAAGAGACCGAAACCGGGTCAGGCTGCTGCACCTGCAAAAGGTAAGAAAAAGTAAAAATTAGTGATTAACAGGAATTGTGTTTATGAAGCGTTCCCGAAAAAACAGTTGAGTAAATGGTTGTGAAACCGTTGAAGGCCAAAAATAAGGACAGCTTGACGAACAAATTCGTAAACGAAGAAAAATGAGAAAAACTAAACCAAAGAAAAGAGTCCTGTTACCGGATCCAAAGTTCAATGATATACTGGTGACGAGGTTTGTTAATGACCTGATGGTGGACGGTAAAAAGACTGTTGCGTTCAAAATCTTTTATGACGCACTGGATATCGTTGAGGAAAAAATGGCTAAAAAAGAAGAGAAATCTGCTCTGGAAATCTGGAAGCAGGCTCTGGAAAACATCACTCCGCAGGTGGAGGTTAAGAGCCGCCGTGTAGGTGGCGCAACATTCCAGGTGCCGACCGAGATCAATCCGGCTCGCAAAAGAGCGATTTCTGTAAAAAATATGATTCTTTACTCTCGCAAGAGAAGCGGACACAGCATGGCTGAAAAACTTTCTGCTGAAATTATGGCTGCTTATAAGGAGGAGGGTGCTGCTTTCAAGAAGAAAGAAGATACTCACCGTATGGCTGAGGCTAACCGGGCATTTGCACATTTCAGATTTTAATATAGAAGGAGTAGAAACGACCAATGGCAAAAAGAGATTTACATTACACTAGAAATATCGGTATCATGGCTCACATCGATGCCGGTAAGACCACAACTACAGAGCGTATCCTTTATTATACAGGTGTAAACCATAAAATCGGAGAAACTCATGATGGTTCAGCAACAATGGACTGGATGGTCCAGGAGCAGGAAAGAGGTATTACCATCACTTCTGCTGCAACAACTTGTTTCTGGAAATATCAGGGTCATGACTACAAGATCAATATTATTGACACCCCGGGACACGTTGACTTCACTGTTGAGGTTGAGCGTTCTTTGCGTGTATTGGACGGTGCTGTTGCATTGTTCTGTGCTGTAGGCGGTGTTGAGGCTCAGTCTGAAACTGTATGGCGGCAGGCGAATAAATACGGTGTGCCGAGAATTGCTTTCGTGAATAAAATGGACCGTTCTGGTGCAGACTTCTTCAAGGCAGTTCGTGAAATCAAGGAAAAATTAGGCGCAAATCCTATTCCTCTTGTATTGCCTATCGGTGCAGAGGAAACTTATCAGGGTATTGTTGACCTTGTTGAGATGAAGGCTTATGTTTGGGAAAACGGCTCTATGGAAGCTACTGTGAAAGAAATTCCCGAAAACATGTTGGCTGAAGCTCAGGAATGGAGAGAGAAATTGGTGGAGGCTGCCGCTGTTCAGGACGAGGCTTTGATGGAACGCTTCTTCGAAGATCCGGATTCCATTACTATCGAAGACCTGAAGGCTGTTATCCGTAAGGCCGTTATCGCAATGGACTTCTGTCCGGTGATGTGCGGTTCTTCATTCAAAAATAAAGGTGTACAGAACCTGTTGGATGCGGTTATTGCTTATTTGCCGAATCCTCTGGATATCCCGAATAGCAAAGGTACAGATCCTCGTACTGGCGAGGAGGTTCTTTTCCCGGTTGATCCGGAAGCTCCGCTGTCAGCTCTGGCATTTAAGATTGCTACAGACCCGTTCGTGGGACGTCTGTGCTATACTCGTATTTACTCAGGTAAAATTGAGGCTGGCTCATATGTTTACGTTCCTCGTACAGATAAGAAAGAGCGTATCTCACGTCTGTTCCAGATGCACTCTAACAAACAACAGCCGAAAGATGTTCTGGAGGCAGGTGATATCTGCGCTTGCGTAGGTTTTAAAGATATCCGTACCGGAGATACATTGTGTTCTGAAGAGAAACCAATCGTATTGGAAAGTATGACATTCCCGGAACCTGTGATCGGTGTCGCTATCGAACCGTTGACTCAGAAAGATACTGATAAATTGGGTATGGCTTTGGCAAAATTGGCTGAAGAGGACCCGACCTTCCGTGTCAAGACTGACGAGGATTCAGGTCAGACCGTTATCAGTGGTATGGGTGAGTTGCACTTGGATATCATTATCGACCGTCTGCGTCGTGAGTTTAAAGTTGAATGTAACCAGGGTGCTCCTCAGGTTTCTTACAAGGAAGCTATCACTGCACCTGTTGAACACCGTCATGTATTTAAGAAACAGTCCGGTGGTCGTGGTAAGTTCGCTGATATCATTTTCCGTATGGAGCCTGCTGAAGAAGGAAAAGAGGGCTTGACATTCGTGAATGAGGTGAAAGGTGGTAATATTCCTAAGGAATTTATCCCGTCTGTAGAGAAAGGATTCAAGGAAGCTATGCAGAACGGTGTGCTGGCCGGCTATTCTTTGGAGTCTTTGAAGATTACCTTGATGGACGGTTCTTTCCACCCTGTGGATTCAGATGCTCTGTCTTTCGAAATGGCTGCTAAAATCGGTTACAAAGAGGCTGCACAGAAAGCAAGACCGGTATTGTTGGAGCCGATCATGAAGTTGGAGGTTGTTACTCCGGAAGATTTCATGGGTGATATCATCGCTGACTTGAACCGTCGTCGTGGTCAGGTTGAAAGCATGGATTCACGTGTCGGTGCGCGTGTGATCACTGCAAAAGTGCCTTTGGCAGAACAGTTCGGTTATGTAACTGTATTGCGTACATTGTCTTCAGGACGTGCAAGTTCTTCAATGGAATTCTCTCACTATGCAGAAGTTCCTAAGAACATTGCTAAGGAAGTAGTGGAAAAAGCTAACGGACGTGTAGATTTAATCTAAAAAATTAATGTCGGGAGGAGAGTCCTCTCTTCCCCCGACCGCTTAAATATAATAAACAAAAAACATGAGCCAAAAAATCAGAATTAAGTTAAAATCTTACGATCACAACTTGGTGGACAAGTCGGCTGAGAAGATTGTTAAGACAGTGAAGGCTACAGGTGCAGTGGTAAGTGGTCCAATTCCTCTTCCTACTCACAAAGGAGTATTTACTGTTAACCGCTCAACTTTCGTTAACAAGAAGAGTCGTGAACAATTTTTGTTATGCACTTTCAAACGTCTGATCGATATCTACAGCTCAACAGCTGGAACTATCGACGCACTGATGAAGCTTGAATTACCGAGCGGTGTAGAAGTAGAGATTAAAGTGTAGTTAACGGCGAGACCCTATGTCGTTAAGATGAAGAATTAACCTATTAAAAAAGAAATGAAATTACCAGGTTTAATTGGAAAAAAAGTCGGAATGACTTCCGTTTTCAGTGTTGAGGGGAAAAGCATCCCATGCACTGTTATTGAATGTGGTCCATGTGTCGTAACTCAGGTGAAAACCTTGGAAAAAGATGGTTACGAAGCATTGCAGTTGGGTTTTGATGAAAAGAAAGAAAAACACACCAGCAAGCAGCTAAGTGGACACTTTAAGAAAGCAGGCACAACTCCGAAACGTAAACTCGTAGAGTTTGCAGGATTTGCCGAAGAACACAAGTTGGGTGACGTTATTGATGTGACAATACTGGAAGGTGTTGATTATATTGACGTTATCGGAACCTCAAAAGGTAAAGGTTATCAGGGCGTTGTTAAACGCCATGGCTTTGGTGGAGTAGGTCAGACTACTCACGGTCAGCACAACCGTACTAGAAAACCGGGTTCTATCGGAGCATGTTCTACTCCGGCACGCGTTTTCAAAGGTATGCGCATGGGTGGCCGTATGGGCGGTGACAGAGTTACTGTTGAGAACTTGGAAGTTTTGAAAGTAATTCCTGAAAATAATTTGTTGTTGGTGAAGGGCTCTGTTCCCGGAACTAAAGGTTCATACGTAATTATTCAGAAGTAATGGAGTTAAGTGTACTAAACATTGCCGGACAAGAGACCGGCAGAAAGGTAGTGTTAAATGACGCTATCTTTGGAATTCAGCCGAATGAGCACGCTATCTATCTTGACGTAAAGCAGTTCCTGGCCAACAACCGTCAGGGTACTCACAAGTCAAAACAGAGAAACGAAATTTCCGGTAGTACTAAGAAGTTGAAAAAGCAAAAAGGAACCGGTGGTGCTCGTGCAGGTAGTATTAAGAATCCTGAGTTCAGAGGAGGAGGTCGTGTATTTGGTCCAGTACCAAGAGACTACAGCTTCAAGTTGAACAAGAAATTGAAGAGATTGGCTCGTAAGTCAGCTTTGTCTGTAAAAGCAAGTGCAAATGCTGTAAAAGTCGTTGAAGACTTCACCTTCGAAGCTCCGAAAACAAAAGAGATGGTTGCTGTCATCAACAACCTGAAGGTAAATAACGGTCGTCTGTTATTGGTATTGGGTAACGGAGTTAACGAAAATGTATTATTGTCTGCTCGCAATTTGCAGAATGTTGAAGTAATGAGAGTAAGCGACATCGCAACTTACAACGTGATGAGGGCTAAGAACCTTGTTTTGGTTGAAAGTTCAGTAGAGGGCCTTAACGAAATGTTCAATCTTAACTAATTCAAGAAGAGATGGAAATTATTATTAAGCCCGTTTTAACGGAAAAGATGACAATGCTTACCGACAAACAAAACAAAGTTGCGTTTGTGGTAGCCAAAGAAGCGAACAAGATTGAGATAAAGAAAGCAGTTGAAGCAATGTACGGAGTTAACGTAGTTGCTGTAAACACTCAGCGTTATCAGGGTACTGTAAAATCCCGTTATACAAAAGCTGGTGTGATCAGCGGACGTACAAATTCGTTCAAGAAAGCAATTGTGACCTTAGCAGAAGGTGATAGTATTGATTTTTTTAGCAATATTTAAATAACATGGCTGTAAGAAAATTAAATCCTGTAACCCCTGGTCAGAGAGGTAAAGTAGTAAATACTTTTGAACAGGTGACTACAGATAGACCTGAGAAATCATTGTTGAGACCGAACAGCAAAACCGGTGGTCGTAACAACTCCGGCAAAATGACAATGAGATATATAGGTGGTGGTCATAAACACAAATACAGAGTTATCGACTTTAAGCGTGAAAAGGAAAATATTCCGGCTCGTGTAGCTACTATCGAATATGATCCTAACCGTACAGCGCGTATCGCTCTGTTAGTGTATGCAGATGGTGAAAAACGTTATATCGTAGCTCCAATCGGATTGACTGTAGGTCAGACGATTGAAAGCGGTAAAGGAGTTGCTCCTGAAGTAGGAAATACGTTGTATCTGTCTGAAATCCCATTAGGTACAATTATACATAACATTGAATTAAGACCGGGTCAGGGAGCTGTGATGGCTCGTAGCGCTGGTTCTTATGCTCAGTTAGTTGCAAGAGAAGGCAAATATGCTTCTATCAAGTTACCTTCGGGAGAAGTTCGTATGGTACTTGTAACCTGTAAGGCTACTGTAGGTACTGTATCTAACCCAGACCATTCTTTGGAACGTTCAGGTAAAGCTGGTCGTACTCGTTGGTTGGGCCGTCGTCCACGCGTTCGTGGTGTTGTAATGAACCCGGTTGATCACCCGATGGGTGGTGGTGAAGGCCGTGCTTCAGGAGGTCACCCGAGATCACGTAAGGGCTTGTTGGCTAAGGGTTATAAGACCAGAGCACCGAAGAAGGCTTCTACGAAGTATATAGTTGAAAGAAGGAAAAAATAACTGATTAAATTTTGATGTTATGAGTCGTTCATTAAAAAAAGGCCCTTTTATTGATGTAAAGCTGGAGAAGAGAATCCTGGCGATGAATGAGACCAATAAGAAATCGGTTGTTAAGACCTGGGCTCGTTATTCTATGATTTCTCCGGATTTCGTAGGGCACACAGTAGCTGTACACAACGGTAATAAATTTATTCCTGTATATGTGACTGAAAATATGGTAGGTCATAAATTAGGTGAGTTTGCACCGACGCGTACATTTAGAGGTCACGCTGATAAGAAAAAGAAATAATAGCGTGATTAAAGTTGAACAAATGAAGATTGTATAAAATGGGTGCAAGAAAAAGAATAAAAGCAAATCAGATGAAGGAAGCCAGAAAACAAAAGGCTTTCGCTGTGCTGCATGATTGTCCTTCATCACCTCAGAAAATGAGGTTGGTGGCAGACCTTGTACGTGGAATGGACGTACAGAAGGCTTTGGATACACTGAAATTTTGTCCTAAGGAAGCTGCTCGTAAAGTTGAAAAACTGCTGCTTTCTGCGATTGCAAACTGGAGCGTTAAGAATGATGGTGCTCGCATTGATGATGCAGCTCTTTATATTAAGGAAATCTTCGTTGACGGCGCAGGCTTTCTGAAAAGATTGCGTCCGGCTCCGCAGGGAAGAGCTCACAGAATTCGCAAAAGATCCAACCACGTAACAATTGTGTTGGGAAGTAAAACTGCCGTTGTTGAAAACACTGTAAAAGAGTAAAGCATGGGACAAAAATGTAATCCAATAAGCAATAGATTAGGTGTCATCCGCGGATGGGATTCTAATTGGTTCGGTGGCAAGAATTACGGTGATAAATTGGTTGAAGACTATAAAATCAGAAAATATCTGAATGCACGTCTCGCTAAGGCCGGAATTGCTAAGATTGTTATCGAGCGTACACTGAAGCTCATTACTATTACTATCAACACTGCCCGTCCGGGTATCATTATCGGTAAAGGTGGTCAGGAAGTTGATAAGTTGAAGGAAGAGTTGAAGAAAATCACTGATAAGGAAGTTCAGATTAATATCTTCGAGATCAAACGTCCTGAATTGGATGCTGTGATCGTTGGTAATAACATAGCTCGTCAGTTGGAAGGTCGTGTTGCATACCGTCGGGCTATCAAGATGGCTATCGCATCAACTATGAGAATGGGAGCAGAGGGAATCAAGATCTTGATCTCCGGACGTTTGAACGGCGCTGAAATGGCTCGTTCCGAAATGTTCAAAGAAGGAAGAACTCCATTGCATACATTCCGTGCTGATATCGATTATGCACAGGCAGAAGCATTGACCACTTATGGTCTGTTGGGAATCAAGGTTTGGATTTGCAAAGGTGAAGTTTACGGAAAACGTGAATTAGTACCGAATTCATTACTCCAGACCCGTGACAATAACAACGGAAGCCGTCCGGCAGCCAAAGGTGAAGGCAGAAAAGGCGGTTTTAAGAAGAAAAGAAAGTAAGTAGTCTTTTAATCAATTAAAACTAGAGCTATGTTACAGCCGAAAAGGACTAAATTTAGAAGAAGTCAGAAGGGAAGAATGAAAGGTAATGCCCAAAGAGGTAACCAGCTTGCATTCGGATCTTTTGGAATTAAGGCGTTGGAAGAAAAATGGATCGAAGGACGCCAGATAGAAGCAGCCCGTGTTGCAGTAACACGTTATATGCAGCGCCAGGGACAGATTTGGATTCGCATATTCCCAGATAAACCTATTACCAAAAAACCAGCCGAAGTACGTATGGGTAAAGGTAAAGGTAATCCAGAGGGATTTGTTGCGCCTGTTACTCCGGGAAGAATTCTTTTCGAAGCAGACGGTGTTCCGTATGCTGTCGCTAAAGAGGCTTTACGTCTTGCAGCACAGAAATTACCTATTACGACTAAGTTTGTGGTTAGACGTGACTATGTAGAAGAATAGTCTTCGACTATTAAGTTTAAATTTAATTTGTCAGAGAGATGAAAAATTCAGAAATAATACAAATGACCACAGCTGAGCTTAGAGAAAAGGTAGAGAATGAAAAATTTGCTTTGAATAAGCTGACTATGAATCATACTATTACTCCGATGGAGAATCCGATGCAGATCCGTGCTGCTCGCGTTACCATCGCACGTATGATGACAGAATTGCGTAAGAGAGAATTAACTGAAAAGAAGTAAAGCAATGGAAAGAAATCTTAGAAAAGAACGCATCGGTGTTGTACTGAGCAATAAGATGGATAAAACTATCACCGTTGCTGTACACTTTAAGGAAAAACACCCTATTTACGGAAAGTTCGTAAAGAAAACCAAGAAGTTTACCGCTCATGATGAAAAGAATGAGTGTAGCATTGGAGATACCGTAAGAATTATGGAAACCCGTCCTTTAAGTAAAATGAAGAGATGGAGATTAGTTGAAATCATTGAAAAAGTGAAGTAACCATGATACAACAGGAAACCAGATTATCAGTTGCAGATAACAGCGGTGCTAAAGAGGTGCTTTGTATCCGAGTATTGGGCGGAACCAAGAAAAGATATGCACGTGTTGGCGATAAAATCGTTGTTGCTGTGAAAAGTGCACTGCCGAATGGTGACATTAAACAGGGAACTGTAAGTAAGGCAGTTGTTGTGCGTACAACCAAGGAGTACAGACGTCCTGATGGCTCTTATATCCGTTTTGATGACAATGCCTGTGTATTGTTGAACAACGCCGGTGAAATGAGAGGAACCCGTATCTTTGGACCTGTAGCCCGTGAAGTTCGTGAAGGTTATACGAAAATCGTTTCGTTGGCCCCCGAGGTACTTTAATTATTTACGATTTTGGATGGAGGGTTTGTGGTTGAGTCTTCGATCTGGAATCCAAAGTCTGAAATCTAAAATTTAATAGGCGATGAATAGAAAATTTCATATTAAGAAAGGCGATTTAGTACAGGTAAATGCTGGAGAGGACAAGGGCAAGCAGGGGAAAGTACTGGAAGTTTTTCCTGAGAAGGAAAGAGCTATTGTTGAGGGAATCAACATGGTTAGCAAACATACTAAACCGAATGCCAAGCATCCGCAAGGTGGTATCATCAAGCAGGAAGCTCCGATCCACATCTCCAACTTGAACGTAGTTGACCCTTCTACAGGTAAAGCTACCCGTATCGGTCGTAAGGCTGACGAAAAAGGAAAGTTGGTAAGATATGCTAAAAAATCAGGAGAAATCCTGAAATAAGAAATATCCTATATAGGATGGCAATATATGTGGCCCAAGGCTAAGTTTCAATACTTTGCCTTGGTGCTTGCATATTAATAAATAAATTTGTAGCTTTGCGCCGCAAATGTAAAAAAAGCTGTGTGGTTACAGCAAAACAATAACTAAATTAAATGAAATACGTACCAAATCTTAAAACAAAGTATAACGAAGAAATTGTACCGACTTTGATGAAGGAGTTCGGATACAAGTCAGTTATGCAGGCTCCCCGTTTGGAGAAGATAGTAATCAATCAGGGAGTGGGTTCAGCTATTCAGGACAAGAAAATCCTGGAGTTTTCACTTAATGAGATTACTGCAATTACCGGTCAGAAGGCAGTTGTCGGTAAATCAACAAAAGACGTATCAAACTTTAAGTTGCGTAAAGGCATGCCTATCGGCGTTAGAGTGACTTTGCGTAAGGAGAGAATGTATGAATTCCTGGAAAGATTGATCTGTAGTGCTTTGCCACGTATCCGTGACTTCAAAGGTATCAACAGCAAGCTGGATGGAAGAGGAAACTATACATTAGGTCTTGACGAGCAGATCATATTCCCTGAAATTGTGTTGGATTCTGTACACAAAATCATGGGTATGAACATTACGTTTGTGACTTCGGCTAATACCGACGAAGAAGGTTTTGCTCTGCTCAGAGAGTTCGGATTACCATTTAAAAAGAATTAAAAACCAAGAGAAATGGCAAAAGAATCAATGAAGGCTCGTGAAGTGAAACGTGCAAAATTGGTAGAAAAGTACGCTGCAAAACGAGCAAAATTAAAAGAAGAAGGTGACTATGCTGCACTGAGTCTCCTGCCTAGAAACTCAAATCCAATTCGTTTGCACAACCGTTGCAAATTGACAGGACGTCCTAGAGGTTATATGAGACAGTTCGGTATCAGCCGTATCCAGTTCCGTGAAATGGCTTCGGCAGGATTGATACCTGGAGTTAAAAAGGCTAGTTGGTAATTTATTAAAAACGAAAAGAGATGACAGATCCAATAGCAGATTTTCTTACCCGCATTAGAAATGCAGTAAGTGTTGGTCACAAAGTAGTAGAGATGCCGGGTTCTAAAATGAAACTCGAAATGACCAAAATCCTGAAAGAAAAAGGATATATTTTGAATTATAAGTTCGAACAAGAAGGTGCCAGAAGCAATATCAAAATCGCTCTGAAGTATCATCCTGAAACAAAAGTACCTGCAATCAAGTCTTTGGTTCGTGTGTCAAAACCGGGCTTGCGTCGCTATACCAGTGTCGAAGAGATGCCTCGTGTATTGAATGGTTTGGGTATCGCTATCTTGTCTACTTCTATGGGATTGATGACAGACAAAGAAGCTCGCCAACGGAATGTGGGCGGTGAAGTATTGTGTTATGTGTATTAATTTAAAGTGAAGAAGAAATGTCACGTATAGGAAAATTACCAATTCATATACCACATGGAGTTACTGTAGCAGTAAATCCTGATAACACCGTCACAGTTAAAGGTCCTAAAGGACAGCTTTCTCAAAAGGTAAGTTCTGATCTTACTGTTACTGTTGAAGAAAATGTGGTGCACGTACAACGTCACACTGAAGATAAAGAACATAAAGCACAGCATGGTTTGTTCCGCGCTTTGATCCACAATATGGTTGTTGGTGTTTCTGAAGGTTACACTATCAAACAAGAGTTGGTGGGTGTCGGTTTCCGAGCAAATGCAGATGGACAGGTGCTTGAACTTGGTTTGGGATATTCTCACTCTATCTTCTTGGTATTGCCTGCAGAGGTGAAGGTTTCAGCTCTAACTGAAAAACGTGCCAACCCGATTATTACACTTGAAAGCTGTGACAAACAGCTGATCGGTCAGGTAGCTGCAAAAATCCGTTCTTTCCGTAAACCGGAACCTTATAAAGGTAAGGGTATCCGCTTTGTTGGTGAGATTATTCGCCGGAAAGCAGGTAAGTCAGCTAAAGTTTAATCAATAAAAGATTTAAAAAGTTATGGCTTTAACTAAGGAAGAAAGAAGATTAAGAATAAAAAGGAGAATTCGTAAGATCGTCTCCGGAACAGCTGAACGTCCTCGTATGAGCGTTTTCCGTTCAAATACGCAGATTTCTGTACAGCTGATTGACGACAGAGCAGGTAAGACTCTGCTTTCAGTATCGTCTTTATGCAAGGAAATTGCAGAGAAAAAAGGTAACAAAACAGAACAGGCAACTTTGGTCGGAGCAGCAGTAGCAGAGAAAGCAAAAGCTGCAGGTATCGAGAATGTTGTGTTCGATAGAAATGGTTATCTCTATCATGGTAGAGTAAAAGCTTTGGCTGACGCTGCCCGTAACGGAGGTCTTAATTTTTAATAAGTTAGCAGAATGGAACAGAAAGTAAATAATACTGACTTGGAATTGAAGGACAGATTGGTGGCTATCAATCGTGTGACCAAAGTTACCAAAGGTGGCCGTACATTCAGTTTCGCAGCTATTGTTGTAGTTGGTGACGAGAATGGAGTTGTTGGTTGGGGATTAGGTAAGGCAAATGAAGTTACTACCGCTATCTCTAAAGGCATTGAAGCTGCTAAGAAGAATTTGATAAAGGTTCCTGTATTGAAAGGAACTATCCCTCACGAACAGGCTGCTCGTTTCAGCGGTTCTGAAGTTTTCATGAAACCTGCTTCTTCAGGTACCGGTTTGGTGGCTGGAGGTGCTATGCGTGCTGTTCTGGAAAGCGCCGGAGTTCGTGACGTATTGGCAAAGAGTAAAGGTTCATCTAACCCTCACAACTTGGTAAAGGCAACTATCGCTGCATTGAAAGAAATGCGTGATGCTAAAACTGTCGCTTACCACAGAGGTGTTTCTATGGATAAAGTGTTTAACGGATAATATTTGAGGACTATGGCAAAGATTAAAATTACACTTGTTAAAAGTAAAATCGGTAGCGATAAAACTCAGGTGAGTACTATCCAGGCTTTGGGTTTGAAGAAAATCAATAGCTGTGTTGAACACGAAGCTACTCCGCAGATTTTGGGTATGGTGGCAAAAATTAGCCACTTGGTTCGCGTGGAAGAAGTAAAATAATTGTCAAATATTTTAAGGACTAATATAAGATGAATTTAAGTAGCTTAAAACCGGCCTACGGCTCTACTCATCACGAGAAGAGAATTGGTCGTGGACAGGGTTCTGGTAAAGGAGGTACTTCTACAAGAGGACATAAAGGAGCTAAATCAAGATCAGGTTATCATATGAAAATCGGTTTTGAAGGAGGTCAGATGCCTTTACAAAGACGTGTACCGAAATTCGGCTTTAAAAATATCAACCGTGTGGCATACAAAGCTATCAATGTTAGTATGTTGCAGGCTTTAGCTGAAAGAGACAACTTGACTATGATTGATCGTGACATTCTGATTGAAGCTGGTCTGCTGAACAGAAATGAATTGTTGAAAGTTTTGGGTGACGGTGCTATCAGCATCAAACTCGAAGTGAAAGCAAATGCATTCTCTAAGAAAGCAGTTGAGGCTATTCAGGCTGTCGGCGGTTCTGTAGTCGTGTTATAAAATAATGTTTGTCGTTTATCTGTTTATTTCGTCAATCACTTGTTCTTTGACGAAATAAACGGGTAAACGATTAAACAGTTAAATGAAAGAATATGAAGTTATTTGATACATTAAAGAACATTTGGAAAATAGAGGAATTAAAGACCAGAATTCTGACAACTCTTGGTTTAATTCTTGTTTACCGACTTGGAACAGAGATTGTATTACCGGGTATTGATCCCGCCGGATTGAGTGCTTTGCAGGCACAAACAGCAAACAATGGTGTATTGGGGCTGTTGGATATGTTTTCGGGAGGAGCTTTCTCGAATGCCTCTATATTTGCATTAGGTATTATGCCTTATATCTCTGCTTCAATTGTTGTGCAATTGTTGGGAATAGCTGTTCCTTATTTTCAGAGAATGCAACGTGAAGGTGAAAGCGGTCGTCGAAAAATCAACCAAATAACACGTTATCTTACTGTAATCATCTTGATTTTGCAGGGTTCTGCGTATCTTACCAACTTGCATATGCAAATCCAGCCGGAATTCTTCTTGATCAAGGGAGCTTTCTTTACCATTTATTCTGTTGCTATATTGGCAGCAGGATCTATGTTCGTATTGTGGTTGGGTGAAAAAATTACAGACAAAGGTATCGGTAATGGTGTTTCTATCATTATCATGATTGGTATTATTGCCCGTCTGCCTTTCAGTTTCTTTGCAGAACTTACTTCTCGTGTAAGCCAGCAAGGAGGCGGTTTGGTTGCGTTCTTGATAGAAATCGTATTCCTGTTTTTTGTATTCTGTGGCAGTATTATGTTGGTGCAAGGTACCCGCAAAGTGCCTGTACAGTATGCAAAGCGTATCGTAGGTAATAAGCAATATGGTGGTGTACGTCAGTATATTCCATTGAAGATCAACGCAGCCGGTGTAATGCCTATCATTTTTGCACAAGCTATTATGTTGTTGCCTATTTCGTTTGTGAATTATGCTTCAGGCGGTGCTATGACCGGATTTGCTGCTGCATTTACAAACTTTACCGGTTTTTGGTATAATGCAACTTTCTTTATTCTGATAGTCGCTTTTACCTATTTTTATACTGCGATTACAGTGAATCCGATGCAGATGTCTGAGGATATGAAGAAAAACGGTGGTTTTATCCCAGGTGTGAAACCAGGACGCAAGACCATGGAGTTCTTGGATACTATTATGTCCCGTATAACTTTACCGGGCTCCATCTTCTTGGGAATCGTTGCGATTTTGCCCGCATTTGCTACTATGGCAGGTGTTAACCAGCAGTTCGCACAGTTCTATGGTGGTACCTCACTTCTGATTCTTGTCGGAGTTGTTTTGGATACTTTGCAGCAGATCGAGTCTCATTTGTTGATGCGCCATTATGACGGATTGATGAAAACAGGACGTATCAAAGGCAAAACGCCGGGAGGACCTGCAGCATATTAATATAGATTTAAGAATTGAAGATTGAAGGTGATGACAAATTATTTTCAATTTTCAATTTTTACTTTTGGATATTTTACTAATTTTGCAGCATGATTTCTGTAAAGAGTGAAGAGGAGATTGAACTTTTAAGGGAAAGCAACCTTTTGGTTGGCAAAACTCTGGGTGAAATGGCTAAACATGTTCGTCCGGGAGTTTCAACTTTAGAGTTGGATCGTATTGCGGAAGAATTTATTCGTTCGCATGGTGCGGAACCGGGATTTTTAGGATATGGCGGTTTCCCGAATTCATTGTGTATATCAGTGAATGATGTCGTTGTGCATGGAATACCATCTGCAAAATGTATTTTGAAAGAGGGGGATGTCGTTTCTATAGATTGCGGGACTTTGAAGAATGGTTACTATGGAGATAGTGCCTATACATTTGAAGTCGGAGAGGTGAGTGAAGAGGTGCATAAATTGTTGGTAACGACAAAGGAGAGTTTGTATAAAGGAATTGAAAAGGCTGTCGCTGGTATGCGAATCGGTGATATCGGTCACGCAGTTCAGTCGCATTGTGAAGCAGCCGGTTTTTCTGTCGTGCGTGAGTTGGTGGGACATGGAGTAGGCAGAAACTTACATGAAGATCCCCAGGTGCCGAATTTCGGCAGGATGGGACAGGGAGTGAAGTTGAAGGAGGGGATGGTGATAGCTATTGAGCCTATGATCAATTTAGGTGAGAAGCAGGTTTATATTGAAAACGATGGTTGGTCTATCCGGACAAGAGATGGAAAGCCGTCGGCTCATTTTGAGCATACAATGGCAATAGGGAAGCATGGAGCTGATATATTGTCATCATTTGAGTTTGTAGAGCAGGAGTTGGCAAGATTGTAATTCTAAAATAATAGTATAAGTATGGCAAAACAGCCGTCAATAGAACAGGATGGAGTGATAACAGAGGCATTGTCAAATGCAATGTTTAGGGTAGAATTGGAGAATGGGCATGTGATTACAGCCCATATTTCAGGGAAGATGCGTATGCACTATATAAAAATTCTTCCGGGTGACAGAGTACGGGTGGATATGTCTCCGTACGATTTGACAAAGGGACGGATTACATTTAGATATAAAAATTGATATTGTCAGGTCTGTATCCGTTCCCTTCCGTTGTTAGGAAGTTAGTGATGCGGGCATTCAATATATATTGTGAATATTCAAAAATAAGAAACAATGAAGGTAAAAGCGTCAATTAAAAAACGTAATGACGATTGCAAGATTGTAAGAAGAAAAGGCGTTTTGTACGTTATTAACAAAAAGAACCCTAAGTTTAAAATGCGTCAGGGTTAATCATTAATCTAGTTAAATTAAAGAGATTTATGGCAAGAATCGTAGGTGTAGATTTACCCTCAAGCAAAAGAGGAGAAATAGCCTTGACCTATATCTATGGTATAGGTAGAAGTAGTGCACGCGCTATCCTTAGTGAAGCCGGCATCGATTATGACCTTAAGGTGAAAGATTGGAACGACGACCAGCTCGGGGCTGTACGTAAAATTATTGGAGCAGAGTACAAAGTCGAAGGTGAGTTGAGATCAGCCGTTCAGATGAACATTAAACGTTTGATGGATATCGGTTGCTACCGTGGAATTCGTCACCGTTTGGGATTGCCCGTAAGAGGACAGAGTACTAAGAACAATGCCCGTACACGTAAGGGTAAGAAGAAAACCGTTGCTAACAAGAAAAAAGCAACCAAATAATTGAGTTGAATTATGGCAAAGAAGTCTACATCAAGTAACAAGAAGCGGCTGGTTAAAGTAGAAGCCGTGGGACAAGCACACGTTCATTCCTCATTTAATAACATCATTATTTCTTTGACCAATTCTACCGGTCAGGTTATTTCTTGGTCTTCAGCAGGAAAAATGGGTTTCAGAGGATCTAAAAAGAACACTCCTTATGCTGCACAGATGGCTGCAGCCGATTGTTCTAAAGTTGCATTCGATTTAGGAATGCGTAAAGCAAAAGTATATGTTTCCGGACCGGGTAATGGTCGTGAATCAGCAATTCGTGCAATTCATGCAAGTGGAATTGAAGTTGCAGAAATTGTTGACGTTACTCCGCTGCCGCATAATGGTTGTCGTCCCCCGAAATGTAGAAGAGTATAAACGAATAACGTGTAATTGAATTTTATTTTTCAAATAGCAATTTGGAATCTAAAATCTAAAATCTAAAATTGAAATGGCTAGATATACAGGACCTAAGTCTAAAATAGCAAGAAAGTTCGGTGAGCCTATTTATGGACCGGATAAAGCATTGGAGCGGAGAAATTATCCGTCAGGACAGCATGGCTTGGCTCGTCGTCGTAGAAAAATCTCTGAATATGGTGTTCAGTTGAAAGAAAAACAAAAGGCAAAATATACTTATGGTTTGTTGGAAAGACAATTCCGTATTTTGTTCGAAAAAGCAGAGCGTGCTGGTGGAGTAACCGGTGAAGTTCTTTTGCAATTGTTGGAGTGTCGTTTGGATAACGTAGTTTATCGTTTGGGTATCGCTCCGACCCGTGCAGCTGCACGCCAGTTGGTTTCTCACCGTCACATTACTTTGAATGGCGGAGTTTGTAACATTCCATCAGCTGCCGTTAAGGCTGGTGATATCGTTGCTGTCCGTGAAAAATCAAAAGCTCTTGAAGTAATTGAAGAGAGCTTGCGCAGCAATCGTGTGACAAAATATTCTTGGTTGGAGTGGGATGGAGCTTCAATGAGCGGAAAACTTCTTAATGTTCCTGAAAGAACCGACATTCCTGAGAATATTAAAGAGCAGTTAATCGTAGAATTATATTCTAAGTAAAATAATTGAAATATTTATGGCAATATTAGCTTTCCAGAAACCGGACAAAGTAATCATGCTCGAATCTACAGACAAATTCGGAAAATTCGAATTTCGTCCATTAGAGCCAGGTTACGGAATCACTATTGGTAACCCGTTGCGAAGAATCCTTTTGTCTTCATTGGAAGGCTTCGCGATTACCGGCATTAAAATACATGGTGTTGAACATGAGTTCGCAACCATTCCTGGAGTTATCGAGGATGTTACCGAAATCATCTTAAATCTGAAGCAGGTTCGGTTTAAGAGAAAAGCAGAGGATGTAGAGGATGAGAAAGTGACGATTCTGATTGACGGACAGGAAGCTATTAAGGCAGGGGATATGAACAAGTTTCTTTCTGGATTTGAAGTATTGAATACAGATTTGGTAATCTGTCATTTGGATCCTTCCGTTAGCTTCCAGATGGAAATGACAATTCAGAAGGGACGTGGCTATGTGCCTAGTACCGAGAATTTGCCGGAAGATGCTGAAGCGGGTTTTATCCCTATTGACGCCATTTATACTCCGATACGGAATGTAAAATATGAAATAGAGAACTATCGTGTTGAGGGTAAAACAGACTACGAAAAGTTGTTGTTTGAGATTGAAACAGATGGTTCTATTGCACCTACCGATGCGTTGAAGGAGGCTGCTAAAATTTTGATTCATCATTTTATGTTGTTCTCAGATGAGAAGATTTCTTTGGAAGCTGAAGACAAATATGGAAATGAGGAGTTTGATGAAGAAGTGCTTCATATGCGTCAGTTGCTGAAAACAAAACTTGTAGATATGGATTTATCTGTACGTGCATTGAATTGTTTGAAGGCTGCAGAGGTGGAAACGCTTGGAGAGTTGTGTCGTTTCAACAAGAATGATTTATTGAAATTCCGCAATTTCGGTAAGAAATCTCTTACTGAGTTGGAGGCATTGTTGGAAAATAACAATCTTGAGTTCGGTATGGATGTTGCAAAGTATAAATTAGATAAGGAATAACATCATGAACAATAAGAAGAAATTTAATCATTTGGGCCGGACCAGCGCACATAGAAAAGCGTTGTTGTCTAATATGGCTGTTTCTTTGATTCTGCATAAAAGAGTCAATACAACAGTGGCTAAGGCTAAAGCACTCAAGATGTACGTAGAGCCGTTGATTACCAAAAGTAAGGTTGACAACACTCATTCTCGCCGTGTTGTTTTCAGTTACTTAGGACAAAAAGAGGCTGTAACTGAGTTGTTCGGTGAAGTAGCTCCGAAAATTGTAAATCGTCCTGGTGGTTATACACGTATCTTGCGTACTGGTAACCGTATCGGTGATAACGCAGAAACCTGTTTCATCGAATTGGTTGATTTCAATGCAACTTACACTGAAGTGAAACAAGAGGTTAAGAAAACTTCGACTCGTCGTCGTCGTTCTTCTGGAGCAAAGAAAGCTGCAGATACAGTTGCTGAAGAAGCACCTAAAGCAGAATAAAGAGGTATTCTTTAGATATAAAGCGAGTCTTTTAAAGGCTCGCTTTTTTTTTATTTTGTGGAGGGATTCCATTGAGCG
>RCNI01001018.1_pt1 | contig 20613 bp, 18 predicted proteins | sample 2041151 | NCBI WGS metagenome assembly RCNI01 (sample SAMN09708214, study PRJNA481090) | feces metagenome | isolation source: feces | place: Antarctica: Albino Rookery | reverse complement strand
TAGGATGCTCCAGAACCGGCATCTTGCCCCACAGGCCATAATCCACCTTCAGGTCAAAGCCATCCCAGTCGTATACCCATGCTGGCTCACCAAAAGGCTCCACTTCCAACTCTGCCGTGGGCTGCTGTCCCAGCGGATGGGTGACATCCCACAAAAGCTTATCGTTCCAGACCATCTGGGTGTGGACCACCGCGCCCTCTGCGGCAGCCGGATCGCCCTGGATCGTCTTTTGCCTCTCGATCGTCACCTGCTCCCCCTGAGCACTCACTTCCCGGGCCGTCAAACCAATGCCGAGTCCGCCCAGCAGCACCAGCACCAGCAGCAAACGCAGCAGTTTCTTCATTTCGTTTCCTCCCCGGTGATCTCACCCAGTGCCCGGCTCACACGGTCGGCACGGTAGTGATAGGTTTCCTTCACATAGTCCATCACGGTTCGGCCCTGCTCCTCCAGCGCTTCACAGGTGGTATCGCCCACCACTTCGCCCTCGTGGAGCAGAATCACCCGGCCCACAAAATCCGAAACTTCCTCGATCAGATGGGTCGACAAAAGCACCGTTTCGTGGGGTTCCAGAATTCCCAGCAGGACTTTATAAAAATCCTCCCGGTTGAACACGTCGTTACCGGCAAAGGGTTCGTCCATCAAAATGTAGTCCGCTCCCTGCGAGAGAGCCAGAATCACCTCAAACTGGTTCTTCTGTCCGGTAGAAAAGCTCTTGAGACGCTTATTGTCCGGCAACTGGAAAAACTTCATCAGCCCGTCAAAGCGCTTCTGGGAGAAGGTATCGAAATGCTCCCGATAGAACGCCGCATGGTCCTTCGCCGTGAGATTGGGGAAAAAAGAGTGCTCGCTGGTAGCAAAGGACAGACGGACAATATTCTCTCTGCTGATGGGCGCACCGTCCAGTGTGATCTCTCCCTGATAGCGGTGGAACCCCAAAATGGACTGCATCAATGTGGTCTTACCGGCACCGTTCTCTCCGAAGATACCGACAATCTCGCCCTGTGGAAACGTCAGCGACACATCCCGCAAGGCTTCCTTTTTCCCATACGCTTTATGGACATGATTTAATACCAAAGCCATCGTTCTTCCCTCCAATTTCCCTGCCAGATGTTCTCCGGCAAGCACTGCTGCGGTGTTTTATACAGGTAATAGGTCAAAAACAGGGCACCCAGCACCAAGGCCAGCACCAGAGCTATCACTGCGCCCAGCACGGGGAGCAGCCAGATCCGGCGATGATACTCCCCTCGCTGGGGCAAGCGGCGCAGGAGATAAACGCTCATGCTCTCCTGCCGGCAGTAGCGGTAATGATAGATAGTGAAACTCAGCATCACGATACTTAGGATCACAAAACCTGCCAGTGACAGACCCAGGCAATCGCAAAAAGACATCATCTGAGCGCCCTCCCCCAATACCCTTCGTCCATCGGAAGTGAGCTGAAAAAGATTCTTGTAGGCGAGCGTATACGTAATGAAAAATCCCATTCCAACCAACAAGGAGAGAACCACACCCACTGTAAAGATGCTTTGCTCCTTTTCTGCATTCACGCCGGGCGGTACATTTCGTTCCAGAAACTTACGCATCGTCCATCCCTCCCTGCTCTGCCGCCGGCTCCTCTTTCCACTTGTCAAAGACGGTATAGCACAGATCAAGGACCACCAGCAGTACCGGAACACATATGCCCAGTGCCAATCTGCCTGCATCGCCCATAGTCATTCCCAGGCTGCCCACCAGAATGGCTGCCAGCAGGATGATGGTAGTCACGGGCGGTTGATTCCGCCGCAGCCGCATCGAAGCCGTGGCAACGCTCATTCCCAGCGTCACAAACCAGACCAGATTCCGCACCCAGCCCCAGCCATCTGCCAGCGGCAGCAAGCCGTGCAGGCGCGGCTGTTGGTAAGCCATCAGAAAAAGCGACTGGGAGCTGACCAGCAAATCTGGCAGCTTGGGCAGAAAGTACCAGAGCAAGCCGAAATGCAGCACCGTCAGCACAGCCCAGAAGAGGAAATACACCAGCGTTTGATAGACTGCCTGACAGGCCCAGATCTGCTGTTCCGTCAACTGCAGCCGTCGCAGCGTATAAGTGGGCTGGCTTCCACTGCCAGTCCCCTGCTTCGCCAGCAGCCAGCTGATGAACAGGAAGGCGATCCAGGTGACAACGGTGAACAGCAACGGCTTTTGCATCGCCTCGCTGTTCTCCATCGTTTGGTACTGCGCCAACACACGCTGTACGGCAGCATAGTACATACCTGCCTGCACAAGACACATGACCACCAAGGTAACCAGCACTTTCCGCAGGGACTCCCGTGCGAACAGTGCCATCACAGAGCCGACTTTTTTCATATCCAACACCTCAATCCCAATATCGTTCAATCAGTTCCAATGCTTCCTGCCGCCGCAAGCCCATCTGCTTGAGAGAGGTGACCACGGCGGATACATCACGCTCCAATAGTTCCCGTCGTACAGCAGCCACCTGCTCCTCTGTCAGACGCATGGTACTTTTGGCTCCGGTATGCGATGCCATCAGCCCCTCCTCTTCCAGCAGAGCGTAGGCTTTCTGCACCGTGTTGGGATTCACCCCCAGCAGCGCTGAGAGCATCCGACGAGAGGGTACTTCGTCGCCATCCGTCACCTCCCCGGCCACGATCCCCCGCTTGATATGCCATACAACCTGTAAGTAGATGGGCGCACCTGCTTTGGGGATAAAATGATCAAATGAAACCACAGTCCATCTACACCTCGCTTCCTTCGCTTTGGTTTGCTTCTTTGTGTCCATCGGTACAGAGCAGTCAATGACGATCTGGGGTACGCCTGACACAGCCACACTTCTACCGCGCCGCCGAAAAGAGGGGCGCCATGCCTACTCCTCAACCGGAGCGTCTCACTTTCCATTGGGGGCAGCTCCAATACGCCACTCGCAGTTGACTCCATGCCGGTTGAAATTCCGCGCCCCGCAACTGTATTACTCTGCTAGTACACTTTGTGACTGTATTATACGAATGGTACAGTTGACTGTCAAGCAGGGTTTTCCTCTTTCGTTATTCCGTACAATCACTTTGTAGGATGCTACAAACCGGGCTGAATGCCCCGACGGCCGCCTTTGAAATGGACCAGCCAGCCCTCCTACCGGGAAGCTGCACAAGAAGCGGCTCTTCGCTCTGCCCGCCGTTTCCTTTTCCTTGTGGCCGTGGTCACGAAATAACAGCACTAACCATGCCCGATGCGTCATCAGGCAGTAAAATAGCGGCTCTGATTACAGCAATATGCAGCAAATCGGCAAACTTCTCCGCAAAACTTGACAGGCGGCCTTCCGTGCCTTACAATAATATAGAAAAAAGGGGAGCTCCTTGTGGGGCTGAGAGGCAGGAAATCCTGCGACCCATACACCTGATCTGGGTAATGCCAGCGCAGGAAGATAAGCTGTACGTTTCGTATGACCATCGCTCTGCCGGGTTTCCCAGTGGGGCGTTTTATTTTTACTGATTTTCAGGAGGTTTATTATGCAAGCAAGTGTTGCCATTCAGGTACTGCCCGCCGCTGAGAACGACGACGAGCTGGTCCGCATTGTCGATGAGGTCATCGACTACATCAAGTCCACCGGTCTGCATTACTATGTGGGGCCCTTTGAGACAACCATCGAGGGCGAAAGCTACGATCAGCTGATGGATATTGTCAAGGAGTGCCAGCATGTGGCCATCAAGGCCGGCGCTCCCAAGGTGTCCGCCTATGTGAAGGTCGTCTACGAGCCGGAAGGAGAGATTCTGACTATTGACAAAAAAGTTACGAAGCACCACCAGAACTAAGGTCCCGGCCGTTGTTGCTGTGGTCGTGCTCCTGCTGCTGTGGGAGCTGGCCTCCGTCAGCGGGCTGGTGCCCCGCTATATGCTGCCCTCTCCGGTGGATGTCGCCAAAGCCTTTTTCCGGGATTTGCCGACGCTGGGCAGCAATCTGCTGGTGACGCTGCAGGAGGCTTTCTACGGTCTGGCTCTGGGCGTTGCCATCGGCTTTTTCTTCGCTGTGGCCATGGATGCCTTTGATGTGCTCTACCGGGCCTTCTACCCCATTCTGGTCATCACTCAGACGATCCCTACCGTGGCCATCGCACCGCTGCTGGTGCTGTGGTTCGGTTATGAGATGACGCCCAAGATCGTTCTCATCGTTCTGGTAACATTCTTCCCGGTCACGGTGGGTCTGCTGGACGGCTTCAAGGCATCGGATCGGGATGCCATCGGGCTAATGCGCTCCATGGGGGCCACCCGCTGGCAGATCTTCCGCTACATCAAGTGCCCCTCGGCCCTGCCGCAGCTGTTTTCCGGCCTGCGCATCGCCGCGGCCTACTCGGTGGTTGGCGCTGTTATCAGCGAATGGCTGGGCGGCTTCAGCGGTCTGGGTGTGTACATGACCCGCGTCAAAAAGGCCTTTGCCTTTGACAAGATGTTTGCCGTCATCTTTCTGATTTCCGCCGTTTCCCTGGTGCTGATGGCCCTGGTGGATCTGGCCGAGCGAAAGTGTATGCCTTACCGGCATCTGCGTGACGGGCAAAAAAAGAAATAAAGGAGACTAACACCATGAAATTATTCAAACGCATGGGTGCTCTGGTTCTGTCCACAGCACTGCTTCTCTCCCTGGCAGCCTGCGGCGCCAAGGATACCTCCTCCCAGCAGGAGAGCGACACTCCCTCCGGCGATCCGGAGGAGATCACCTTTGTTCTGGACTGGACTCCCAACACCAACCATACCGGCCTCTATGTGGCCATGGAAAAGGGGTACTTTAAGGACGCCGGCATTCATGTGAAGGTCGTCCAGCCCCCCGAGGATGGTGCCGAGATGCTGGTGGCCTCTGGCAAGGCCCAGTTCGGCGTCAGCTTCCAGGATTCTCTGGCCCCCGCCTTCTCCGGTGACGAGCCTCTGGGCATCACCGCTGTGGCTGCTCTGCTGCAGCACAACACCTCCGGCATTGTCTCCCGCAAGGGCGAGGGAATGGACTCCCCCAAGGGACTGGAAGGCCACAAGTACGCCACCTGGGATCTGCCTGTGGAAAAGGCTACCCTGCAGCAGGTCGTGGAAACGGCCGGCGGCGATTTCAGCAAGGTGGAACTGATCCCCTCCACGGTCACCGATGAAGTGTCTGCCTTGCAGAGCAAGTCTGTGGACGCCATCTGGATCTTCTACGGCTGGGCCGGTATTGCCTGCCAGGTGGCTGGTCTGGACACCGACTACTTCGCCTTCAAGGACATTGATCCCGTATTCGATTTCTATACGCCCGTTATCATGGCCAACAACGACTTCCTGAAAGAAAAGCCCGAGGTGGCCAAGGCCTTCCTGGCCGCTCTGGCCCACGGCTATCAGGATGCCATTGCCGATCCCGAGGGTGCTGCCCAGATTCTGATGGATGCCTCTCCGGAGCTGAAGGACAGCGCCGATCTGGTCATCGCCAGCCAGAAGTATCTGGCCGACCAGTATATCGCCGACGCATCCCGTTGGGGTGAGTTTGACGCCGACCGCTGGAACGGCTTCTTCACCTGGCTCAACGACAACCATCTGGTAGAATCCCCCATTGCTCCCAATGTCGGCTTCACCAACGACTTCCTGCCTGCTGCCTGATGGAAAAGCTGGAAGTACGAAACGTCAGCATCTCCTTTGACGGAAAGAAAGTTCTGGACAATGTGTCCATTACCCTGCGCGAAGGAGAACTGGTATGTCTGCTGGGTATCAGTGGTGGTGGCAAAACCACCCTCTTCAACATCATCTCCGGTCTGCTGGAACCCGATGCGGGGCAGGTCTTTCTGGACGGTGAGGATGTGACCGGCAAGCCCGGACGCATCAGCTATATGCTGCAAAAGGATTTGCTGCTGCCCTACCGCACCATTCAGGACAATGTGGCCTTGCCTCTGCTGCTGCGGGGCATCAAGAAGAAGGAAGCCCGGGCCCAAGCCCAGAAGCTCTTTGCCGAATTTGGCCTGGAAGGGACCGAAAAGCTGTGGCCCGCCCAGCTCTCCGGTGGTATGCGCCAGCGAGCTGCGCTGCTGCGGACCTACCTTTTTTCCCAGAATGTGGCTCTGCTGGACGAACCCTTTTCTGCGCTGGATACGCTGACCAAGTCTTCTGTACACACCTGGTATCTGGATGTGATGGAACGGATCAAGTTGTCCACTCTTTTCATTACCCACGATATTGACGAGGCCATTCTTCTGTCCGATCGTGTGTATCTGCTCACCGGAGGACACATCGACACAGAGCTGGTCATTCACGAAAAAAAGCCGCGGCGAGAGGATTTTCCCCTCACGCAGGAATTTCTGTCTTACAAACGGCAGATTCTGGAACGGCTCTAAGCAACTCATATGCACAACAAAACGCCGGATGCACTCTCTGCATCCGGCGTTTTCTGATGGATCACTGTCTGTTCTCCGGTCTTTTCTCTTTCAATACAGCACAATTGCCGCTATTCCGACCGTGTCAGCCCTCAAACCTCGTAAATTCTAATTGTCGGGTACCATAAGCCGACTTTACAGGCCCAGCACCTTTGCCCAACCAGCGGAATAAAACGCCAGCATCTGGTCAATATATGCCTCCGCCTGCTCCTCGGGCACATCGTGGACAATCAGTTCGAAAAACGTGGCAAACATACCACTGGCCAGCATATGTTCCAGTGCTGGGTTCAATGCACGGGTCGATCCGTCCATACGACCGCTGGCTTTGGCAAAGTCGTGGGTGGCTTCCACATTCAGCTGCGCCATTTCATGGATCATGTGGATATACTTTGTGCCTTCAGCACAGCACAGCAAGAGCTTAAAGGCATCACGGTGCTGGTACATATATGCCTGCATCGCCATCATCCCCTGGCGGATTTTCCAGCCCATGTTCGTACGTCGTTCTTCCGGCGGCAAGTCGGCTAATTGGCTCAAAATCTCCCGGTAAAGATCCAGAATATGATGATACGCCTCGCCTACCAGAGCATCAAACAGCTCCCCTTTATTTTTAAAGTAGCCATACAGGGCACCGGTCGTCACTCCCGCCCGGGCAGCAATGGTTCGCAGGGACGCTGACTGATACCCCCGGTCCAAAAATTCAGCTTTGGCTGCCTTGCGGATACTGTGCAATGTTGTTTTCTCAGATTCGTTCATTGCTCGCTCCTTATAACATCGTTATATAACACTGTTATAGTACATCATGCTGCTTTTTTTGTCAATATCCCACCCCCATTTTCCCGCCATACCGATTGCCTGCATCCATCCGTTCTATTTACAGCAGCCCTTCGGTAGGCTATACTTGATTGACAGACTGTTTTATTTCTCTGCCATCTCTATTGGAAAGGAGCCCTGTCCATGAAGATATTTCACTTGTCTGACCTGCACATCGGCTTAAAGCTGTTCAACTACAACCTTGCCGAAGATCAGGCCTACATCCTCCGCCAGATTACGGAGGCCGCCATTGAAGAGCAGCCGGATGCAATTCTCATTGCCGGCGATATTTACGACAAATCCCTCCCCTCTGCGGAGGCTGTGTCCCTCTTTGACCGCTTCATCTCCCACCTCAGTCTGTCCCTGCCGCAGACGGAAATCATGATGATCAGCGGCAACCACGACAGCGCCCCCCGGGTAGATCTGTTCCGCAGTGTTCTGCAGCAGCATCACCTCCACATGATCGGTATGGCACCCCAACTGCCAGAGGAACACATCGAAAAGGTTACTTTGCAGGATGCCTATGGTCCGGTCCATTTCTACCTTCTTCCTTTTGTGAAGCCCTCCATGGTTCGGGCCATCGTGGGCACTCACGAGGATGGCAGCAGTCTCTCCTACGATGAGACTCTGCACCGCCTCTTGGAACGGGAATCCATCGACCTGAGCCAGCGCAATGTGTTGCTCAGCCATCAATTCTACCTTCCGGCTGGGCAGGACCCCGCCTCCGTGGAGCGGGCTGATTCCGAAATCTGCACTGTGGGCAATATCGACTCGGTATGCGCAGATGTGCTGGCTCCTTTTGACTACGCTGCTCTGGGCCATATCCACAAGCCCATGCAGGTAGGCAGTGATGTCTATCGCTATTGCGGCACACCGCTGCCCTGCTCCGTCAGCGAAGCTGGGCAGCACAAGGGCATCGTCGTGGTGGAACTTGGTGAAAAAGGCGCGGTATCTACCCGTGTTCTCCCGCTGACGCCCCTGCGGCAAGTGCGTGTGCTTTCCGGCACCTTGCAGGAAGTCCTTGCCCAGAGCTGTGATGACTATGTGACTGTTCTTCTCACCGACAAAGTGGACCTGGACATTCTCGATATGCAGGACCGCCTGCGCAATGCCTTTCCCTACCTGCTGGAAATCCGCCGGGATGCGCCCCGCACAGCCAACTACGCCCTGGAACAGGAATTCTCCGAGGAGCTGGATGCTTTCTCCCTGTGCCTGTCCTTTCTGAAGGATCTGGACGAGGAGGAAAAAGCCCTGTTGCAGGATGTCATCAATACCGTACAGGAGGTGCAGCCATGAGGCCGATTCAACTGACCATGCAGGCTTTTGGCTCCTACGGTCAAAAGACCACGATTGATTTCACCCAGCCCAGCCAAAACCTGTTTTTGATTACCGGTGACACCGGTGCCGGCAAGACCACCATCTTCGATGCCATCGTCTTTGCCCTGTACGGCGAAACCAGTGCCGGGACTCAAGAGAGCAAAAAGGGTGGTCTTGAAATGCAGAGTCAGTTCGCTACCCTGCGTGTCAAGCCCTTTGTTGAGCTGCAATTTTCCGAAACCAGTGGCGGTGAAACAGTGCTTTATACCGTCCGCCGGATTCCGCAGCACCAGCGTCCTTACGCCCGCGGCACCGGCACCACCACAGAAAACGAAAGTGTGGAGCTGACCCTGCCCGACGGTCGTCTGTTCTCCCAGAAAAAAGCGGAAACCAACCAAAAATTGGAAGAAATCGTGGGGCTGACCAAAAATCAGTTCATGCAGGTCGCCATGATTGCCCAAGGTGAATTTATGGAACTGCTGCGGGCCGATTCCAACAAGAAGAAAGCCATCTTCCAAAAGCTGTTCCATACCGAGAGCTATCAGGCCATTGTGGACGAGCTGAGCCGCCGCCGCAAGGCAAAACTCACGGAAATGGCTGAGATCCGCACCATCTGCCAGAATGAAGTCAGCCACGTGGTCATTCCCCAAACCTATCCGAACGCCGAAGCTCTCATCGAACGGAAAGCACAGCTCAGCACCGCCGAGCGGCTGAATATTGCCGATATGGAAGCTTTCCTGCAAGAGCTGGCACAGCTTTGCCAACAGCTGCAGGCAGATGAAGATGCTGCTCAGCAGGTCTACGCCACGGCCTCTTCTACCCGTGACACTCAGCGTGATGCTCTGCAGCAAGCCAAAACGCTGCTGACATCCTTCCAGCAGTTGGAGGCAGCGCAGGAGGAGCTTCAGCGCTGCGCCTCTGAGGAGGAAACCATCCGGGAAACTGCTGTACAGATCCAAAAAATTCGAAATGCCCACGCTGTACATACCGTGTATCAGCGTCTGAAAGATGCTGTGGATACCGCTGCTGCGACGGAGAACGCCCTGCACCAGCAGGAAGCGGCTCTGCCCGAACTGCTGCTGCAAGACAAACAGGCCACAGAAGCTGCGCAGGAAGCCCAACAGGCCCAAAGCGCAGAACTGGCCGCTTTCACCAAGGTTTCCGAACGGGTCAGCAAGGCTTTGACTGTGTTGCAGGCATTGGACGAGGCCGCCCAGACTGTTCGGCAGCGGGAAAAACAAGTGCAAAAGGCCGACACAGCCGCCAGCAAGGCTTCGGATGCCCAACAAGCTTTTGAGGATCAGGAAACTCAATGGCGCAAGCAGGCTGACGAACTCTCCAACGCAGAAACACTGCTTTTCCAATGGCAAAAGGAAACCGCAGAAGCCGATACCATGGAGGAAGAAATCCACTCTGTGGCTGCTCTCGGCAAGAGTGTAGAGGACCAGAAGGCCACCGTCGAGCGCACCGCACAGGCATATGCGGATGCCCGAAATGCCTTTGATCAGGCAAACGAGGACTATCAGCTAAAGCGCCAAGCTTTTCTGGACGCGCAGGCCGGTTTCATCGCCAAAGAGCGGCTGCGGCCGGGCTGTCCCTGTCCTGTCTGCGGCTCCCTGGACCACCCTTCCCCTTGCGAATTGTCTCCGGATCACCAGCAGCTGACCCGGGAGGTCATCGATGCGCTGGCCGCCAACGTAGAGCAACTGCAAACAGCCCAGACCAACGCTTCCACTGCCTCCGGAACCGCTGCTCATCTTCTCAAAGAAAAACAGCAGCAGTTTGACAATGCCAGTGCGAAGCTGCAGCGATATATGGCATCGCAAATCCCCGAAACACCGAATCCATTGGATTTGGATACCGCCCGACGCCTGCTGGCTGACTGGAAAGCACGGCTCACCGCCGAGGGACAACTCCTGCAAGAAAACGCCGCTACGCTTGCGCGAGTGCAGTCCGCCCTGCGGGACGCCGCTGCCCAGAAGCAGCAGCTGGCAGAGCAAACCGCATTGGCCTCGCAGCAGTTGGCAGATGCTAAGACAGCACTGGCCACGGCACAGGAAGCTCTGCGTGGTTTGCAAAGCCAGCAGGATTATCCTGATCGTTCCACCGCACAAGCCGCTCTGGCACAAGCCCAAGCCGTCAAGGAGGCGCAGGATGCTGCCTATGCCGCCGCCCAGCGTGTCGCACAGAAGGCCAAGCTTGCCCGAGAAACCGCCCAAACGCTGCTGAAACGCTATAAGGAAGAATACCCCGCCCAGATGGAACTCCAGAAGCAGCGTCAGACTGCCTATGTACAGGCCATGGCGGAAAAGAACTTGACGGAAGAGGATTGGAAACACACGGTGGAACACACTGCCCCTGCCGATGCCGACAAACTGCAAAAGCGTATGGATGCCTTCCAGCAAAGGAAAGCCGCTGCCCAAGCCGCCCGGGATACTGCGCAGGCCGCTATCGGCAATCTGCAAAAGCCGGATCTGGCTGCGTTGGAAGCTGCTGCCCAAACCGCTGAGGAACAGCTCCAGCAGGCAAAGAAAGCGCTCACCCAACTGCAAAACACCCGTGCCACGGACAGCACCGTCTACCAACATTTGGCACCCAAAATGGAGGAGCGGGGCCGGATGTCCCGCGAATTCACCCGCATTGACAGTCTCTATCAGCGCCTGTCGGGCAAGGTCTCCGGGGCCCGGATGGACATTGAAACCTTTGTCCAGCGCTATCATCTGCGGCGCATTCTTCATGCCGCCAATGCCCGGTTCCAGACCATGTCCGGCGGACAGTTTGAGCTGCGCATCATCGATATTGACCAGGCCGGTGTGGGCAAAAATCACGGGCTGGACCTGATGGTCTACTCCACCGTCACCGGTAAGGAGCGGGAAATCAATACGCTCTCCGGTGGTGAGTCCTTTATGGCAGCACTCTCCCTGGCTTTGGGAATGGCTGACCAGATTCAGGACAATTCCGCAGCCATTCATCTGGACATCATGTTCATTGACGAAGGCTTCGGCTCGCTGGATGACCGCTTCCGCAATCAGGCAGTCCGTGTCCTGCAGGAAATGGCCAGCGGTTCCAAGTTGATTGGCATTATCTCCCATGTAACCGAGCTGAAACAGGAGATCGACAACCAGCTTCTCGTCAGCAAGGACGAAAGCGGCAGCCATATCCGCTGGGTCATCAACTAAGAAAAGCCAAAAGAGCGTATCGTCTGATACGCTCTTTTTTGCTGTTTGGGCACCTTTTATTCTACCCGAAGCATCCGGTAACCGATGCCCACGTGGGTTTGGATATACTGTGGGGCATCGGGTCCGACCTCCAGCTTCTTGCGCAGCGTCGCCATAAAGACCCGCAAAGAGGCAATATCGTTGCCCCAGCTGTGTCCCCAGATGTGCTGGGTGATATAGGTATGGGTCAGGACGCGGCCCGCATTCTTCGCCAGCAGGCACAGCAGCTTATATTCGATGGGGGTCAGATGCAGTTCCTCTCCGCGCAGATAGGCACAGCCTGCGGCATAATCCACCACCAGATCTCCATTGGTAAACAGCGGGTCCTGCTTGAGATCGCTGGGCTGCGTGTTCAGCCGCCGCTGGGTCACCCGCAGCCGCGCCAGCAGCTCTTCCACAGAAAACGGCTTGGTCAAATAATCATCCGCACCGGCATCCAGGGCCCGGATCTTATCGGAATCCTCACTGCGGGCACTGACTACAATAATAGGCATCGCCGACCAGCGCCGGATGGTTTCAATAATCTCCACGCCGTCCATATCCGGCAGGCCCAGATCCAGCAGCACAATGTCCGGGTTATGGGAGGACGCCTCCATCAATGCCGTTTTGCCATTTGGTGCCGTCAGAAAGTGATAGTCATGGGTTTTCAGCGTAGTCATCATCAGGTTGCGGACGGAAGAATCGTCCTCAACGACCAAAATCGTGGGTTTATTCATGGATGGTTACCTCCTCCATAGGCAATGTAAACGTAAAGACGGTTCCGTGGGGTTGATGATCTGCCACGGAAATCGTACCACCGTGGGCTGTGACGATGGATTTGCACAGGCTCAGCCCCAATCCCAGACTGCGACGGCTATCGGCGATCCGGTGGGCACCGCTGTAAAACATATCAAAAATCCGTGGTTTCATCTCATCCGGGATGCCGCCGCCAGTATCGGTGACGGAAATCACAGCCATACCGTTCTCCGCCCGGGTGCTGATGGTAATATCCGTCCCCGCCGGGGTATATTTGATGGCGTTGTCCACCAGATTGATGAGCACCTGAACGATCAGCTTGGCGTCCATCCGGGCCAGAAGCATATCATCTTCCTGCTCCAGCGTGATATGGTAGTCCACGCTCTTGCGGTTAATGTGCCGCAGCGCTTCCTCAATGACATCCTCTACCAGCTCCGAGTTCAGATGCAGCTGCAGATGGTTCTCTTCCAGCCGGGTCACGGACAGCAGATTCTCCACCAGATTGATGAGCCACATGGAATCATCATAGATATCGGTAAACAGCTGGTGTTTTGTTTCCTCATCCATCTTATCGCCATTGGAAAGGAAGTTACTGGCATTGCCGGAAATGGACGTCAGCGGCGTGCGCAGATCGTGGGAAATGGAGCGCAGCAAATTGGCCCGCAGTTGTTCCTGCCGGGCCAGAATGGCCGCCTCCTCCTTCTCCTTCGCATTCTTGGCGTTTTCCAGTGCCAGCGCACACTCGCCCAGAATGGACAGCATCATACTCTTTTCCGCCGCATCCAGCGGATGGGCGGCTGCCGCCATACCCACCACGCCATACACTTGGTCATTGATGCGGATGGCCAGATACAGGCATCTGGCCCCAGAGAGTGTCTGGGTAGTCGCCCCGGCGTGCTTGTTATTTTTCAGCACCCATAGTGCCACCGTCCGCTCGTTGTCCGTCAGATAGTCCTCCTCCGGCCCCGCCTCCGGGTCTGCACAAAACAGCATCGGTGACAGCAGGTGCCCCTCCTCCGCCGGATAAACCACAATGTCCCGGTGCAGCAAACGGATCAAATGCTCCGCCGTGGCCCGGATGATCTCGCTGCGGTCCTTCCCCTGCTGTAACGACTGGTTCAAGTCAAACAGCAGTTTGGTACGGAAAGCCACCAATGCCGACTGCTTGGCATGCTCTTTCAGCTTTACCGCCAGCGAGCTGGTCAGAAAGGCCGCCAGAAACATGATGACAAATGTGACGGGATAGCCCTTGCCATAGGCCTGCAAGCTGAACCGCGGGTCGGTGAACAGGAAGTTGAACACCAGCACACTCACCAGTGAGGACACCAGACTGTAAAACCGGTTGGTGGTGACCACGGAAATCACCAGCACGCCCAGCACATAGATGGTAATGATATTGGACTCTTCAAAGCCCTGCTGGTCGAAGAAAGCACCCACCAAACTGGCCAGAGCCAAAATTCCTATGCTCTTGGCCAGATCGGACAGCGAGCCCTTGCCCAGCTTGTGCCGAGGCCGATAGTGGGTATGGGAGGCCGTGTCGGGAATGATGTAAATATCCAGCTGGGGCGCATGGGCAATCAGTTTTTCTGTCAGCGTCTGTTTCCCCCAGATCCGGCCCCGTGCGGCACTGCGTCCCACCACGATCTTAGTAATACCGGAGATGCGGGCAAACTCTGCAATCTGGAAGGGAACATCCGTACCGTAGACCGTTTCGATCTTGCCGCCCAGCTGTTCTGCCAGACGCATATTGGCCCGCAGGCGCTGGATATTCTCCGGTGTCATGGCGGCAAAATCCGGCGTTTCCACAAAGAGCGCGGTAAAGGATGCCTTGAACGCCTGGGCCATCCGGGCCGCCGTGCGGATAATTCGGGAATTGGAGGGTGAGGAGGACAGGCACACCAGAATATGCTCTTCCGTGTGATACTCCTCTCCCCGGCGCAGACCGCTTTGCTCGCTCAGTCGGTTCACCCGGTCAGCACAGCGGCGCAGGGCAATTTCCCGCAAGGCCGCCAGATTCTCGCTGGTAAAGAAATTCTCCATCGCCCGCTCTGCCTGCTGCGCCCGGTATATCTTCCCGCTTTTCAGTCGTTCCAACAGTTCCTGCGGCTCAATATCCACGATTTCCACCTGATCTGCCCGGTCAAAAACAGAGTCAGGAATCCGCTCCCGCACCGAAATACCGGTGATGGACGCCACCGTGTCATTCAGACTTTCAATATGCTGAACATTGATGGTGGTATAGACGTCAATCCCCGCGTTGAGCAGTTCTTCCACGTCTTGATAGCGCTTGGTATGACGACTGCCGGGAGCATTGGTATGAGCCAGTTCATCCACCAGCAGCAGCTGGGGCCGGCGGCGCAGGGCCGCATCCAGATCAAACTCCCGCAGCTGCATCTCTCCGTGGCGCACGGTTTTCGTGGGCAGGCGTTCCAGCCCCGGCAGCAGCGCCAGCGTTTCCGGCCGGGTGTGCGGCTCAATGTAGCCCGCCACCACATCGATGCCCTGCTTGCTCGCCTCATGGGCGGCTTCCAGCATGGCGTAGGTCTTACCCACCCCTGCGGCATAGCCGAAGAAAATCTTCAAAAGGCCCCGGGAGGGCGTCTTTTCTTCCGCCTGAATCTGCCGCAGCAGCTCTTGTGGGTCATATTTTTCTTTCATCACAAACATACCCTCTCCACAATTTCTCAGTTGTGATTATGCCACACCACCCATGAACTGTGTGTTAGGGTCTTTCGATTCGCATTAACTTTCTATTAAGGAAACATGGTGTTCAGCCGCCCCTTCCCGCAAAGGAAAACCGCAGACCGGAGTATTTCCTCCGTCTGCGGTTCTCTTGCTTCACTCATTTTTGGGGCGGAAACACAGGGTGTGATCCTGCATATCCGGGCCGGAGTGGGCCATCAGATTCTTTCGGGCTGGGGCAAAGGTGGGGTCCAGATCCAGTGCTGCACGAAAGTGCTTCATTGCCTTCACATACTCTCCCTGTCTCTGCAACAGCAGGCCCATCAGATTGTGCGGCTCCGGCGATTCAGGAGCGAGATACATGGCGTAGCGAATCCCTTCCCGGCAGCGGGCATAGTCCCCCAGCCGCAGCTGCTCCATGATTTGCAGCCGCAGCTTTCCCAGATCCTGTTCTGTGTGGGTCATGGAAACACCTCCGCTCAGTCCGTCAAGCCCATAGCCGCCGCAATGTCCACGTTGACGCCCAGGACGTTGACCGTTTCCTGTCCGAAGATGCCCAAGAGCTTACCCTCCGTGTTGTCCGCCACCATCTGCTTCAGTGTCGCCTCACTGAGGCCGGAAGCCTCTGCAATGGCAGGGATCTGCACTGCCGCCGCCTCGGGAGAAATGTCCGGGTCCAGACCGGAACCGGATGCCGTCATCAAATCCGTGGGAATATCCTCCCGCTTCACCGTAGGATGGTCTGCCAGAAAGGCTTCGATATCACCCGCTACCCGCTCTGCCAGCTGAGGATTGGAGGGGCCGTAGTTGTTGGACCCGGAGGCTACGCCGCTGAATTCCGTGCCGTCAGCAAAGAGCTTGCGGCCCTCGGCGTCCTCGGTAAAGGTGTTATAGTGCACCGCAGAAGGACGGCCCTTCATGAAATAATCCTGGGTGAACTCCTGGCCCACATGGGCAGAACCCACCGCTTCACCGTTGACCTCCACCAGGCTGCCGTGCGCCTGCCGGGGGAACAAAACGGCAGACAGGCCATTCAGCAGCAGCGGAAATCCCAGGCCGCAGAGCAGCATTAAAATGACACTCACCGTCACCGCCTGGCGGATGGGGTGTGCCCACTGTTTCATTCGTTCCATAGTTTCCTCCTTACAGTCCCATCAGCGCCAGCAGAGGGCTGATGCACAAATCAATCAGTTTAATGCCCACAAACGGGGTAATCACGCCGCCCAGACCATAAATCAGCATATTACGAGCCAGCATCTTACCCGAGGACATGGGGCGGTACTTCACGCCCTTCATCGCCAGAGGGATGAGGGCAGGAATGATGATGGCATTGAAACTCAAGGCCGACAACACCGCACTGGACGGCGTGGCAAGGCCCATGATATTCAGCACCTGCAGCTGCGGGATAGCTGCCATAAACATAGCCGGGATGATGGCAAAATACTTGGCGATATCGTTAGCAATGGAGAAAGTAGTCAGCGAGCCGCGGGTAATCAGCAGCTGTTTGCCGATCTCCACCACCTCCAAAATCTTGGTGGGGTCACTGTCCAGATCCACCATGTTCGCCGCCTCTTTGGCTGCCGTGGTGCCGGAGTTCATTGCCAGACCCACATTCGCCTGGGCCAGTGCCGGGGCATCGTTGGTGCCGTCGCCGGTCATGGCCACGATCTTGCCCTGGGCCTGTTCCTTTTTGATGACGTCGATTTTATCTTCGGGCTTGCACTCAGCGATAAAACCATCCACGCCGGCCTCCTCGGCAATGGTGGCAGCGGTCAACGGATTGTCACCGGTACACATGATGGTCTTGATGCCCATGGCACGCAGGTGCTCAAAGCGCTCCCGCATACCGGGCTTAACGGTATCCTTGAGGTAAATCACGCCCAGGATGCGCTCGTTCCGGCACACCACCAGCGGCGTACCGCCCAGCGTGGAAACCTTCTCCACATGTGCATGGAGGTCCGCCGGAATAGTGCCGCCCAGTTCCTGTACATAGGCCTCGATGGCATCACTGGCGCCCTTGCGGATGTGGGTGCCGTCCGGCAGATCCACGCCGCTCATGCGGGTCTGCGCCGTAAATTCCTGGAACACCGCACCGTCCGGCTCGAAGCCGCTGTAATCCAGCTTCCGGGCCAGGTCCAGTGTGGACTTACCTTCAGGGGTGGCGTCACGGAAACAGGTCATGGCGGAGCAGGCAATCAGCTCCTTGGCCTCCACACCGTGGACGGGCAGAAATTCCGCCGCCAGACGGTTGCCGAAGGTGATGGTGCCCGTCTTATCCAGAATCATGGTGTCCACATCACCGCAGGCCTCCACCGCCTTACCGGACATGGCAATGACATTGAACTGGGTCACACGGTCCATCCCCGCAATGCCGATAGCGGAAAGCAAGCCGCCGATGGTGGTGGGAATTAGGCAAACCATCAGGGCAATCAACGTAGAAGTGGGCATCTTCACGCCGATGTAGCCGCCGATGGGATACAGCGTGACAATAACGATCAGAAAGATGATGGTCAGCGACACCAGCAGGGTGTTCAGTGCGATTTCATTGGGTGTCTTTTTCCGGGAGGCTCCCTCGACCAGAGAGATCATGCGGTCCAGAAAGCTGTTGCCGGGATCGGAGGTAATTTCAATCTTCAGCCAGTCAGATACCACCGTGGTGCCGCCGGTCACGGAGCAGAAGTCACCGCCGTTCTCCCGGACTACGGGAGCAGATTCACCGGTAATGGCGGATTCATCCACCGAAGCGATACCCTCCACCACCTCGCCGTCGCCGGGGATCACCTCACCGGCCTTAACCAGCACGATGTCCCCCCGGCGCAGCTCGCTGGAAGCCACGGTGCGGCTGTCACCGCCGGGGGTGAGCAACCGGGCCATGGTATCCTTCTGCGTCTTTTTCAGACTGGCAGCCTGGGCCTTGCCGCGCCCCTCTGCCACAGATTCGGCAAAGTTGGCAAAGAGTACGGTGATGAACAGAATCACCGCCACAATGGCATTGTAGGCCCGCATACCGCCGCCCTCACCGAACAGCCCCGGAAAAATTGCCAGCAGCAGCGTCACTGCAAAGCCGATCTCCACCACGAACATCACCGGATTTTTCATCATATAGCGGGGATTCAGCTTCTGAAAGCTCCCCACCAGCGCCTGCCGGAGAATCTCCGGAGTCAGCGTCTGCTTCTTTTTATGTTGCGTCATTTCTCGTTCCTCCTTAGGCCCAAAGCGTCAGATGTTCCGCAATCGGGCCCAGTGCCAGCGCTGGGAAGAAAGTCAGTGCAGCAAAGATATAGACCACAAAGACCAGGATCACAGCGAACGCCGCATTGTTGGTTTGCAGCGTACCGGCAGATTCATTGACATAATTTTTCTTCATCAGCGAGCCCACAATGGCCAGCTGGATCACAATGGAGAGATACCGACCGAAGAACATCACAACGCCCGTGGTCACGTTCCAGAACGAGGTGTTGTCTGCCAGTCCCTCAAAACCGGAGCCATTATTGGCGGCGGAGGACGCGTACTCATAGAGCACCTGACTCAAGCCATGGAAGCCCTCGTTGGTGATGCCTGCCTGTCCGGCAGCCGTTGCGATAGCCAGTGCTGAGAAGGCCAGAATCAGCAGCGGGTGGATGATGATGCACAGTGCGGTGAGCTTCATTTCCCGGCCCTCGATCTTCTTGCCCAGATATTCCGGGGTACGGCCCACCATCAGTCCGCAGATAAAGACAGCCAGAATGGCATACAGGATCATGTTCATCAGACCGACGCCCTTGCCGCCAAAGACCACATTCAGCATCATGTTCAACAGCGGGATCATGCCGCCCAGCGGGGTCAGGGTATCGTGCATATTATTAACGGTGCCTGTGGTAAAGGATGTCGTGACGGTGGTGAAGAGCGCCGACTGCGCTACGCCAAAGCGCATCTCCTTGCCCTCCATACTGCCCATGGACTGGTCCAGACCCACCGCAGCCAGCGCCGGGTTTCCCTGACTCTCTGCCCAGAAGCAGATGAGGAACAGAATACTCATAGCTGCGAAGATACTCCGGCCCTCCCGACCGAAACATTTGGCGCTTAGGCTCTTTTGCAGCGGCGGCAGGGCGGGCGTGCGACGCTTCCGACCATCCTGTGCCATCTTCCCGAAGGCAATCACACAGGCACCGGGCAACAGCATCATGGCATACAGCTCCACGAGATTCGTCAGCATGGTGGGGTTTTCAATGGGCGTGGACGAGTTGGCTCCCAGGAATCCACCGCCGTTGGTGCCCAGATGCTTGATGATCTCCAGCGCAGCCACAGGGCCGGTGGCAATCACCTGCTGGGTTCCCTCCAGCGTGCGGACGACAATGTTGCTGTCCAGATTCTGGGGTACGCCCTGCCACACCAGCAGCAGCCCGCCGATCACAGAGAACGGCAGGAGAATCCGGGTGATGATCCGCACCAGATCCGCAAAGAAATTACCCACGTACTCCTTGGAGTGACCGGTCAGACCACGGATAAACGCCGCACAGGCGGCATACCCGCTGGCGGCGGAAACAAACATCATAAACGTGATGACCAGCATCTGAGAGAGGTACGAAAGCCCGCTCTCACCGGCATAGTGCTGCAAGTTGGTGTTGGTCATAAAGCTGATGACGGTGTTGAAGCTCAGCGTAGGCTCCATAGCACCGACGTCATTGGGATTGAAAAAGAGCCATCCCTGGATGCGAAGCACCAGATAGCTCAAGCCGATCATCACGCCGTTGGTTCCTACCAGCGCCATGGCGTACTGCTTCCAGTTCATCTCTCGTGCCGGATGAACGCCGCACAGGCGGTAAATGAAGCCCTCAATTCGGCTGAAAACGGGCTCCCCCAAGGTCCGCTGCCCCGCCATGATGTGATACATATACCGACCAACCGGGATCACAAGCACCAGGTACAGCAGGACCGTTACGGTCAGTTGAACCATTTCACTTTCCTCTCTTTCCTCTTAAAAATGCTCCGGGTGGGTCAGTGCGTACACCAGATACGCCCCCAGCGCCAGAGCCAGAATCATCAAAATCGCCATTGCATTTTCCTCCTTTTATTCCTCCGACTCCACCTGATAAAAGCACCAGTGGATCAGCAAAGCAGCCAACGCAAAACCGCCCAACAGGGCGGCAATCATTAGAAAATCCATCTTGTCTTTTCCTCCTTCGTTTCTGTATTCTAAACGTGCCGCCATGAAAACGGGATAAACACAGCCCGCTGCGGCATTAAGAATTGATAAATTTACAGCCAGCCCAGTAGGCCACCCATGGGCAGCGCCACCAGAACAGCCCCCGCGGCCACCGCCGTGAAAATCAATGCCGGGGGTATCAGCAGCACCAGCAGCCAGAAGCCCAACGGGTGCAGAAACGACAGCCGCCGCAGTTCTTTTTCCCAGTCCGGGCGCACAGAATGAACACGCATCCTTTCTCTTCTCTCCTTTCGTTCATAGCCCGATGGTAACACGCAGCGGATAAAATGGGTAAAAAG
>RCNI01000656.1_pt1 | contig 20622 bp, 18 predicted proteins | sample 2041151 | NCBI WGS metagenome assembly RCNI01 (sample SAMN09708214, study PRJNA481090) | feces metagenome | isolation source: feces | place: Antarctica: Albino Rookery | reverse complement strand
ACGCCCACCTCGATGACGGTGGTGGACACCAGAATATCGCTCTCTCCAGCGGCAAAAGCGGCCATGACCTTTTCCTTATCCCGGGGCTTCATCTTGCCGTGAAGAAGGGAAATCCGCAGGTCGGGGAACACCTCGGTCTGCAGTTTTTGTGCGTAGGCCGTCACGGCCTTGCGCTCGTCGGGGATCTCTTCGCCATCCCCCACCAGAGAGCAGACCACGAACACCTGATGCCCGGCCGCCACCTGCTTGCGGATGAATTGATTCACCCGGAGCCGATAGCTCTCGTCCACGGCGAAGGTATCCACTTTCTGCCGTCCGGGAGGCAGCTCGTCAATGATGGACACATCCAAATCGCCGTAGATGATGAGGGCCAGTGTCCGGGGAATGGGCGTGGCGGAGAGAACCAGCACATGGGGATGCAGGCCCTTCTGGCCCAGTACGGCCCGCTGGTTGACGCCAAAGCGGTGCTGTTCGTCAGTGATGACCAGGCCCAGCTTAGCGTAGTGGACATCGTCTGTGAGCAGGGCGTGGGTGCCGATGCACACGTCGATGGTGCCGTCGGCGAGTCCTGCTAAAATTTCCCGCCGTTCCTTGGCCCGGGTGGAGCCGGTGAGGAGGGCACAGCTCATGCCGAATTTGGCAAAGAGAGGGGCCAGCCCCTGGTAATGCTGACGGGCCAGAATTTCTGTGGGGGCCATCAGAGCGGACTGGTGGCCGTTTTGGGCAGCGAACCACATACACGCCGCAGCTACCATGGTTTTACCGCTGCCCACATCGCCTTGACAGAGCCGGTTCATGGGCCGGGGGGCAGTCATATCCCCCATGGCATCCTGAATCGCCCGCTGCTGGGCCCCGGTGAGGGTAAAGGACAGCTTGTCGTAGAAGGGGGCCATGGGAACGGGATGGCAGACCGGTCCGGCGACATCCTGACGGCGGCTGCGCAGCCGCTGAAGTCCGCAGGTCAGAAGGAACAGTTCCTCAAACACCAGTCGCCGCCGAGCCACCTCCAGAGCCTCCGGGGAGGCGGGGAAGTGGATATTTTCAAATGCGTAGTTGACATAACAAAGGTGATGCTCCTGGCGGATGTGGTCCGGCAGGACATCCTCCAAAAGATCCCGGCAGGCATCCAATCCCTGCCGCATGGCTTTGGACAACAGCAGCTGGCTGATGCCTGCCGTCAGCGGATAGATGGGCATGATGCGCCCGGTGATCTGCTGGTGGCCCTCTTGCTCAATGAGAGGATTGACCATCTGTCGGCGCAGGAGGTTGCCTTCCATTTTGCCGTAGAAGATATATGTCTCGCCCCGGTGGAGGGAGTCCTTGCGGTAGGCCTGGTTGAAGAACACCAGATCCATGGAGCCACTCTCGTCCACGGCCCGGGCCTTCACCATCACCCGACCGCCGCTGATGCGGTGGGCCACGGGATCGTTGGCCAGCATGGCCTTGATGCAGATATTTTCCCCGGGCACGGAGTCCCGGATGGGACAGGCCAGCGTGCGGTCCTCATAGCCCCGGGGGAAGTAGGAGAGCAGGTCCTGCAGGGTGGTGATGCCCAGCTTGTTGAGAGACTTGGCCCGGGTTTCACCAATGCCCTTGATATAGCGGATGTCGGTTTGCAAGTCTGCCATGTCGAGGCCCTCCTTACAAAGTTTCTGCTATGATTTTAGCAGTTTTTCACAGGAAATACAATCTGCAAAAGGGAGGGGCGACGTCCCGTCGGCTCGGACAAGTAAAAAGCGGAGATGCCGAAGCATCTCCGCTTGGGGATTCGTGTATGCGCTCTGGACAGATGCGGCCCGGAATCAGGCCCGCACATAGTCCACATACTGGAATTTTACGCCGTTTTCTTCCAGAATCTCGCTCTCTTCGGCGATGCGCCAGGCGGGGTCGTTATCCAGATTGGGAAAACGCGTGTCCGCCGGGGAAGCAGCGTAAACTTTGGTGACATAGACCCGGGTGCAATAGGGCAGCATCTGGGCATAGACGGCTCCGCCGCCGATGCAGAAGGCATCTTCCTCAGCCATGGCCACAGCCTCCTCCACGGTCCGGGCCATCTCCACCCCGTCGGGGGCAAAGGACGGGTCCCGGGAGAGGACGATGTTCCGGCGCTTGGGCAGGGGCTTGCTTCCGGGGAAGGACAGCAGGGTTTTGCGGCCCATCACCACGGTATGACCGGTGGTCATGCGGCGGAAACGCTGCATATCGGCTTTCAGGTGAAAGAGCAAATCTCCGTCACAGCCGATGCCCCAGTTTTCATCCACAGCAACAATCGCAACCATAGTGCCCTCCTTAAATTGCCACCGGGATCTTCACGTCAAAGTCGTGGGGCTCATAGCCCTCCAGACGGAAGCTGTCCCGGGTGAACTGATAGAAGTCGGTGATGGTGGGGTCCATGACAAAGGTGGGGGCCGGGCGGCCTTCCCGCTGCAGCAGTTCCTCAATGACGGGAACATGGCGGTCATAGATGTGGGCATCGGCGATGACGTGGACCAGTTCGCCGGCCTTCAGACCGCTGACCTGAGCCATCATGTGGACCAGCACGGCATACTGTACCACGTTCCAGTTGTTGGCGGCCAGCATATCCTGACTGCGCTGGTTGAGAATGGCGTTGAGGGTGTCCCCAGAGACGTTGAACGTCATGGAGTAGGCGCAGGGGTAGAGCGCCATCTCGTGGAGGTCCTCAAAGTTATAGATATTGGTCAGAATGCGGCGGGAGGCGGGATTGTGCTTCAAGTCGTAGAGCACCCGGTCCACCTGGTCCATGTCGCCTTCGGGATAGTGGTGCTTCTGCGCCAGCTGATAGCCGTACGCCTTGCCGATGGAACCGTTTTCGTCGGCCCAGCTGTCCCAGATATGGCCCCGCAGATCGTGAATGTTGTTGGACTTCTGCTGCCAGATCCACAACAGCTCGTCAATGCAAGTTTTCATATAGGTGCGGCGGAGGGTCAGAATGGGGAACTCCTCCTGCAGATTATAGCGGTTCACGATGCCGAATTTCTTCACCGTATGGGCGGGGGTACCGTCTTCCCAGTGGGGGCGGACTTCCTGATCGGTGTCCCACACGCCGTGGGTCAGGATCTCCCGGCAGTTTTCTTTAAAAATTTCATCAGCGCGGCTCATGGTGCTCTCCTTTTCATAGCGTAATACTTCTCCCTAGTGTAGCATAACGGGGGCACTGTTGACAAGAGCAGCCCGCCTTCCTGCCGTGGTTGCATTTTCAGAAAAACACAGTATAATATAATTGTATTAGTATGGGTAAAGGAGAAACTTCATGAAATATGATATTCTGATTATCGGTGCCGGTCCCGGCGGTATCTATGCTGCTTACGAGCTGATTCAGAAAAAACCCGGTACTCGTGTGGCTGTGTTTGAGGCAGGCCATGAGCTGGCCCGTCGTCGCTGTCCCATTGATGGCGAAAAGGTCAAGTCCTGCATCAAGTGTCCCACTTGCGCGATCATGAACGGTTTTGGCGGCGCCGGTGCCTTCTCTGACGGTAAATATAACATCACCAATCAGTTTGGCGGTACCCTGTGCGATTACATCGGCAAGACCAAGGCGTTGGAGTTGATGCACTATGTGGATGACATCAATATGGCCAACGGCGGCGAGGGCACCAAGCTGTATTCTACCGGCAGCACCCCAATCAAGAAGCTGTGTCTGGAGAATGACCTGCATCTGCTGGATGCTTCGGTGCGTCATCTGGGTACGGACAAGAACTATGTGGTGCTGGAGCATCTCTATAATCAGCTCCGCGATCATGTGGATTTCTTCTTCGATACACCTGTACAGAAGGTGGAAAAGACGGAGGAGGGCTACACGGTCGTCACGGCCAAGGGCAATTTCGAGGGGACGTACTGTCTTGTCAGCGTGGGCCGCAGCGGTTCCAAGTGGATGGAGCAGGTCTGCGGTGATTTGCATATCCCCACCCACTCCAACCGCGTGGACATCGGTGTTCGTGTGGAGCTGCCCTATGCGGTCTTTGCCCATCTGACCGATGAGCTCTACGAGAGTAAGATCGTTTACCGTACCGCCAAGTTCCAGGATCGTGTGCGGACTTTCTGCATGAATCCCCACGGTGTGGTGGTCAACGAGAATACCAACGGTATTGTGACGGTCAACGGGCACAGCTACGAGGACCCCGCCCTCCACACGGACAACACCAACTTTGCTCTGCTGGTGGCCAAGCACTTCTCGGAGCCTTTCAAGGATAGTAACGGCTACGGCGAGAGCATTGCCCGTCTGAGCAATATGCTGGGCGGCGGCGTCATTGTCCAGCGTTTCGGTGATCTGATCCGCGGACAGCGCAGCACGGAGAAGCGTTTGTCGGAGAGCTTTGTGACGCCGACGCTGGCAGCCACCCCCGGCGATTTGAGCCTGGTGATGCCCAAGCGTATTCTGGACGGCATCATTGAGATGATCTATGCACTGGACAAGATCGCTCCCGGTACGGCTAATGACGATACCCTCCTCTACGGCGTCGAGGTGAAGTTCTACAACATGGAAGTCGAGCTGGACGAAAATCTGGAGACCTGCCATAAGGGCCTCTATGTGATCGGTGACGGCAGCGGTGTGACCCACTCCCTGTCCCACGCCAGCGCCAGCGGCGTCTATGTGGCCCGCCATCTGGCAGAGATCATGTAAAAAATTTAGATAAAACAAAAGCCGCCTGGCACGATCCTCTGAAGGGGAGCGCGTCTAAGGCGGCTTTCTCTGTTGGCTGATGAACAAAAGCAGCGTCAACAGACGGAGGGGAGTTGCCCTAAGAAAAAGCGGCGGAAGAGGATCTTCCGCCGTTTGGCTATCTTCCCCAAAATTCAGTTGTCCATGTCCACGGTGACATTATCGGTACCGTGAAGCTCAAATTCATCCAGATAGTCGTTGACCCGCTCTACGATCTCGTCATAGTTCTCCGGTGTGATGGGGGGATCGTCCAGATCCCGCAGGGCCAGTTCCTGGGCCAAAATCTCAAAAAAGACGTTGTCCTCATAGGCAGCGATGGCCTCGTGGATGCCACCCTCGGCAAAGGCCCGGGAGGGAATCAGCTGCCCCTCATAGATCTGCGTCAGCGGCGCCATGCCGTGGCCCAGACAGTGGGAAAAGATGAGACTTTCCACCTCATCGTACTGTGAAATACGGTCGTTCCCCCGGGTGGAATTCAACACCCAGTTCCCAATATATACCAGGTCCAGCAGGCGCCGGAACTGTTTTTCGGTCATTTTGATCTCCAAATTTGCCACCTCCCAATCTACCTGGCGGAGAGAGTAAAAGCATTATAGCAGACCGGAATGAAAAATTCTACTGAAAAACTGGGGAAATGCCTTGAAATTTCCCTTGTTTCTACCGCTTTTCAATAGTATAATAAATTAGTTACAGTATGATTTTATGATTGCTATTGGAGGAGTCTGCATGGATCGAAGAGCGTTGGGTGTGTTTGATTCCGGCGTGGGCGGCCTGTCGGCCGTGCGCGAGCTGCGGAAGATACTCCCCTCTGAAAACATTATATACTTTGGCGACACGTCCCGTGTCCCTTATGGCGGAAGATCGAAAGAAATTCTGCTGCACTATGCCCGGCAGGATGTCAGCTTCCTGCGCTCCTTCGACATCAAATCGGTGCTGGTGGCTTGCGGCACGGTGTCGACCACGGCACTGCCTGTGTTGCAGCAGGAGAATGATCTGCCTGTTCTGGGCGTGGTGGAACCGGCTTGCCGCCAAGCGGCCCGGCTGACCCGGAATAAGAAAGTGGGCTTGATCGCCACGGCGGCTTCGGTCCGCTCGGGCGCCTACGAGGAGAAGCTCCGGGCCATCGACCCGGATATGGAGATCATCAGCAAGGCCTGTCCGCTGTTCGTCCCTCTGGTGGAAAACGGACGCGTCCATCCCGGCGATATTGTCATTGAGACGGTGGCCCGGGAGTATCTGGAGCCGATGAAGGAGACGGGGCTGGATACCCTGATTTTAGGCTGTACGCACTATCCGCTGCTGGAGGAGATCATCGCCGAGATCATGGGACCGGAGGTGGCTCTGGTGAATGCCGGACGGGAAGCTGCCCGGGAACTGCGGGATACGCTGACGGCTCAGAATCTGCTCAATGAGGGCGGGGAAGGAAAGACGGCCCTGTATGCCAGCGACCGCCCGGAGGACTTTGGCACCTTGGCCCAGCAGTTTTTAGGAGAAACACTGCATCAGCCGGTCCAGCCGGTGGATATTGAAAAATATTGAGGTGTATCGTGGAAGGATATGTAAAAGTAGAACTTCGCAGCATCGTCTCCGCTGACGGACAGTGGGAGGAGCTGCATCAGACCGGTCGGGGACTGCTGACAACGGCAGAGAACGGCTGGCGTCTGCGCTATGTGGCCGCAGACGAGGTAGGGGAGAAGAGTCAGATGGATATTTATCTGACCGCAGAGGGAGCGGCTGTGCGTAACTGCATCGCCGGTTATACCATGTATCTGCAGCCCGGCCAGACCACGGATGCGAAAATCCAGACCCCCTACGGATGGATGGATATGCGTGCGTGTACCCGGAGAGTCCACTGGAATCTGGACGGGGACGAACAGGGTACGATTGAATTAGAGTATACATTGCTGGCAGGCAGCGAGACGGTGACCGACTTGTGTCTGTGCCTGCAGCTGAGCAAAGAATAAGGAGAGAAACAACCATGACGAATATGATTCAGAACGCCAAGGATCAGGTGCTGCAGCTGACGCTGGACGCCCTGAAGAAAGCGAATGCTGAGGGTCTGCTGCCGGAAGTGGCCGTGAAGCCCTCTGTGGAGATCCCTAAGGATACCTCCAATGGTGACTACACCACCACCTTCTGTCTGGCGGCTGCCAAGGCCATGCGCATGAACCCCCGCCAGGTGGCACAGATCCTCATGGATCACATGGACCTGGAGAATTCCTTCTTCACGACCGTAGAGATGGCTGGTCCCGGTTTCCTGAACTTCCGCCTGGGTGACAAGTGGTTTGCCGACACCGTGGGTGCCGTGGAGACCGAGGGTGAGGATTACGGCAGCAACGATATGCTGACCGGCAAGAAGTACATGGTGGAGTTCGTCTCCGCCAACCCCACCGGCCCGATGCACATGGGCAACGCCCGCGGCGGCGTGCTGGGTGATACGCTGGCTTCCGTGCTGCAGAAGTCCGGTGCCAATGTGTGGCGTGAGTTCTATGTCAACGATGCCGGTAACCAGATCGAGAAGTTTGCCAAGAGCCTGGAGGCACGCTACATCCAGATCATCCGCGGCGAGGACGCTGTGGAGTTCCCGGAGGATGGTTACCACGGCGACGACATCCGTGAGCTGGCCCAGGCCTTCTATGAGAAAGAGGGCGACAAGTATCTGGAGTGCAGCGAGCAGGAGCGTCACGATGCACTGGCAAAGTTCGGTCTGGAAACCAACATTCCCAAGATGCAGCGTGACCTGGCCCGCTATGGCATCCACTACGATCAGTGGTTCTTTGAATCCTCCCTCCATGAGAGCGGCTATGTGGCCGACTCCGTGGGCAAGCTGACGGAGATGGGCTACACCTATGAGAAGGACGGCGCTCTGTGGCTGAACACCAGCCGCATCTTGGGTGAGAACCTGAAGAAGGCTGGCAAGAGCGATGAAGAGATTGAGAAGCTGGGTCTGAAGGACGACGTTCTGCGCCGTGCCAACGGTTTCTATACCTACTTCGCTGCCGATATTGCCTATCACCGCAACAAATTCGCTGTTCGCGGTTTCGATAAGGTCATCAACATCTGGGGCGCTGACCATCACGGTCATGTGGCCCGTCTGAAGGGCGCTATGGATGCCCTGGGTCTGAACGGCTCTGAGCGTCTGGACATCGTGCTGATGCAGCTGGTGAAGCTGGTCCGCGACGGTGAAGTGGTCCGTATGTCCAAGCGTACCGGTAAGGCAATCTCTCTGACTGACCTGCTGGACGAGATCCCCGTGGATGCCTGCCGTTACTTCTTTAATGCCAAGCCGGAGACGCAGATGGAGTTCGATCTGGGTCTGGCCGTCCGGGAGGACAGCGAGAACCCCGTATACTATGTCCAGTATGCTCACGCCCGGATCTGCACCCTGCTCAAGGCACTGGCCGAGGAGGGCTACACCGTGCCCGCCGCCGCAGATGTGGACTTCAGCCTGCTGACCCACGAGAGCGAGAAGGCTCTGATCAAGCAGCTGGCTGTGTACTGCGAGGCAGTCCGTCTGGCAGCTCGTGACTACGATCCCAGCCATATCAACCGTTACCTCACCGATCTGGCAGCCGCTTTCCACAAGTTTTACAGTGCCTGCCGCATCAAGGGCGAGGAGGAGAATGTCCTGCGTGCCCGCCTGAAGCTGGCCGATACCACCCGCAGCGTGCTGCGCAACGGTATGACCCTCATCGGCTGCGCTGCACCGGAGAAGATGTAAGTCTTTGCGTTTTAATAGAGTAAAAGCTCGGATGATGATTCATCCGAGCTTTTTTCTGTCTGCCAAAGGATGCCGGAGCGGCGAATAAAACGGGTGTCATATGATGGGGGAACTTCCCCAAATGGGGAACGAGAGGGCCAGAATTTTAAAAATCATCTAAAAAAACGGGACGAAATTCAACTATATGCACAGAACGGTGAGAGGCACATCCATAAAAACTATATAAAATGTCAATAAATGGTTGACAAATGATTGGAAAAGGACGATAATTAGTACACGGAAGAAACCAACCATTTTGGCCTTGATAGGAGAATTTGCCGTGAAATCAACTGGTATTGTGAGAAAGGTAGATGAACTGGGCCGTATTGTGCTGCCCATTGAATTACGCCGTACATTAGACATTGCGGAAAAGGACGCGCTGGAAATTTATGTGGAGGGGTCTTCCATTGTGCTCAAGAAGTACAGACCCAGCTGCATTTTCTGCGATAGCACGAAGGATGTCGTGGTGTTCAAAGGGAAAAATGTTTGTCCCAGATGCCTGCGTGAAATGAAATCTACGCTTTAATGTTTCACAAAAAAAGCTTGTCTGCAACAGCGATGTGCAGACAAGCTTTTTTATCATGTAAAATGAAAGATCAGGCCTTTAGAGCTGCCTCGTAGAGGGCGTTTTTATTCAGACCCGTGTCGCTGGCAACCTGCCGCACGGCCTCCTTCATACGCAGACCCTCTTGGCGCAGCTGCAGCACCCGGGCAACGCCGTCCTCCAAAGACATGGCGGGACCTTCCTGCCGTGCAGCTCCGGCAATCACCAGAACATACTCGCCCCGGGGCTCATTCTCCCGGTAGTAGTCCACCGCCTGCTGCAAGGTGGTGCGGCGGGTCTCCTCGTGGAGCTTGGTCATCTCCCGGCACAGGGCCACAGGGCGGTCGCCCAGAATGTCCAGCATATCACTGAGGGTGGGCCGCAGCTTATGGGGTGCCTCATGGAACACCATGGTGCGCTCTTCATCTGCCACTTCCTGCAAGCGAGTGCGGCGCTCCTTCTTGTTGGCAGAAAGGAACCCTTCAAAAGTGAACCGGGTAGTGGATAACCCGGACACGGCCAGAGCGGAGATGCAGGCGCAGCAGCCGGGGATGCTCTGGACGGTGATGTCCGCCTGGGCACACAGCCGGACCAGATCCTCACCGGGATCGCTGATAGCGGGGGTACCGGCATCCGTTACCAGAGCGCAGGTCTCCCCGGCCAGCAGCCGCTCTACGATGGCAGGACCGGCACTGGCCCGGTTGTGCTCGTGATAGCTGACCAGCGGCTTTTTGATGCCGAAGTGGTTCAGCAGTTTGACGGATACACGGGTATCCTCTGCGGCGATAAAATCCGCCTGTTCCAGGGTTTCCACCGCACGGGGGGAAAAGTCGCCCAGATTGCCGATGGGTGTTGCCACCAGATATAATGTTCCAGCCATAGTGTTACCTCTTATCTCTGAAATAAATGGTGTCCAGCTCCGGTGATGGTGCCCCGGAACTGTCTTGCAGCAGGAGCGGTGCTTCAACGCGCAGACCGGTCTTGCCGCCCCGCCGACACTCCAGCAGGAGCAGGGAGGGGGCGGACACCGCATTTTTTTGTATCAAACGGAGTCGTTTGGGCTCCAGTCCCAGCCGTCGGGTTACGTCCATCAACTCTGCCAAACGCTCCGTGCGGAATACCAGGGCCAGCCGACCGCCCCAGCACAGCAATCGGGCAGCTGCGGTACAGACGTCCTCCAGTGTGCAGGTTAGTTCAGTGCGTGCCTTCTGACGGGCAGCTCCCTGCGCATGGAACCCGCTGTCGGCGGAAAAGTAGGGGGGATTGGCGATGACCAAATCGAAGGACCCGGCAGCGAGCTGGCGCAGGTCTCGCAGGTCTGCCTCCAGACAGGTGACAGAGGCTTCCAGACTGTTGAGCGCCACATTGCGCCGACACAAGGCACAGGCGGCTGGCTGCAGTTCCACATTGGTGATGTGCAGTGACGGCTCCCGGGCCAGCAGCAGCAATCCCAGCAGGCCGGTGCCGGCGCCCAGATCGCACACACGGTCCCGGCGGCGCAGGGTGGGGAAGGCCCCCAGCAGGAAGGAATCGGTACCGGGCTGGAAAAGCTGATCGTCAAAATAGAAGGAATAGCCACCGGGCCAGAGCTGATCGATCTTTTCCACGGCTGCCGCCTCCTTTCATAGTGCATCTATTGTAATATAAAATCAAAACACCTGCAACAGGAAAGATGCAGGGGAGAAATAGGCATAAAAAAACACCGGACAGCTATCCGGTGTTTTTTTAAAACTCTTTAACCAATTAGTCCTCAGCGGGAGCAATAGCGCCGTTGGGGCAGGTATCAGCACAAGTGCCGCAGTCCAGGCAGGAGTTAGCGTCGATCACGTAATGATCCTCACCCTGAGAAATAGCACCAACGGGGCAAGCGTCTGCGCAAGCACCGCAGCTGACGCAAGCAGAACTGATTTTGTAAGCCATGAGAGCACCTCCATTAAGATTTTGTGCTTACATTATAACATAGAAAAAGAAGATTGCAAGACTTATAACAATGTAATATAACGGTTCTGTCGGTAAAATTTAACAATTCATAGTTTCTTTACATAAAGGTCAAAGAAAGTCAATAGGTTAGTCTTGACTATCTTCTGGGAAAGCGATATACTATGGTCAAAGAAAGTCAAAGTCAAACAAGGAGGAGGAAATATGGGGATCTCAGATTTGATTGCCCGGTTCATTCAGGAAGAACTGGATGAGACGGACGGCGTGCTGGAATTGCAGCGCAGCGATCTGGCGCAGCGGTTTGGCTGTGTCCCCAGCCAGATCAACTATGTGATGTCTACCCGCTTTTCCCCGGAACGGGGCTATATTGTTGAAAGCCGTCGGGGCGGCAATGGCTACATCCGCATTACCCGGGTCCACATGGACCGGGAGACACTGTTGATGCACGTAATCAACAGTGTGGGGGATTCGCTGGACCTGAACAGTACCCGGGCTATCCTGAGCAATCTGGTGGAATCCGGTGCCGTGGATCGGCAGATCGCCCAGTGCCTGCTGGCAGCTGTCAGTGACCGGGCACTGCAAACTGTGCCGCTGGTCCACCGGGGACCTGTCCGGGCAGATATTATCAAACAGGTATTGATTCAACTTGTATAAATGGGAATGAAGGAGGTTATCCTAATGAAATGTGAACATTGTGGTATGAATGAGGCGACGTTTTACTATCGCAGCAGCGTCAACGGACGTGTGACGGAGCACCATCTGTGCCCCCAGTGCGCCCGTGAGCTGGGGTATGATCAGAGCATGAACAGCACTTTATGGGGTGACGACTTCTTCACCCGGCCTTTCCGGATGATGGAGTCCATGCTCAATGGTTTCGGCAGCCGCATGCTGACCGAGTTTCCTTCTCCGGTGGAGGTGCTGGACGAGGCACCATCGGTGTCACCTGTGCAGCAGGACCCTGCGCCGCAGGGGCTGGTCAGTGATGCCGAACAGAAGGCATTTACCCGTGAGTGCCGACGCAATGCGCTGCAAAATCAGCTCAATGCCGCGGTAAAAGCAGAAAATTACGAAGAGGCCGCACGGCTGCGGGACGAACTCCGCGGTCTGTCGGCGTAAGGCAAATTGTGCCATAGAAAGGAGTGTTCGTGAATGCGTGAAAATAAATTTACCCCCCGTGCAGAGGAGGCCCTGCGTCTGGCCCAGGAGGCCGCTGAGGAGATGGGCCACGGCTATGTCGGCAGTGAACATTTGCTGCTGGGTCTGCTTCGGGAAGAGGAGGGCATCGCCCACCGGGTGCTGGAGGAGTACGGTCTGACCGATGAGATGGTTTGCACCATCTTGCAGCGCAGTGTGGGCACCGGCCTTTCCGGAGCTGCGCCTTCCCAGGGGCTGACCCCCCGGGCGAAGGGCGTAGTGGAACTGGCCGTGAGTGAATCGGTGCGTTCCGGCGCCGGTTATATTGGTACAGAGCACCTGCTGATGGGCATTCTCCGCGAGGGCAACAACATGGCGCTGCGGATTCTGCGCACAGTAGGAATCGACGAGCGGAAGATGTACAGCAGCGTCGTCAAGAAACTGGGAGAGGCCCCCCGTGTCGTGCGCTCCACCGCCGGGAATACATCCTCCCGGGATGAGGGCAAGAAGGGCAAGACTCTGGAAGAATTTACCCGGGATCTGACCGAGGCGGCCCGGCAGGGACAGCTGGACCCGGTCATTGGCCGGGAGAAGGAGATCGCCCGTGTGATCCAGATTCTCTCTCGCCGCACCAAGAATAATCCTGTCCTGATCGGTGAACCCGGTGTGGGCAAGACCGCTATTGCGGAGGGACTGGCTCAGCGCATCGTTACGGCAGATGTGCCGGAGGAGCTGCTGGACAAGAAGATCCTGTCTTTGGATCTGAGCGGCATGGTGGCCGGGACCAAGTACCGTGGTGAATTTGAAGAGCGGATCAAGAATACGCTGGCAGAGGTGAAGAAGGATGGCAATGTGATCCTCTTCATCGACGAACTGCACACCATCGTGGGGGCCGGCAGTGCCGAGGGTGCTGTGGATGCCGCCAATATCATCAAGCCTGCTTTGGGACGTGGCGAGATCCGTGTGGTGGGGGCTACTACGCTGAACGAATATCGCAAGTACATTGAAAAGGACGCTGCACTGGAGCGCCGGTTCCAGCCCGTCACGGTCGGTGAGCCGACTGCCGAGGATTCCGTGGCCATTTTGAAGGGCCTGCGGGATAAGTATGAGGCCCACCATAAACTGACCATCACCGATGAGGCCATCGAGGCCGCGGTGAAGCTGTCCATCCGCTATATCAATGACCGTTTCCTGCCGGATAAGGCCATTGACTTGATGGACGAAGCTGCCAGCCAGGTGCGTATGGCTGCGGAAACCGCTTCACCAGATCTGAAGAGTCTGGAGGAGAAGATTGCCACGCTGCGTCGAGAGAAGGAAGAGGCAATCGCTGGGCAGGACTATGAGAAGGCCGCCCAGCTGCGGGATATCGAGAAGAACTATTTGGACCAGGAGGAGATCGAGCGGGACAACTGGCGCAAGAAAATGTCGGCCAACCGCGGCAGCGTAGGTGCCGAGGACATTGCCAAGGTGGTGGCCGGCTGGACCGGGATTCCTGTCACCCGCCTGACCGAAGATGAGAGCAGCCGTCTGCTGAAGCTGGAGGATACGCTCCATGATCGGGTGGTGGGCCAGGATGACGCTGTGTCCGCTGTGGCCCGCGCGATTCGCCGCAGCCGTGTGGGATTGAAGGATCCCCGCCGGCCCATCGGTTCGTTCCTGTTTTTGGGTCCCACCGGTGTGGGCAAGACGGAGCTGTGCAAGACACTGGCCGAGGCTATGTTCGGGGATGAAAACGCCATGATCCGCATTGATATGTCTGAGTACATGGAGCGGCACACCGTATCCCGTCTGGTGGGTTCGCCTCCCGGCTATGTGGGCCACGAGGAGGGTGGTCAGCTCACCGAGAAGGTACGCCGCAAGCCCTACTCTGTGGTACTGTTCGATGAGATCGAGAAGGCCCATGAGGATGTGTGGAACATCCTGCTGCAGATTCTGGAGGATGGCATCGTGACCGACTCCCAGGGACGGCGGGTGGACTTTAAGAACACCATCATTGTGATGACTTCCAATGTGGGTGCCCGGAATATCACTGCCGCTGCATCTCCTCTGGGGTTCCAGGGCGATGAGGCGACGGAGAAGGGCAACGAGGAGCAGCGCTTTGCACGTATCCGTGAGGCTGTTATGGAGGAACTGAAACGGACCTTCCGTCCCGAGTTCCTCAACCGCATTGATGAGACCATCGTCTTCCGTCAGCTGACCGAAGAGAATATCTGTGCCATTGCCCACCGGATGCTCCACAACACCAGCCGCCATATGGCAGAACAGGGAATCACTCTGGAAGCCGACGATGAGGCGGTGAAGGTGCTGGCTAAGGACGGCTTCGATCCCCAGTATGGCGCCCGTCCGCTGCGCCGTGCCATCCAGAGTGAGGTGGAGGACGCTGTGGCTGAGCAAATGCTGGAAGGCAAGCTTACGACCGGCGATACCGCACGGGTGGTCCTTCACGATGGGAAGGTTGCCATCGAGAAGTGAAAGACAACGTGATATTTTAAAAGAAAAGAGCCGCGATTTGCGGCTCTTTTTTTACTGAAAAGGCGCAAAGTTTACAAAATGTCCTTGTTTCCACATTTGCTTTGGTCTATAATACCTAACACAAAATGCGAGAGGAGATCGCTATGAGTATTCACTGGAACACACCTGGTTCTGAGGGTAACAGCAATCAGAACAACCCCTTTACCGGGCAGAATCCCTTTTCCGGATTTGCGTCCCGGGAACATAAGCCGAAGAAGGAGCGTAAGCCCGTCGGTACACCCTTGACCCGGACGCTGATCAATTTGCTGATCACGCTGATTTTCGGCGCTGTCTACTTTTATGTGACCCTGCCGGTCATCAACTTGAAGGCTCCGGACTTTTACGTATTTGCCCTGCTGCTGTGTGCAGTATACGCTGTGTGCGCTGTCATTACCTCTGGTTTTCAGGGTGACGGGGCCAAGGGCTATTTCAAGTTCGTCAAGAAGCAGTGCCGACTGCCGTTTTTTGCGGCAGCAGCCCTGGTCGTGATTGCCCTGGTGGGCAGCCTTCTCAGTTGGGAGGTCATCCGTGCCTCCAGCTATCGGGATATCCTGGACATCGAAGATGGTAACTTCGGCAAAGAAGTGGAAGAAATCTCTTTTGATCAGATTCCCATGCTGGATGCGGATTCCGCTGTGAAGCTGGGTGACCGTAAGCTGGGTGAACTGGCGGACATGGTTTCTCAGTTCGAGGTAGCCGATGATTATACGCAGATCAACTACGGCGGTCGTCCCGTTCGTGTGACGCCCCTGCGTTACGGCGATTTGATCAAGTGGTTCAACAACCGCTCCGACGGTCTGCCCGCTTATCTGATCATCGACATGGTGGATCAGGACGTGGAAGTGGTGCGTTTGGATGAGGGAATCCGCTATACCACCGCAGAGCACTTTGGCCGTAATCTGTACCGCCACCTGCGCTTCCACTATCCCACCTATATGTTTGACGAGCCTGCCTTTGAGATTGATGAAAAGGGCAATCCCTACTGGGTCTGCCCCCGAATCAGCAAGACCATCGGCCTCTTCGGCGGCACAGATATCATCGGCGCTGTGCTGGTCAATGCGGTGACCGGTGAGAGCCAGTACTATGAGGTGAAGGATGTACCCAACTGGGTGGACCACGTCTACACGGCGGATCTGATCATGCAGCAGTATGACTATCACGGTAAGTATATTAACGGCTTCATCAACTCCGTGTTCGGTCAGCGTGGGATGACCCGCACCACCCAGGGCTACAACTACATTGCCATGGGCGGCGACGTTTATATGTATACGGGCGTGACCTCTGTGGTCAGTGACCAGTCCAACGTGGGCTTTATCCTGTCCAACCAGCGCACCAAGGAAACCAGTTTCTATCAGGTGGCCGGTGCAGAAGAGTTCTCTGCCATGGCTTCTGCCGAGGGTCAGGTCCAGCAGATGAAGTACAAGGCAACCTTCCCGCTGCTGCTGAATATTTCCAAGCAGCCGACCTACTTCATGGCACTGAAGGATGCCGCCGGTCTGGTGAAGATGTATGCCATGGTCAACGTCAGCCAGTACCAGATCGTGGCAACCGGCAACACCGTGGCGGCCTGCGAGAGCAGCTACCGTACCATGTTGGCAGAAAAGGGCCTGATCAGTAAGGATGAAACCGATGTTGTGGTCAGCGACCAGGAGGAGATCAGCGGCGACATTGCGGAGATTCGCAGTGCAGTCATTGACGGTAATACCTGGTACTATTTCCGCCTGGAGGAAGGAGAGACCTACTATGCCATCTCCGCTGTTGAGGATGAGAATGTGGTGATCCTCAACAAGGGCGATCATGTGGTGGTCAAATTTTCCAAGGGCGATGGCGCAATCCGCAAAGCGTACAGCGTCGGCCCTGCCGGTGCGGAAAAGGCACCTGTCGAGACCGAGAAGGAACAGCTGCCTGCTGCTGGCGAGGCCCCGCAGGGGGATCTGCCCGCAGAAGAGAATTTGATGGATACAGCACCTGCACAGCAGTAAGCAGGGATAGAAAAAGACCGCCTTGGGGCGGTCTTTTTTTGCCCAGCGGAGGCGGCTTGTCAGCGGTAAACGGCAGACGATTCATGCAGAGAAACAAAATTGTCTGGGGAAAGAGGATTTGCCCTTGACACTTTTCCACAATCCGTATAAAATTAGGAAGGATTATTATTAAAAGATAAGGGGAATCTTTTGATTATTTTCTGCATAAAGGAATTGTCTGTGGGCAGTTCTTTCGATAAACACACAAAATCATAGGAGGAAAACAGAAATGACACCCTATATCATAGCTGCAGTTGTGGCTATCGTTGTCGGCGTGATCTGTTTCTTTCTCGGTATTCAGCACCGCAAGAATGTTGCGGAAAAGGAAATCAATGGCGCAGAAGCAGAAGCCACAAGAATTATTAACGAGGCCATCAAGAGCTCTGAGAGCAAGAAGCGCGAAGCACTTCTTGAAGCAAAGGAAGAGATCCTGAAGGCCCGCAGCGAGTACGAGAAGGAAGAGAAGAGCCGCCGTGCTGACCTGCAGAAGCAGGAGAGACGACTGCAGCAGAAAGAAGAGAATATCGATCACAAGACCGATATGATCGAGAAGAAAGAAGAATCTCTGGCATCCAAGCACGCCGCCGTGGAGCGCGAGCAGGAAGAGATTCGAGCCATCAAACGCAGCCAGACCGAGATGCTGGAGCGCATCTCTGGTTTTACCGCTGAGGAAGCCAAGCAGTACCTGATCGATCAGGTAGAGTCCGAAGTGACCCACGAGTCGGCCATGAAGATCAAGGAGATCGAGGCCCGTGCCAAGGACGAGGCTGAACAGCGTGCCCGTGAGATCGTAGCCACCGCCATTCAGCGTTGTGCTGCGGACCATGTGGCTGAAATTACCGTCAGTGTGGTGCCCCTGCCCAATGACGAAATGAAGGGCCGAATCATCGGTCGTGAAGGCCGCAACATCCGTACGCTGGAAACCCTGACCGGCGCAGATCTGATTATTGATGATACCCCCGAGGCGATTACCGTTTCCTGCTTTGAGCCTGTCCGCCGTGAGGTGGCCCGTCTGGCACTGGAGAAGCTGATTGCCGATGGTCGTATCCATCCCACCCACATCGAGGAGATGGTGGAGAAAGCCCGCCGCGAAGTGGATGCTGTCATCCGTTCCGAGGGCGAGCGTGCCGTGCTGGAGACGGGTGTCCGGTCCCTGCATCCGGAGCTGCAGAAGCTGCTGGGCCGTTTGCATTATCGTACCAGCTATGGCCAGAACGTGTTGCAGCACTCCATCGAAGTGTCCCATATCGCCGGTATGATGGCCGCCGAGCTGGGCGTGGACGTGAACGCTGCCAAGCGTGCCGGTCTGCTGCATGATATCGGTAAGGCCGTGGACCACGAGATGGAAGGTACCCATGTGGCTCTGGGCGTGGAATTTGCCCGGAAGTACCACGAGAAGGAAGATATCATCCATGCCATCCAGGCACACCACGGCGACGTGGAGTGCAAGACGGTGGTGGCCTGTCTGGTGCAGGCAGCCGATGCTATTTCCGCTGCCCGTCCCGGTGCCCGCCGTGAAAATCTGGAGAACTATATCAAGCGTCTGCAGAAGCTGGAGGAAATCACCAGCAGCTATCCCGGCGTGGAGAAGAGCTACGCCATTCAGGCTGGCCGTGAGGTCCGCGTGATGGTCAAGCCCGAGCAGGTCAATGAGGACCAGATGGTCCTGCTGGCCCGTGAGCTGGCCAAACGGATTGAAAACGAACTGGAGTATCCCGGTCAGATCAAGGTTCACGTTCTGCGTGAAACCAAGGTCGTCGAATACGCCAAGTAAGTGAAGTAATGAAAAGCACCCAATGCTCTTGCATTGGGTGCTTTTTTATGTATACAGATGCTTTTATGCTCGCAGCGTGATATAATGGCCCGTCTTTTCTTGCAGGAAGGTACGCAAGTCCTCCAACGTACCGCTTTGCAGCTGCGTCTTTTGCAGGAGCAGACCGTTCTCTGGCTGGAAAGCCAGGAAGAAAAGCGTGTCTGTTTCCACCACGCACAGCAGATCCTGGTATGTATAGGAGAGATTCTCTGCCGCAGGATCGTCCGTCGCGGGGGCATCGGGCGCGGGGACAAAGTCGACGCTCTCCTCCGTGAAGACCACACATACCTGTCCTTCCGGGAGCGTGGACCAGCAAGCCAGCAGTTGATCGGCGGGCGGGAGGAAGCGGTCCTTCTCTGCTCGTCCGGCGGTCACCAGAGCGGCCACAGACAACCCGAGGGAAACAAGACCCACCACCAGTGGGGCGGCCATCTCAGAGGGGGCGGCAAACCCTGCCACGGCGAAGAAAAAACCAATGGGCAGCAACAGCCAGCCAAGACCCCGCCGCCAATCAAGCCACAACGTGACGGCGGACAGCAGAACGGCCAGGGAACCCATAACCAGCGGCCACGGCAGTGCGGCAGGTTCCATCAAGCCCGGTACAAGGAGAAAGAGCCCCAACACCAGGCAGACGCAGGACAGGATTCGACGGAACCACGGGCTTCTTTGCTGGCGTGGTGGATTACCTGCGTGACGGGTGTTGAGCCGATCCGCCATGCGCCACAGGCGGGGGCAGGCAGTGCGGCTTTTGTATTGCGTGTATTGTTCCAGTGCCCGGGCAACTTCCTGACGGCAGGCATCGGGGGAGAGGGGCATCAGGGCAAAGCGGAAATGCTCCATAGAATCGTCTCCTTTAGCAGTGATGATAGGATGAGTATACTGGGAAAATGTGAATATTTCTAGTGGTTTGTATCGAAAATCGCCCCTCCCGGAATTTCCGGAAGGGGCGATACGTTTGCAATGGTTTGGAAAGAACGTACAGGGGATCAGTCGTTTGTTGCCTCGTAAGGAAGGAAAGGAGACAGAAAACCCTTCTGACGCAGAGCGGCCTCAATCTCATCGAGAACTTCCTCGCTGGGAGCACCGATGTGATGGAAGTGGTAGCCTGAGGTGACATTCAGCAGCGGCGAAGATTTGCCGGTGCGAATTTGTTCCACAAAGACCTGCACATCCCGGCGGCTGCGGATATTCAGTGTGGCGGAAAGTTTGCCGTAGGCCCGGTGATTGACCATTACGTCCAGCACACTGCCGCCCAGATCGACGATGGTGGTCAGCTCCTCCTCTGTTTGCTCATTGGTATGACTCATCTTGAACAGCCGCACGACTTCGTCGGATTTCTCCAGCAGATAACCGCGGGCCGTGGCTATGATGGGCAGACCTTCGGTACGAAGCAGCGCAATGTCCTGCACGACGGCCTGACGGCTGACCCCAGTGGCTTTGCCCAACGCACTGCCAGACAGGGGTTTGTCAGACTGTGTCATCAGTTCCAGAATCTTTTGACGGCGTTGTGCACCGGTTAATTCCATCATTGTGTCACCATTCCTTTCGTAATACTGGTTGGTCAAGCACTTATTCCGTGACCCGCAGGTGCTTGAGACTGATATCCATGATGGGGGCGGAGTGGGTCAGAGCGCCACTGGAAACAAAGTCCACGCCCACATCTGTGATTTTACGGATATTCTCCCGGGTGATATTTCCGGAGCACTCGGTCTGCGCACGGCCATCGATGAGACGGACGGCCTCACCCATCTGCTCGGGCGTCATATTGTCCAGCATGATGATGTCGGCACCGGCCTCCACGGCCTCACGCACCATCTCTAGATTTTCTGTCTCTACTTCAATCTTGCGGACAAACGGAGCGTAGGCCCGGGCGGCCTTGACAGCGGCGGTGATGGAACCGGCTGCGTCAATGTGGTTGTCCTTGAGCATCACACCGTCAGACAGATTGTAGCGATGGTTGGTGCCGCCGCCCACCTTGACAGCGTATTTTTCAAAAACACGCATACAGGGGGTGGTTTTGCGGGTGTCCAGCAGGGTGGTTTTGGTTCCCTCCAAAAGCTGGGCCACGGAGTGGGTATAGGTGGCAATGCCGCTCATGCGCTGGAGATAGTTCAAAGCGGTGCGCTCACCGGAGAGAAGGACGCGGATGTCGCCGCGGACGGTGGCCATGTGGTCACCCTTCTTCACGAAATCGCCGTCCTTCACATCGAAGATGACCTC
>RCNI01000655.1_pt1 | contig 20659 bp, 29 predicted proteins | sample 2041151 | NCBI WGS metagenome assembly RCNI01 (sample SAMN09708214, study PRJNA481090) | feces metagenome | isolation source: feces | place: Antarctica: Albino Rookery | reverse complement strand
CTGGGCGGCAATGCGGCCCAGACATACTACGATCTTGGGGCGAATCATCTGAAACTGCTGCCGGAGCCAAGGCATACAGGCTTCACGCTCGTCGGGAAGGGGATCACGATTTTGGGGCGGACGACATTTCACAATGTTGGCAATAAAAATATTGGTGTTTCGGTCCAGATCAACTGCTTCCAGATACTGGTCCAGCAGCTTGCCGCTGCGGCCAACAAAAGGCAGACCCTGCTCGTCCTCATTCTGCCCGGGGCCTTCACCGATGAACAGAACCTCGGCATTGGGGTTGCCCATACCAAATACCACGTTGGTACGGGTTTCGCATAAGCCGCATTTGCGACAGGCAAGACATTCCTGCTTTAAAGTTTCAAAATCCATTTTTTCACGCTCCTATCACTGGCAATCAGTATACCATATTTATGGAATGAAAATAAGCGATTTTGTAAAAGATACGGGCCTTTCAGCGGCGTGAAATGAGACACTCTGAAAATTTCCATGATAAATTTAGGATCTTTGCGCTTTGTAGTTGCATTTGAACACAAAATATATTATAATAAAACTATTCGGACAGGGCCGGTATGGTGTACTGTTCGGTATACGGATGTGGGTCCTGTGCGACGGGGCCCCATGAACCATGTCAGGCGGGGAACCGAGCAGCATTAAGTGGTCCGCTCTGTGCGCCGCAGGTCACCTGCATCCGTATACCAAGCAGCACAGCAGAGGCGGGAAGTGCTCCCGCCTGGCACTGTCCGTTTTTTGTAAGTAATCCGGGGGTGAAAGAATGTATCGAGCACTTTACCGAAAGTGGCGCCCGATGCGCTTCGAGGATGTAGTAGGGCAAACAGCCATTGTTACTGCATTGCAAAATCAAATCACCGCCGGCCGCGTGGGTCATGCTTATATGTTTACCGGAACCCGAGGTACCGGCAAAACCACCTGTGCCAAAATCTTTGCCAAGGCTGTTAACTGTACGCATGGTGAAAATGGCGATCCCTGCGGTCAGTGCGAAGTGTGCCGCGGTATTGACGATGGCAGCATTCTGGACGTAGTGGAAATTGATGCCGCCAGTAATAACGGTGTTGACAATATTCGTGATCTGCGCGATGAAACTGCTTATACGCCCAGCATCTGCAAATATAAGGTGTACATCATCGACGAGGTGCATATGCTCTCCATTGCAGCATTCAACGCGCTGCTCAAAATTATGGAAGAGCCGCCCAGTCATGTGATCTTTATCCTTGCAACCACCGAAATCCATAAGGTTCCGGCCACTATTTTGTCCCGCTGCCAGCGATATGATTTTGGCCGTATTCGCCCTGAAGATATTGCAGAGCGCATTCAGTATATCGCCGGCCAAGAGCAGATTGATCTGCAGCCCGGTGCGGCTGCACTGATTGCGCGTCTGGCAGATGGAGCGCTGCGTGATGCCTTATCCATTCTGGATACCTGCGCCGGCGTAAGCCAGCAGGTGGATGAAGAGTTGGTGCGCCGCATGGCCGGCGTCACGGATAAAAGCTATCTGTTCCGGCTCAGCGATGCGCTGCAGGCAGAAGATGCCGTAGCAGCTTTGGAAGAATTGGCGGAATTGCGGCAGCGTTCGGTGGATGTGAAACGTCTGTGCGAAGAACTGGTAGGCCATTATCGCAATTTGATGCTGGCCGGTCTTCCCGGCGGGAAAGGACTGCTGACCGGTGTTGCACCGGAAGAAGAGCGGCGTTATCTTGAAAAAGCACAGCAGATTTCCCGTGCGGAAGCGATTCGCGCAATCAAACTGCTGGGCGGTGCAATGGAGAAAATGAACCGCGGAACAGACCAGCGCATTGAATTGGAGCTGGCACTGTTTGCCATCGCGGAGCATCCGGCCGTATCTACAGCCGTGCCTGTGCAGGCGGTTCAGCCCGTGCAGCAGCCGCAGGGATTTGCAGCTGCTCCGCAAGCACATTCCAACGCCCCATTGCAGCAGGCTCCGGCGGCATTTCAAAGTGCTCCTGCCCCTGTGCAGTGTGCGCCGGAATCGGAGAAAGCACCGGAACCCGCACCTGCTGCCCAGGCAGAGCCTGCAATACCGGAAGCCCCCATTCAGATGGACCCGGAGGATCTGCCTCCCTGGGATATGGAACCGGTGCAGATGAAAGAAGTTCCGGAACCGGCTCCAAAGCCCGTGCAGAAGCCTCAGCCTGAACCGCGTCGGGCAGCACCGGCACCCGGTGAGCAGAGCGATCTGAAACCCTTTGAGCCCTGGAATCAGGTAGTGGCAGCGCTGGAGAGCCGGGATCATATGCTTTACTCGGTGCTCAAGACATCCAAAGCATATTGGGATGGCCGACGGGTGCTGATTGACGGCGGCGATGTATTCCGGGATTACATTCGCAGCCGCAAAGAAGGTCAGCAGCTGCTCAAAGCGCTGATTGAAGAAGTAGCAGGTGTGCACTGCGGAATCGGTCCGTATACACCGCCACAGGAGAAGCAAGTTGAGGATCGCCCCACCCTGGAACAAACCCTGAAGAATATTCAGGCCGAAGGGGTAGAAGTGATCGATCGACCTGACGAATAAATGATACTGTCCATTAAAAAGGAGAATGAATTATGAAAGCAAGACTGCCTCAGGGCTATGGTAAGCCCGATATGAACGCCCTCCGTATGCAGGCTCAGAAGATGCAGGCCGATATTCAGGCAAAGCAGGAAGAGCTGGAAAACAGCGAGTACACCGGCTCTGCCAGCGGCGGCCTGGTGGAAGTTACCATGACCGGTAAGCATCAGATCACTGCCCTGCACATTAAGCCTGAGGCTGTGGATCCCGATGACATCGAGATGCTGGAGGATCTGGTAGCCGCTGCGGTAAACGATGCCGTCCGTAAGGTGGATGAGTCTGCTGAGACCGAGATGGGTAAGATTACCGGCGGTCTGGGCCTGGGCTTCGGTCTGTAAGAGGCAGAAACAATGGGATATAATGCAGCTCCTCTGGAAAATCTGGTGGAGCAGTTTTCCAAATTTCCGGGCATTGGTCGAAAGGGAGCCACTCGCATGGCTTACCAGGTGCTTTCCATGAAAGCAGACGAAGCCATGGCATTGGCTCATGCAATCGAGGAAGCACATTCCAAGCTGCACCGCTGCCGGATCTGTCAGGATTATACAGAGAATGAGGTTTGCCGGATTTGCTCTTCGGCTAAGCGTGACCCGTCTGTGATCTGCGTGGTGGAAAGCCCCCGCGATATCACAGCCTTTGAGCGCACCAGAGAGTATAACGGCCTGTACCATGTGCTTCATGGCCTGATTTCGCCCATGGACGGAATCGGTGCAGATCAGCTCTGTGTCAAGGAACTCCTGGCACGTCTGAAGGATGGTAAGGTCAGGGAAGTCATCATGGCCACCAACCCTACCGTGGAAGGCGAAGCTACTGCAATGTATCTGGCAAAGCTGGTCAAACCGCTGGGGGTTCGTACAACGCGCCTTGCATATGGTTTGCCGGTTGGATCCAGCTTGGAGTATGCCGATGAAACAACTTTGTATCGTGCCCTTTCCGGTCGCGATGAGCTGTGATACAGGCAATCGACACAAAACTGCTTGACAATCTGGATTTATGTATTATACTATATTATCACTGGTTCTAAGATAAGGAGGTGGCAAAATGCCCGAAGCAAAAGTGGGAACCAAGGTCATTACGGTGAACCGGCAGGCCCGACACGAGTATTTTGTCATCGAAGCTCTGGAGACCGGGATTGAACTGGTAGGCACTGAGGTTAAGAGCCTGCGCGCCGGAACAGTAAACCTCAAAGACTCTTGGGTCGAGGTGGAAAACGGCGAGCTGGTGGTGCATGGAATGCACATCAGCCCTTATGAAAAAGGCAATATCTTCAATCGGGATCCAATGCGCCCGCGCAGATTGCTGGCACATAAAAATGAGATCCGTAAGCTGGCCCAGCAGGTTAAGCTTCAGGGATACACTTTGGTGCCTCTGTCGCTGTATTTCAAGCATGGCCGGGTGAAATTGGAGTTGGGCCTGTGTAAGGGTAAAAAGCTCTATGATAAGCGTGCCACCGATGCAGCGCGGGCCGCTAAGCGCGATATTGATCGTGCAATGAAAGGCCAGCGTGACTGATTCTTGTTTTTCTTCCGGAGTCCTTAAAGACTCCGGAAATCATGGGGATGTAAAGGTTTCGACGGGGGGAGGAAAGCGCGAGCAGCGGGCCGTGGATGGGAGCCACACGTTAAACGCTTCCAAAAAAAGTAACTGATAACAATAAGTTAGCAGTCGCAGCCTAATTAAGGCTGCTGTCCTGCCCACTCTAGTGTCGTGTGGGGTCAGGGCATCGTTTAGACACTGAACGTGAGCAGCCCTAAGCTTTGCGGTCGGCCATGAACTCATGAAGCTACCAGAGCGCCAGCCTGTTTGTCGGCTTGACGCCGAGGGAATGTTGTAGATAAACTGCGCCCGGAGATACTCTCGCGGACTTCCTTTCGGACACGGGTTCGATTCCCGTCATCTCCACCATATTGAGCCAAAAGCGAACCGTCGCTTTGGCGTAAAAGCTCCAGACTTGATGTTTCGGCATCACCTCTGGGGCTTTTTAAATTATAGGTGACAATCAGGTTGTCTGTGGTAATGATAACTTCAGAGACAAAAGTGTCCAGCAGGCGGCGCTTATATTCTATGCTTTGCTCGCCCGGCTGGCGCTGAAACTGCAGTAGCATAAATTCAAGCTGTTCCGGTGTGACCTTGGGCGCGGGCCGGGATGCTGAATTGATTTGGTACTGCAGGCGCTGGATCTCTGCGCTGAGCTGATCTAGCCGGGCAGTGAGCACTGCCGCACCGGTTCCGTTTTCGATGGCACTGATAATATTATTTTGTTTTCTGCGGGCTTCCTTCTGGGCGGCCCGCAGTTCTTGTAGTTCGGAGCTTTCGGCTTTTGCCAGGTCCTTCTCCTGTACTTCCATGCATCCTCGGATGATTTGCTGTATCCGTTTCGGATCATTGATAAAGGAAGCGGTCATTTTGGTCACAGTGTCTTCCAGCTGATTTTTGCGGATGGATTTCATATCACAGCGCTTTTCGCGGTGCCCTTTGCAGGCGTAGTACTGGTGAAAGCCGCCATTGCCTGTGCCAGACATGCCAATGAAGGGGCTGCCACATTCACCGCACACCACCTTACCGGACAGCAAATAGGGGATGATGGCCTTACTGCGGGAAGGTGCGCCCTGATTGGCTTGCAGCCGGGCGCGGGCACGGGCAAAGGTTTCCTTGTCCACGATGGCCGGAATAGCATCTTCTACCCGGACGCCGTGGCTTTCGTACACACCAATATATTTTTCAGACTGGAGCATGATCCGGAAGCTGTTTTTATTCCATTTACAGCCCCGGCGGGTGGGGATACCCTGGGCATTGAGATCCTCGGCAATCTGCGCGGCAGTGATGCCGGCAGCGTAATCTGCAAAGATTTTGCGCACGATTGGGGCCTCTGCGGGGTTGGGCAGATATTTATGATTTTCGATTTTCAGGCCGAAGGGCGGAGTACCGCCCATGGCTTGGCATTTGCGGGCGCTTTCATTCATACCCCGGCGGATCTTCTGGCTGAGCTCGGCAGAATAGTATTCGGCCATGCCTTCCAACAGGGATTCCAGAATGATGCCTTCCGGGCCGTCCGGGATGGATTCTGCTGCATAAAAGATTGATACACCATTTTTGCGCAGTTGGGATTTATAAATTGCGCTGTCGTACCGGTTGCGGGCGAAGCGGTCTGTTTTATAGACTACCACAGCCTCAAAGCGGCTATCAGCACTGTCGCGGATCAGACGCTGGAAGTTGGGCCGGTCGTCGCTGGTGCCGGAAATGTGACGGTCTACATACTCATCCACCAGGCACAGGCCATGGCTGGCGGCGTATGCCTCGCATACGCTGCGCTGACCTTCGATGCTCTGTTCTGTCTGATTGCCGCCCTCACTATATCTGTAATATGCAACCGCCGTGATCTGTTCACCGGCGGCTTTTTTCTTTTTAGGCTTTGGCATTTGGATTCTCCTTTATTATGGTTCCCCGGCACCAGAGAAGAGGACCAGGATCAGAGGCAGCAGTAACCCGGCTACAAGATAAATGACGCGCTGGGTGCGGGGATTGCACCGGGCGGCCAGACCGCTGACAGCACCGGTGAGTAACAATACCGCAATTCCAAGAAGAACACCGAAACTGATAGCTGTCAGATAGGCGTGGCCGAAGCTCAGTGAATGGGCGTTGATTTCCCACGCAACTGCACAGCAACCGGAAAAGGCGGCGAACCATTTAGAATAGCGCAGATTTTTGCGGTCTGACTCCAGCCACCGCAGCTGCTGGAGCTCTTCGCGCAGTTCAGCATTCTCCTTGCGGAGCTTTGCGGGCACATCAAAATCCAATCCATCATCATCCCTGCGGTACAGGTCCAGATCATCAGACATAGCAATTCTCCTCTCATACAGAATATGTTTTAATCAGCGGACAGCAGAAACAAAATATACAGCTTTACCAAGGATCTTGATTTCATCCAGTTCCTCGCCGGCATACTCCATCACCTGGAATGCAGGGTTTTCCGGGCGCAGGATCAGGCGGCCGGGGATTTTGTAGACGCGCTTCAGGGTGGCTTCGTCGCCGATCAGCACAGCAGCAATCTCGCCATCATCTACATCAGGCTGACTGCGGACACAGACAATGTCGCCATCCATGATGCGGGCACCAATCATGGAATCGCCTTTGCATTTGAGTGCAAAATCTGCGTGGACAAAATCCGGCACAATAACCTGACCATCCAGGTTCTCCTCTGCCAGTATGGGGGTGCCACAGGCAATGGTGCCTAACAGGGGCACCTTTGTCATATCGGGAACGGGTTTACACCCTTCTGGGAGAGAAGGACCCATCAGTGCGCCTGGCGTTGTACGGAGTGCATTTGCAAAAATTGCTATCTTAGATTGAGGCAAATCAATACGGCCGCTTTCAATTTTACTGATAGATGTTTTGCTGGTATATCCGGTAAGTTCGGCAAGCTCTGACTGAGAAAGTCCAAGTTCCTCGCGGCGGGCTTTTATATTACTATAGAGTTCCAACATATTAACTCCTCCTTACACCTAAATAGTAGCCCAAAGGTGAAGAAAAATCAACAATTGCAAGAAAAATAGTTGACTGAAAGTGTACCCGGTGATATTATGTGCTTAAAGGATGATTTAAAATCATCTACAGAGTGAAAGGGGGAAGTAAGCGTGACTGATGTGCAGGCCTTGAGAAAAGCTATAGAAAACTCTGGAATGACAATGAAATACCTTGCAAAATCCATTGGATTGACTAGAGAAGGATTTTATAGGAAACTGCGGGGAGAAAGCGAGTTCAAAGCCTCCGAAATTGTACGGCTGTCTTATGAATTGCGCCTTGATGCTGTGCAAAGGGACGAAATTTTTTTAAATGTAAGTTGATTTAAAATCAACTTACTGATTGGAGGGCAATAACCTATGAAAGCCCACACCGTAATCAAAGAGGACAGCGAATACCAGGCCAGGGCCCTGCTGGCCCTGGCAGAGTTGTACTTCAGTGATCCGCAGAATCAGGCGGCCTTTGATGCATGGATGCAGAAAAGAGGTGAAAACGATAGAGTTGAACTGTGAACAATCTTTAAAAGGTGAGGTATATACGCGATGAAAGCCACAATTAAAATTTTTGCGTTGCAGTGTGGATGCCTGCTGTGTGGATTTTGGGCACTGCTGCTGATTGGTAGTCTAATTGAGAGCCTGACCCCATCGCCTTTTGGCACCATCATGCAATTGGTGGGCATTGGGCTGGCTGGGCTTGCTATGGGGGATCAGTCAGTAAAAGAGGAAAGGAAAAGCGAGCAGAAAAAAATGAGCCGATGCACACAACAACTGCGCAACGGCTCTGAGAAAGGATGTACGACTATGACAACGAAACACACAATCTTATCAGACTCATTTTACCACGGCCCAAAGGTGGCCGCAAGTGGCTCAGAGATACAACAGCAAAGCCTGACACATATGATGGAGGGAATGGACCACAAAAAACGCGTTAACTTCTGCCTATATAAAATTGCAGACCTGTGCGGACTGGAATCCCCCTTGAAGGTGCAGGACTACTGGCCCATGCTTGCGACAGTGGATAAACTTCCCCCCTATGAACTGGAGGCATTGGACAAGAAACTGACCAAGGAGCTTAATATTTTGGAAAATATGGGGGAGTGGGCCCACGATGGCTTGACCCTGCGTGATAAGATTGGCTTTTACTACATGGCACTGAAGCGGATGGAAGATTGGCCAGCTGGCAGGGCAGTACGGCTGGATCAGCCTTGCACCTGGGCACAATTCCGAAAAATCATTAGTGAGGAAGTGAACCTGATCTGCCATGACGAATGAAGAACTGGCAAGAAGAATCTTGGAAGAGAGAAAGTACAAGGCTCAGAGGCAGACGAGCCGCAATGAACAGCCGCCCTATTATATGTTGAACATCAGACACCCAGCGATTTCTACAATTTACAGTGAGTGGCGTAGTAATAAAGCACCATATGGCTGTCCACCCAGCGACATAGAACGCACTCTTTTTGAATTGGATATGATGGGGCCATTAGCCCGAAAGCTGCTTGAGCAGCATTTTGATACCATCGACCAGCTACGCAGCATATCAGAAAGGAGCACACAGTGATGACGATATATAAATATCTGTGCGACCACGAAGAAGATGCCCGCTGTCGCCTGATTGGCAGTGACAGCTGGGGCGCGAGACACCTGCCGGAGTTGGGGATCAGCGAGGCAGCGAAGCTGGAAGAGCTTTGCCCTGCTGCCCTGTGCGGCCGCCTGCTGGAAGATGACCGGGGCTGTGAGGCACTGGCTACGAACAAAAGCACCTGCCGGGCCTGCACCCGGCGTTTTTTGGAAGCTGAGCTGCCGAAGGAGCTGAGGGAAGAATGCCAGAAGAAAGAATTATTGAGGTTAACGGAGTGACAGTGGTACCGCATCAGCAGTACCCAGGGAATTATCCGGCGGCGCAGTGCCGTAAAACCGGTCTGCCGATGTTGAACGGGGGAAATCGAGGATTGTTCCCCGGCGGAGAATTATTTTCGTATACTCAGCGAAAAAAGGCCAAGCACCCAGTGCAGCCGGAAGAAAAGCCTGTAGCATGGTATCTGGTGCAGCATGGCTATGTGCCGCTGTACGAAAAATGGAAAGAGTGAGCGGATGGCAAGATTTATTTTCACCTACGGCATGGATCAGGGGTATCCCTTTCGGGGTGGGTGGACTGTAGTGGATGCACCGGACAGCAAGAAGGCTGTGGCGGCATTCCGGGCTTTTCACCCTGATAGGGATGGACACAACGGCGTAGTGAACTGCGCGAAGATCTACACCGAAGATGAATTCATGCAGACAGAAATGTATAAGACCGACAACTGCGGCGGCAATGAAAAACGCTGTGTGCAGTGCGCTGGAGAATTTTTGCAAACAGGATGAAGAGTTTGCGCAGGCCGTGGTGCAGGGCGGTGCTTTCTGTGACTGCATGAAAGCGGTGGCCCAAAACTGTGGCAGCAGCATTTCTGACCTGGAGGCATTCCGGCGGGCAGTGCGGTTTTATTTCCGCGGCGCAGATGTGGAATTTCAGATGAGCATTGTGCTGTGCCCAGCCGATCGCCAAAAAGAGCCTGTGCCCGCAAGCGAGCCCCGGCCTGAGCGTAAGATTATCAGCCTGGCTGATTTTCTGTAAGGGGGCGGCCAGCATGACCAATCAGGAAAAGGCAGAAAATTTCGCAGCGTCAGCCCCAGAGCTGAGCAAGGACGAGCTTCGGAAGATCAATGAGCTTTTCCCGGCCTACATCTTCCGGCGCACGAGGGCCCGGGAAGTGTGGACAACCTGCTGCGGTCGGCATGCAGTGCTTGGCAGCGGGGAACTCCCGGAGATCATGAGTGCGGAGCATCAGCGGGAACCACCGCACTACAATGAACCGCGTCCAATCCCCGGCGGGCGCTGCCCCTTTTGCGGCAGGCCGGTGGTGATCAAGGAGCTGGGGCGCACCGGCCGCAGAGAAAACCTGTGGAGCTATCGGCGCACCATGGTGCTTCGCTGGTATCGCGGAGCGCTGTGGGGCACAGCATACGAAGCGGAAAAGCGCTACGAAAGTGAATTCAACCTGACCGCCCCGCCGCGGGTCCATCTGATGGCGGTTTACCGCTGGCGACCAGGAACGGCGGAAGGAACACAGAGATATTTCTATGATTACCCCTTTACCGCAATCGAAAAGCAGAACCACCCCATGCAATACGGAAAATGGCTGATTTCAAGGCCGTTTTCCTGGACATCAGAATTTGGCCTTGGCTATGACGTCATCGGTCTGGAAGAAGTGCAGAAAAGCCCCTTCCGGTACTGCCAGGCAGAAGAGGCAAGCAGCTTTACACACTTTGAGAGATTCCTGACTGCCTGCTGCAAAGTTTCCGGAGACTGTGAACGGCATGAAGAGCGCCGCAGGGCAGGTCAGAATGAATTGCAAAGGCTATACATCGGTGATCCGCAGCACGATCAGCAGGTGGATGCAGCCAGATGGGAGTGATGCCGGGAATCATGAGCAGCGAATTCATTTTCAAATTGGGCCCCGCAAAAGTCCTGAATCAATCCGGGGTGTTCTGGATGAGGATTTACTGGAAATTGTGAGGGATCGATTGCAGCGCTTCCAGGCCGGTCCCTACGCCTGCCGAGAGAATGCAGAAGCCTTGACACATATCGAAGAAGCCCTGATGTGGCTCAATAAGCGCGTAGAGGATCGCGCGCAGAGAGGCGTCCTGGGAACAGATCTCATCTGACTCTTTTCCAAATCAGACTATGAAAGGATTGAAATGCTATGGCAGAGAAGCTATGCGTCAAATGCGGAAAGCCGTTGCCAAACGACTGCGGCAGAATGAAGGTGTGCCCGGACTGTAAAAATGCCCGCCAGGCAGAGCTGCACCGGGCTGCAAACAAAAAGTGCGGAGACGAGTGGGAGAAGAAGGATCAAATCTGTGAGCGCTGCGGGGCGGTGTTCCATAGCAGGGGCCCAGCCAGGATGTGTGCTTTTTGCCGTCACCGGGGGCCCCATGGGAAAAAGCGCGTGGAAAAGGTACAGATCACCGAGCCTGTGATGCTGGACATGGTAACTCGCAGGCAGTATCCATGCGGCACAATGGAGGGCAGTTACCGCAGAGAAGATGGCGTAATCATCCTGCCGCCCTATGAGCCGCATGAACGTGAGCGCAAGCCCCCAAAAGAACCGCCAAAAGGAACAAAGCCGGGAAGCATGGCAGATGTGGATTATCGGTTGAATTTGTTGAATTATGAGAGACATACACAGGGGCTTCCGGAAATCAGCTACGGGCAATTTGTGAGCCAGCAGTATCAGCTGGAGCAGAAGCGAAAGAAAGGGGAGCGCTGAAATGGTGGTGGATCCGCCTGCAGCAATCGCATCTGTAGCGGTGGAGATTGTCCTGTTGGGCATTGCCTTTTGCCTGGGCATTCTGGGGGATACAATCAGGATCCTGATTGAGCAGCGCAGAGGCTACAAACATAGAAAGAAATAAAAACAGCCCGGCGGGTCAGCCCCTGCCGGGCATCCATGACGGCCCGCCAGTGCATTCATCGGGGCAGCACCGATGGGCCGCGTACCTATTTTATGTAATATATAGGGGCATTTTGACAAGGGGGCGGCGGCCCCCTTGCGGCCCTTGTTTCGCTTATTATTGTTAGGACATGGAAAGGTGGATGGATATGCCGTATCGGGAAAAAAGAATTTACTCGGGAGCCATGCTTGAGATTGAAAGAGTTCACTGCACCCGATCGGGACGTTGTATCTGCCGGAGAGGTTCCGGAAACGGAACGGGGAAAGCCCAGGAGCGCATCAACTTGAAAAATGCCAGAAAAAGGCTGATGCGCCTGCTGTGCGAGAATTTCACAAAAGGAGATCTGTTTGTTACCCTGACCTTCGATCAGCTGCTGTGTGCCGAAGATCGGAAAAAAGAGCTGGCTAAATTCTTGCGGAAGCTGCGCACCCTGTGCCGCAGGAAATCCGGGCAGGACCTGAGATACATATGCGTGCAGGAGGATCGGGCGGTACGGCCGCACTTTCATCTGGTGTGCGGCGCCTTCGATCCATCCGTGATGGAGCTGCAGGAGCTGTGGCCCTTCGGCAGGATTGATGTGGGCACTCTGGACGGGAATCCGGATTACGGATGGATGGCCCGATACCTGACGAAGCAGAAGGGGGACTTCCGGCACAAAAAGCGCTGGAACCAAAGCAAGAATCTGCGGGAGCCCTACATGCCGGAGCCGAAGATCCTGAAGCGGAAGAATCTAGCCAGCAGGCCGCAGGTGCCAAAAGGTTACTACGTTATGAGCGCGTACCGCCAAGCCACCGGGCAGGGCTACGAGTGGGAGTATGTGGTGGCCATCCGGGAGGATCGATTGCAGGAGCTGCCGGTGGAGATCCGGCTGAAGCTGGAGCAGAGCAAGGTCTGGGGAGAGTTTACTGGGCCGGAGGAGGACAGCTGAGCTGCGGGCATTGGCCGGCGGCTGTTAGCCATACCATTGCGAAAGTTCGCACTCTGAGTACTGAAAACCAGATGTTACAATTCTGCCTTTTTACGCGCGGGCGAATCATAATGCGCGGCGCAGGCCCGCCGATGGAATCAAATACGCGCGAAGTTGATTGCAATGAACGTGGCAGCCAGGTGATGAAATCAAAAAAACTGGTAATTGATAAAGACGGATATTTGCATGTTAATCACGATTTATGCAGATTTAATCGCAAAAACAGGGATTTAATCACAGAAAACGAAGAAATAAGAACAGGAGGAACAGGGAGAATGAGGATGGAAATTGAACGGAAGCTGAAAGAGCAGCTGCGCAAATACCCGGATGTGAGCCCCGGCGGGTGGAAGTGGGACAAAGTGATTGAGGCAACTCTGACGGAGTACCAGGACGGGCCGGAGCCTGCAAAGGCTGCCTTGCTGGAGCTGCGCTTCATCGAAGGCCGCCCCCAGGAGCAGGTGATGAAGGACCTGTGTATCTGCAAGGGGACCTACTGGAAATGGAAGCGGGAGGTTTTTGGCACACTGGGGATGAAGGCGGCTTATGCACACCTGATCCAGCCATGAAGCAGCACAAAAGGCGGCACCCTGCCGGAGCGCGGGTGCTGCCTTTTTGTGTGCAAAAAAGTCTGCCCTTATCAGAGAATTTGTAAAGGCATTATACTGAACACAAAGGAGGATAGGAGGTGCACAGCGGTGGCGGCGGCGAAAACAGACAAAACGAAGCGGGTTTACCGCAAAAACAAGACGAAAGGCAGCCGAAAAGGCTCAAAATGGCCTGAACACATCAAAACTGCTGCGCTGTGTGACCTGCTGACCGGAAACAACATTTGTGCGGTGGCCAAGAAATACGGGGTGCCGGAAAGCACCCTGCGCACCTGGCTGAACAAGGCCGAAAAGGCCGGGCCAGACGGCAAAAAGAGCATCTTTGCCGAGGCCAGAGAGGAGGCGGTGAGGGCCCTGCAGCATGATGCAGCTGCAGGTGCCCGCGCTTCCGTTCGGTACATTCGGCGCAGGCTGGAGGCCAACGACACTGACTGCGCCATCTATGCCGGCGCACAGGCCAGGCTGGATGCTGCGGACGGCATCAGCGTGGCGGAAGAAGATGAGGGCGGCACTGCATTGGCTGTGGTAGATGATCCTGCCGCTGCAATGACGGACGAAGAACGGAGCGCACTGCTTCGGGCTATGGATCGGCACCGGCCCATGAGTGATTTTGCGGCCGCCAACTATCTGCGGGCCCTGACCAGCGTGACCGACAAGGCCGGGCAGCTGCTGGGCGAGGATGTGCCCGGACAGGGTGAATTGAAAATCATCATTGAGGAAATCTGATGCAGGATCTGAATTTAAAAATCACAAAACGGCAGAAGGCCTTTATCCAGGCGGATGCGGACGAAATCCTTTTTGGCGGAGCGGCGGGCGGCGGCAAAAGCTTCGGTCAGCTCACGGATGCCCTGCTATATGCGCTGAAATTCAAGGGCAGCAGACAGCTGCTGATCCGGCGCAGCTTCCCCGATCTGGAGCGCAGCCTAGTGGATGTGCATCTGAAATTTTACCCGCTGAGCGTTTACGCCTATAACACCACCAAGCATCTTGGACGCTTTTCAAACGGAAGCATTATCGAATTTGGCTACCTGGAGCATGAAAACGATAAGTACCAGTATCAGGGCGCTGAGTATGATGTGATCCGGTTTGACGAGCTGACACAATTCTCAGAGGCGACCTACCTGTACCTGTTCAGCCGTCTGCGCGGCGTGAATGCCTTTCCGCGCAGCATGCGGTGCAGCACCAACCCCGGCGGCGTAGGCCACAGCTGGGTAAAAGCCCGCTTTGTGGACATCGGCGCACCGGATGTGGTGCATACCGTACTGGGCGAAAACGGACGGGAAACGGCGCGGCTGTTTTTGCCTTCCAAGATCGAAGACAACCCCATCCTGATGGCAGCAGACCCGGACTACAAAGCAAGGCTGGACCTGCTTCCGGAGAAAGAACGCCTTGCGCTGCGTGACGGCGTGTGGGATCTGCATGACGGACAATTCTTTGCAGAATTTCGTAGAGAGAAGCATGTGCGCCGACCCTTTGTAATTCCGGACGAGTGGCGCAGGTACGTAACCATGGACTACGGCATGGACATGCTGGCAGCGCTGTGGATCGCAGTGGACACGGCTGGCAAGGCTTACGTTTACCGCGAAGTCTACGAGGGCCGTGACAATGGCATGGGCCAGGATGGCAAAGGCCACATTGTGAGCGCGGCGGCCCGGCGTCTGAAAGAAGCCAACGGAACCGACCGCATTGATGCCTGGCTGGCACCGCCTGACCTGTGGAACCGCCACAGCGACAGCGGCAAAAGCACAGCAGACATGTTTGAAGCGGCGGGCATTGTGCTGGAAAAGACCAGCAACAGCCGTGTGTCGGGCTGGCAAGCGGTGCACGAATGGCTGGCAGACGAGCGGCAGGAGGACGGCAGCGAAGCCCCCAAACTGAAGATCTTTAACACCTGCCCGAACATCATCCGGACACTGCCGGAGGTGCAGTTTGACAGCCACAACCCTGATGATGTGGCAAACGAGCCTCACGAGCTGACCCACGCGCCGGATGCCTTGCGCGGCTTTTGCGTTTACTGGAGCAGCCCGGCGGATAAGCCGCCGAAACCGGAGAATTTTATACACCGCTATTTCCATATGGAGGACCAGAGCGACCCGCTTGGATTCGGTGATGACATTGAGGTGATTTGATGGAAGTGATGATGCTGGCCATGATGGCCATTGTGATTGTGGCAGGGATCGCGGCTGCAGGGTGTGCTGCCATGTGCTACCGGGCAGGCCTGCGGGACGGGCTGGCTGTAAGCCGGAATACAGATCCCGGGCCAGTTCTGCCGGAACGCAAGCCGAACCCGCCGGAAGAAGCCGAGCAGGATAAGCGCATCGATGCCATTCTGGCCAATGTGGAGGCCTATGACGGCACCAGCAATGGGCAGGAAGAGGTGAAATAAACATGGACGAAAGAAATGAATCACAGCAGCCTGTAGAAGAAGGAAAGAGAACACTGGACGCACAGGAGATATGGAGAAGATTTCAGGCCATTGTGCAGCAGCATCAGACGGTGCAACTGAAAACCCGCAGCGAAATCTGCCATAACTTTTTTGAGGGTGACCAGTGGCACGGCATGAAGAGCGGTGGAGAGCAGCTGCCCCAGATGAACATCATCAGCCCAATCTGCTTATACAAAATCGCAACCGTGTGCATGAATGACACGGCAATCATCTTTTCCGCCATGGATGGTGACCCCAGAACCAACGCAGTATGCGTTGCACTGACCGACTATGCCCGGAAAAACTGGGAACGGATGAAGATGGATCAGGCCAAATGGCAAGTGGTGGAAGATGTCTGCGTAACAGGTGATCACTATGTCTATGTTTTTGCTGAAGATCCCGGCGAGAGTGTTTACCGCAGCCGGGAACCGCGGCTGAAAATGCGCATGATCGACCGCACCGCCATTTTCCTGGAGGATGAGCAAGAAGCAGACCTGAATGAGCAGGATTACATCATCATTGCAGAGCGCAGCAGTGTTGCCAAGCTTCGGCTGCAGGCCCGCCGGGCGGGGCTAACGCCGGACGAGGTGGAGCAGATCACCGGAGATGAGGACACGGAGCAGATCATTGGGGAGACTACAGGCCAGGAAGTCAAAACTGACCTTGGAAAATGCACCAGCCTGCTGTATATGCAGAAAGTGGCCGGCGGCGTTGAATTCTGCCGCTGCTGCAAGAATGTGATATACCAGCCTATGCAACTGATCCGAGGCCTGAGCTGCTACCCCGTGGCGGGAATGCGCTGGAAGCGCAAGAAGGGCAGTGCCCGGGGCATCGGAAATGTGGAGCCGCTGCTGGCAAACCAGATGGAAATCAACAAAACGCTGGCTCGCCGGGCCCTAGTGGTGAAAAAGCTGAGCTACCCCACTATGGTGTACAACGAAACTAAGGTATCCAACCCTGAAGGGCTGAACAAGGTGGGCAGTGCAGTGCGGGTTCGCGGCAATGTGGGAACCATAAAAGAGGCCGTTGATATTCTGACACCGCCCGGCATGAATGCAGACGCGGCCAGCCTGGAAGCTGAGCTGATCAATAAAACCAGGGAGCTGGAAGGCGCAGGCGAAGCGGCCACCGGCCAGGTGGATGTGACCAAGACCAGCGGTGAGGCCATCAAGGCAGCCCGCGACCAGTCGGCCTTGATTATCAATAACCAGGCCGCAAACTATAAGCAGTTTGTGGAAGATTTTGCCCGTATTCTTGCAGCCCTGCGCATTGCCTATACAGAGGGCGGCATGTCAGTGAGCTGGCAACAGGAAAACGAGGACGGCACCGCATCCAAGATGCAGGAAATGATTCCTCAAGAAGAACTGCTGGAAATGGAGATCAATGTACGCATTGATGTAAGCCCGGCGGACCCCTACAGCGTATTGAGCCGAGAGGTTGCCTTGGGTGATGCACTGGCCAGAGGATACATCACTTTTGAGGAATACGTGGATTCACTGGATGACAACAGCGGCATCCCGAAGGATCGTTTCAAGGCAATCCTGGCTCGGCGAAAACAGGCTTTGCAGTCGAATACAATAGAAGAGCCGAGGCTGCAGCAACCGGGCAGCCTGCCCGATGAGCTGTCCCCGGAGCTTATGATGCAAATGATAGGAGGCGAAGGCGTATGAAATGTCCCAAATGCGCAATCGAGTTGAGGATCGCAAGTACCAGAACGCAAGTTGAAGGTGATAAGAGCCCGGATACTCCAACCCGAGTATACACGGTGCAGGATTTGACCTGCGTGAACCCGCAGTGTGAAAACTACGGCATGCCCGTACAGCAGACCCGGCACCTGCTCTATGAGGATGAGCCCCCTGTGGCAGGAATGGGTTTTACCAGCCCGAAGAACAACACTCAGGCCTAGAGGCTTGATATATTAACCCGAACCCGGCAGGGCAAACGCTGGGAAAATACCCCTGACAGGGCAAAAAGTCACACCCGGGCCAACCGGGCAAACAAAGGAGGACACCATGGACGCTAGCAACACAAACATTGATCCACAGAATACCGAAGTGGATCCTGAAAGCCAGCAGGACAGCAGCGCAGAGGGCGCAGGCAGTGAGAGGGTGCAGGAGCAGAACCAGCAGGCAGTCAGGAGCCAAGAACAGGAAAGCGGCCAGCAAACCGAAGCTGATGGACAGCGGGAAGGCACAGCTGAAGAGCCACAGGGCCAGAGTGCTGCACAACCTTGGAAGAACCCGGAAAACCGTGCAGCTGCCGAGCGCCGAAGAGAAGCGCAGGAAGCACAGCGGGAGAAATATTTCCGGGAATTTATAGGCGACAATCTGCTGAACCCTGCAACCGGCAAGCCTTTTTCCAACCTTGCCGAGTGGAATACATGGCGTCGCAATGCGGAGATTGTCGCAGCAGCCCAGGCCAGCGGCGTGGAAGACACATCGGCTTTTGCCGCTGGCGTGCGCCACGGAGAAGAGCAGGCCCGGCAGAATCTGCTTGAGAATGATCCCGAGGTTGCTGGGTGGCGTGATGAAGCTATGCACTACCGTCAGCAGGCCATGGACGCAGCTTTTACGGCAGACCTGAAGGAGATTCGCAAAGCCTACCCGGATGAGAAGGCCAAGAGCGTGATGGATCTGGGAGAGGATTTTCTTCGCCTGCGGGCGCACGGCGTATCCAACCTGGTGGCCTATGAAGCACTGCGTAGCCAGACCGGCCGCACAGAGAAAAACCCCAGTATGGGCGATGTAAAGCCCAACGGAGGTGCAAAGGATTTTTATACACACGACGAAGTAGCAAGAATGAGCAAGAGCGAAGTGGAAAAGAACTTCGACACAATCAAAAAATCCATGAAAAAATGGAAGTAAGGAGGACTGTATATGGCTTATAAGAATTTTATCCCCACTGTGTGGGCTACCGCAATAGAACGCGAACTGAATAAAAAGCTGGTATACGGTGAGGACTGTAACCGCAAGTACGAGGGCAACGTGAAAAAGATGGGCGACAGCGTGCGCATCCTGGGCGTGGGCAAGCCCACTATCACCACGCAGGAGGGCGGCGAGATCGTGTTGCCCGGCGCAGAGAAGGTGGCAGACACCAGCGTGACCATGGTGATCAACCATGTGTCCTACTTCGACTTTCTAGTGGACGACATCGATGCCCGCCAGGCTGCTGGTGATGTGATGGATGCCTTGAACGCAGAGAGCAGTGAGGGCCTAGCTGATGAGATGGATAAGCATATTGCATCCATGATGTCCAGCAAGTTGGCTCCCAAGCTGGAGGCAGGCCCCATCCAACTGACTAGGGAGAATGTGCTGAACTACATTGATGCTGGGCTGACCAAGCTGTACGAGAACAATGTGCGCCCCGAAGGCAAGATCGTGATGCATCTGCCGCCCTGGCTACACATGCTGGTGAAGCAGGCTTATATGGGACTGGACACCAACAACAGCAGCATGATGCGCAATGGCCGGGTTTTTCAGTACGGCAACGTTGAGATGAAGATGACCAACAACGTGGAACAGAAGGAACAGGTCTGGTACCCTGACATCCGCACGGAGCGTGCGCAGGCATTCGTCAACCCCATGACCCATGTCGAACCCTACCGTCCGGAAAAGCGCTTTTCTGACGCAGTGAAAGGTTTTGTGCTGTATGAAGCTAAGATTGTGCGCCCCAAGGAACTGATTGTGCTGCCTTGCCAGTTGCAGGGCTGATGCGCAGAAAGGAGTAATAGAACATGGCTGCAAAAGTAATCAACATCAATCAGCTGGAGCTGAACGAAACCAAAAAACTGACCGAAACCGAGGCCTTTACGCAGACCGATGGCGTGGCGCTTGACTTTGCCGGGCAGGATACCAAGATCCTGATTCTACTGGAGGGGAACGGCACTATTGTGCTGAAGGCGGGCACCGGTCCCTTTGCCTGCCCCGAAGATAAAACCATCGTACTGCCTGGCAGCGGTATCACTGCACTGGAGCTGGAGAGCGGCTACTGGATGCAGACCGCAGGCGAACACAAAGGCCGCGTGCTGATCACTGGCCCCAGCACCGCCACCGTGCGCACCGTGCTGCTGCAGTAATAACGCAAACCCGAGCCGGACCGGATGATTTTTCGGCCCGACTTTGTGACACGTACAAAAGGAAACACCCCGGGGCAGGGCCGGGGAACGTGGAGGGAAACATTATGGTGAAATACACTTGGAAAGAAATTAAAGCGGCAGCATTGCAGGAAGCTTTCAGTTGGGAAGGACACTCAAGTCTGACAGCATCTGACAATCAGGATTATCTGAATGCCATGCCGGATGCTGCAAATAAGGGCTTGCAGCGGATTTATGGGCGCATTACTCTGAGACACAGCAAAGAACTAGAATGCAAGCAGGGCATAAACCTGATTGACTTGGATAAAGATGTGACCGACTGGCGTAGCAGTGGACGGATGGAAGCTTGGCAGCAGACTGGAAACGGGATGTGTGAACTGACCGAGGACAGCCTGAAAATCATTGCACACCGATGGTTGCAGATCAATGCGCCACAGGCGGGTACAGTGGTGCTGCGCTACAATGCGTGGCCACCGAAAATCACGGAAAATACCGAAGATGATTTTGAATTAGATATTAAGCCGGATGCCGCAGTACTGCTGAGCTACTACATTGTGAGTGAAATCTACGGCGATGATGACCCCAGCATGGCCAGCAGTTACCGGAATCGCTACGAAATGGGTCTGGATGAACTGGAAATGACCGAAAGCCAAGAGCAAATTACCGTTGATGTAGGTGACTGTCCTACCTGGGATTTGTAAAAGGGAGGAGACTACATGGCCAGATTGCCAACATTGCCAGCGCCTGGCAGAAACCGGAAAACAGAAAACTATTTCAGTGGTGTAGACTATACCAACAATCCTGGGAATGTGGATGAAAGGCGCAGTCCCTGGGCACCGAACATGATTCGGGATGTGCCAGGTAAAGTACGCAAATGCATGGGCTATGAGCTGATCAACACAAAGCTGGATGCGGACAAGCTGCGGGGCATGGAGCTCTGGGTGGCTGCCTATACCGGCAAGGACAGCCCA
>RCNI01000653.1_pt1 | contig 20688 bp, 17 predicted proteins | sample 2041151 | NCBI WGS metagenome assembly RCNI01 (sample SAMN09708214, study PRJNA481090) | feces metagenome | isolation source: feces | place: Antarctica: Albino Rookery | reverse complement strand
ATAGAAGATTGGCTATTAAAGAGCATTTTAGTTAGAAAAATTAATAGGTAAATTTTCACTTTGAACTTTTAAAAACTAAAATTAAAAAAGACAAAATAGATTTTATAATAATTAAAATCTATTTTGTCGACAGCCTGAGACTATTTTATTAAAAAATAGTCTTTTTTTATTTGCATTCTTCTAAAAATAATGTTATCATTTACATGTAGTGATTCTCTTTTTGTACATTTATGTGTAAGCGATAACACACAAATTTAAATTGAATTTCTTTATTGGAAAATATTTGTTTAATTATTTTCTTAGTTAATTTATAATAATGTACAAGGGGGTGAATGAAATGTCTGTAACAATTAATAATATTGCAAAAGAAGCGGGAGTTTCTTTAGCTACAGTTTCAAGAGTTATAAATAATTCTGGATATGTTAAAGATGAGACTCGTGAAAAGGTTATAAAAGTTATAAATAAATATAACTATACTCCTAGTGCTATTGCTAGAAGTCTTTCTAAAAGTGTCACTAATACTATTGGAGTTATACTTCCTGATATTACAAACCCATTCTTTGGATCAATAATAAAAGGAATAAGTGATGTTGCAGAAGTACATAATCTTAATTTGATTCTTTGTGACTCTAACGAGAGTATCGATAGGGAAATAAAGGCAATTAAAACATTGAAAGAGCAAAGAATTAGAGGAATTATCATTTGTCCAACCTCTGTTGAAAATGATTTAAATAGCGAGTACTTAAAAGCTATTACAAATTTAGGTATACCAGTGATATTAGTTGATGGTAGTCTTAAATATCATAATTTCAACGGCGTTTTTGTGGACAACATTAAAGGTTCTTATGATGCTATTGAAGCTTTAATTAAAGCTAATCATACTGATATAGCTATAATTACTGGGCGTATGACATCTAAACCGGCTCAGGATAGATTATTAGGCTATGAAAAAGCATTATTAATGAATAATATTCCTATAAATAATGACTTAATTTTTTATGGAAATTATGAAGAAGAAAGTGGATATGAATGTACTAAGAAAATCTTAGCTATGAAAAATAGACCTTCAGCCATTTTTGTATGTAATAATCTTATGACCTTAGGTTGCTTAAAAGCTTTAAGAGAAGCAAACCTTGAATTATCAAAAGATATTTCATTAATTTCCTTTGATAATATACCTATATTAGATACACTAGGTATAAATCTTAGTCATATAAATGGTCCAACTAGAGAACTTGGAGAAATTGGTATGAATTTACTAATAGAATCTTTAAATAATGACTCTAAAAAAGAATTAAATAGTATAATAATAACTCCTGAACTTGTTTTGAAAGGTTCAGAAAAGTTAATAAAATAATTTCACGTTTAATTTAGAATTTTATACATTTTAAAGTAAGCGTTACCACATACTAGAAATATTCCACAATTAAAATCATTACTAAAATAAAATTTCATTAAAGAGGTGTAGAGTTATGGATTTATCAAACAAAATTAAAGCAGCTGCTGAGTACATAAAAGGTAAAAGTAAATATAACCCAACAATAGGATTAATATTAGGATCAGGATTAGGCGCTATAGCTGATCAAATAGAAGATGCTGAATATTTCCCATACAACGAAATTCCAAACTTCCCTGTATCTACAGTTGAAGGTCATGCTGGAAGATTAGTTATAGGAAAATTCCAAGGTAAAGAAGTTGTTGCAATGCAAGGAAGATTCCACTACTACGAAGGTTACTCAATGCAAGAAGTTACTTGCCCAGTAAGAGTAATGAGATTATTAGGAGTTAAAACTTTAGTAGTTACTAATGCTGCTGGAGCAGTTAACAAAGATTATACTCCTGGAGATTTAATGATAATATCAGACCACTTAAATTTATCAGGATCAAATCCTTTAATAGGTAAAAACTTAAGTGAATTCGGTACTAGATTCCCTGATATGTCAAATGCATATGACAAAGAATTAAGATCACAAGTTAAAGATATAGCTAAAAATTTAGGAATAGAAGTAAGAGAAGGTGTTTATGCTATGTTTAGTGGCCCAACTTACGAAACTCCTGCAGAAGTAAGAATGGCTAGAACATTAGGAGCAGATGCAGTTGGTATGTCAACAGTTCCTGAAGTTATAATAGCTAACCATAGCGGAATGAAAGTTATAGGTGTATCATGCATGACTAATATGGCTGCTGGTATCTTAGAACAACCACTTAACCATGAAGAAGTTATGGAAACTTCAGCTAAAGTTAGAAAGACATTCATAGAGTTAATGACTAACATTATAAAAGAGATTTAATTAAAAGTTAAATTAATATATTTCTTAACTTTTGTTAAATATAAAACTAGTATAAAAACATAAGAAAAGGAGAATAAATGTGGATAGGTTTATTGGTGTAATCGGTCTTATTTGTATTATTGGTATAGCTGTTCTTTTTTCTGAAAATAGAAAGAAGATCAACTGGAGATTGGTTGGAACAGGTCTTTTATTACAAATTATCTTCGCTTTATTAATCCTAAAAGTTCCTGCTGGTAGAGCAGTATTTGAATGGATTAGTAACGGAATAACTAAGTTATTAGATTTTACTAAAGAAGGTAGTTCATTCTTATTTGGACCATTACTTGATACAGACAAATTCGGTATGATATTTGCTCTACAAGTTTTACCAACTATTATCTTCTTCTCATCATTAATGAGTGTACTTTATCATTTAGGTATAGTTCAAGTAGTAGTTAAAGTTATTGCTAAAGGTGTTGCTAAAGCATTAGGAACAAGTGGTGCTGAAACTTTCAGTGCAGTTGGTAATATCTTCTTAGGCCAAACAGAGGCTCCTCTACTAGTTAAACCATACATAAAGAACATGACTAAATCAGAAATATGCGCAATTATGGTAGGTGGTATGGCTACTGTTGCCGGTGGTGTTATGGCTGGTTATGTAGCTATGGGTGTTAACGCTGGTAACTTATTAGCAGCATCAATCATGGCAGCTCCTGCCGGATTAATATTAGCTAAAATACTAGTTCCAGAAACTGAAGTTCCTGAAACTAAAGGTGGCGGAACTTTAGACCTTAAAGTTGAAAGCGAAAATGTTATTGAAGCTGCTGCAAATGGTGCTTCAGAAGGTTTAGGATTAGCTTTAAATGTTGGTGCTATGCTTCTTGCATTCGTTGCTCTTATAGCTATGATTAATGCTTTATTTGGAGCAATAGGTGGAATATTTGGTGCACCTTGGTTAAGCTTAAACTGGATTCTTGGTAGATTATTCTCTCCATTAGCATTCATAATGGGAGTTCCAACTAAAGATGTTTTCGTAGCTGGAGACTTACTAGGAATTAAATTAGCAGTTAATGAATTCTTAGCTTACTCACAATTATCAAACTACATAGCAAGCGGAACTTTAGAACCTAAGACTATAATGATATTAACTTATGCTCTTTGTGGATTCGCTAACTTAAGTTCAGTTGCTATACAATTAGGTGGTATTGGTGGATTAGCTCCAGAAAAGAAACCAATTATAGCTAAGTTAGGATTCAAAGCACTTTTAGGTGGTGTATTAGCTACTTGTATGACAGCTACTATAGCAGGTATCTTATTTAGTGCTTAATAATTAGAAAAATTTAAATTACTTAAAATAAAAGAACATTCTTCAATTAAAGAATGTTCTTTTTATTTAAACTATTATTTAATAACAACTAATTCTTTGTTTAAGTGATTTAATCTTTCACATCCATCTTCAGTTACTAATACTAAGTCCTCTATTCTTACTCCCATATCTCCTTGAAGGTATATTCCTGGTTCTACTGAGAAAATCATACCTGGTTTAACTTCGTCAGTATTAGTTGATCCAACATCACCAAAATCATGAGTTTCTATTCCTATTGAATGCCCTGTTCTATGAGTGAAATACTCGCCATAACCTTTATTTTCTATAACATCTCTAGCAGTTTTATCTATATCACAGAATCTAACTCCTGGTTTAATCATATCTATAGCTTTTTTATTAGCTTCTAAAACTGTATTAAATATCTCTTTTTGATGTTCTGTTGGCTCACCAAAGAATATACATCTAGTCATATCTGAACAGTAATAATCTTTTCTACATCCAGTATCTATTAGAACACCCATACCTTTTTCTAATTTTTGTTCTCCTGACTCTGCATGTGGATCTGCTGCATTAGCTGCAAAAGCAACGATTGGTTCAAAAGAATATCCTTGACATCCATATTCAGCATAACCTTTTCCTAAAACTTCGACTACTTCTTTTTCAGTCATACCCTCTTTTAAACTCTTTATTGCTTTTTCTACTACAATATCATTTATTCTTGAAGCTTCTTTCATTAAAGCTACTTCTTCATCATCTTTTCTCATTCTAACTCTATCAACTATAGGAGATCCATTAACAAATTTCTTTGCTGAATTTCTATCTAATAATTGAATTAAGAAATGTGCTTTCCAATCCTTATCTATTCCTAATACTTCTTCATGATCTATTATTTTATCTAAGATGTCTATTGGATTCATAGTATCGTTATACCATAAAATATCAACACCTAAGTCCTCATTTATTGGAAATAATTCATTTACTATAAATTTTTGTTCACCCTTTGTATTTAAGTAAAGTGTTATCATTCTTTCTCCAGGTGATATCCACTTACCTGTTAAATAAAATATTGATGCAGGTGAAGAAACTAACATTTGAGGTATATCATTTGCCTTCATAGCTTCTAAAATTCTTTTTACTCTTCCTTCTTTCACCTTAATCGCTCCTCTCTAATAGTTAAAATTCTTTAAATAAATTATATCATAAATTCAAATTATCTAATAATCTACATTTATTTGTAATATTTATTTTTTTATTTTGTCCACTAAATTGTTATATAATATTTATAGTAAAATTTTTTAACAAATAGGAGGTCTTAAAATTGAGAATAGCAGTAATATCAGATATACATGGAAACTTATATGCCTTAAGAGAAGTTTTAGAAGATATAGATAACCAAAATATTGATTCTATAATATGTTTAGGAGACTTAGTTGGTTATGGACCTCATCCTAATGAAGTAATAGCTCTTATAAAAAGAAGAAATATTTTATGTTTAAAAGGAAACTATGATGCTTCTGTTGTAGATAATGATTATACATACATTAGAGACACAGATATAAACTCATTTTCTCTTCCTTGGACAGTGGAAGAATTAAGAACATCTAACAGATACTATTTAGATAACTTACCTAATGATCTTTCAATGAATGTATGTGGAAAATCAATAAAATTTGTCCATGGTAGTCCAAGAAGAATAAATGAATATTTAAGTGAAGATTATTCTGAATTAGATGAAATAATGAATGAGCTTAAGGAAGATGTATTAGTTTGTGCTCATACCCATATTCCATATGCTAAGAAAATAGGTAATAAGGTTATTATAAATGATGGTAGTGTTGGTAAACCTAAAAACGGTAAACCTCATGCTACTTATGTTATATTAGATTTTTCAAATGAATTTAAATTAAAAGTAGAAATGAAAACTGTCCCTTATGAATTTAAAAGAACTATGAAAGATATGGAATTAAAAAACTTCCCACAAAAGTTAATATACTCTTATGAATTTGGTAAAGAATAAATAAAAAGCTAGATTAAACTTAAACTACTATATTTAAATAGAGGAGATTTCAAAGTATTTCGTGTAAGAAAAACTTGATAAAATTCTCTATTTCACTTTTTTACTAAGTAGTTAATAAGAGTTAATCTAGCTTTTATTTTTTAATAATCATTTAAACTACAATTTAAAACCCCTACAACTTTTAAATTTTTCAAATAAGATTTATCATTCCCATAAACTTCTTTATATTCTCCTGTTAAATCGCACCCTACTTTTATATTTTTTTCTTGCCATTTATCTACATCAGTTAAATCATATACTGTACCAAATATAGCTATATAAGGAGGGTTTCCATCTTTTCCATTATAATTACTAAGTTCATTTATATTAACTTCCTTAGCACAACGTTCGTCAAAAGTTACTTTATCATATATAACCTTACCAACTATAGGTAACTTAGCCAATACACTTTCATCTGCATTATGACATACCTTAAATTCTTTAGTAATATCAGCTCCTAAGATTACTGAATTATGTGGACTTTTTTTAAAAACAGCGTCATTTGTAACATCGTATATTATGCCATTAACCGCTATATAAGCAGGATTCCCATTTTTTCCATCATATTTTGATAATTCCTTTAAAGTTAAACTTTTAAGATTGCGTTCAATATGTTTTCCCCTTTGACTTTCATTGAAATCATGTAATATTGCTACTTCTTTAGCACCCTTTAAAAGCTCCCTATCCCCTCTGTAATAAGTTTTAAATTCCTTAGTAATATCAGAACCTAATCTTAAATTTACACTAGTAAATAACTCTAAAATTGATAAATTAGTTAAATCATAAACTATTCCTTCAATAGCTACATATGCTGGCTTTCCATTCTCTCCATTATATTTTATAAGTTCTTCTGAACTCATTATTTCTAGCCTTTGTTGTGGAGAATACTCTTCTAATCCTTCCATAATTTCAACTTCCTCAGGCTCTGCTAAAAGTCCTACAATAGGAATATCTCTTAATATAGATTCATCTCTATTATTTAACTCATCAAAGGTCTCTTTTACATCAGTACCAAACTTTAAATTATTATAAGGACTTTGTTTAAATAAGTCTACATTTGAAACATCATATATAATACCATCTATAGAAATATATGCTTGATTTCCATTTTCTCCATTAAAATTTGCTAATTCCTCTTTTGTTAGAATAAGCATATCAGTAGTCTCTTCTCTTATATACTCACTTTTAAATTCTTTAAAAACATCTTCTATTTTTTCTTTATAAATCCTATATTGACTATTTTTCCCAGCTAAAGTCATTAAATATTTCAATTTATTTATTTGTTCAAACTTTTCTTCAAAAAAATCGCACATAAAAACTCCTATATTACATACTATATCTATATATTTCTATGTGGTTAATATTGCAAATGTTAATGTTTTATTGTAAAATCATTATTAATCGAACTAAATACGATTTTATTTACTATGAAGAGAAGAGTAAACTTAGGAAGTAACTCTCAGCGAGCAGATTATGGTGTGAGTTCTGCAGTGTATCCTATTTTGAAGAACATCTCTGAGTTTCTAACCGAAATCCTTTTTAGGAGAGTAGACTTAGACGGTTTCAGGCCGTTATACTTGAAGAACATTTTTGTGTTCATAAAGCCGGCTATTTATAGCAATTTGGGTGGTACCGCGAATAATGCCATTCGTCCCATTAATTATGTGGATGAATGGCTTTTTTATTTGGAATAAAACTTAATTAGGAAAGAGAGGAAATAATAATGAAAGATGTAGTTTTAGTAAAAACTCTTTACAGAAACACTAGTGAATATAGTGATAAAAAAGTAAAAATCTCAGGTTGGATAAGAACTTTAAGAGCATCAAATGCTTTTGGATTTATAGAAGTTAACGATGGTTCATTCTTTAAAAACGTTCAAGTAGTTTTTGATAGCGCTAAGATATCAAACTACAAAGAAATTTCTAAATTACCTATAAGTTCATCAATATCAGTTATAGGAACTTTAGTTGAAACTCCTGATTCAAAACAACCATTTGAAATTCAAGCAGAAGAAATAATAGTAGAAGGAATGTCAGATTCAGATTACCCTCTACAAAAGAAAAGACATACTTTTGAGTACTTAAGAACAATAGCTCACTTAAGACCAAGAAGTAATGCTTTCTCAGCTACATTCAGAGTAAGAAGTGTTGCAGCTTACGCTATCCATAAATTCTTCCAAGATCAAGGATTTGTTTACACTCATACTCCAATATTAACTGGTTCAGACTGTGAAGGTGCTGGTGAAATGTTTAGAGTAACAACTTTAGACATGATGGCTCCTCCTATAGCAGAAGAAGGTGGAATTGACTTCTCACAAGATTTCTTCGGAAAAGAAACTAACCTTACAGTTTCAGGACAATTAAACGCTGAGTGTTTCGCTTTAGCATTTAGAAATATCTATACATTTGGCCCTACATTCAGAGCTGAAAACTCAAATACAGTAAAACATGCTGCTGAGTTCTGGATGATAGAACCTGAAATGGCTTTTGCTGATTTAATAGATGACATGGAAGTTGCTGAAAACATGTTAAAATACGTTATAAAATACGTTATGGATGAATGTCCAGAAGAAATAGCTTTCTTCAACCAATTTGTTGATAAAGGCTTATTAGAAAGATTAAATCATGTTGTAAACTCAGAATTCGGAAAAGTTACTTATACTGAAGCTGTTAGATTACTTCAAGAATCAGGTAAAGAATTCGAATATCCTGTTGAGTGGGGAATAGATCTTCAAACTGAACATGAAAGATATTTAACAGAGCAAATATTCAAAAAACCTGTATTTGTAACTGATTATCCAAAGGATATTAAAGCATTCTACATGAGATTAAATGAAGATGGAAAAACAGTTGCTGCTATGGACTGCTTAGTTCCTGGAATAGGAGAAATCATAGGTGGTAGCCAAAGAGAAGAAAGACTTGATGTCTTAAAAGCTAGAATGGCTGAATTAAACTTAAATGAAGAAGATTACTGGTGGTATTTAGAGCTTAGAAAATACGGTGAAACTGTTCACTCTGGATTTGGTCTAGGTTTTGAAAGATTAATCATGTACATTACTGGAATGGCTAACATAAGAGACGTAATACCATTCCCAAGAACTACTGGTACTGCAGAATTCTAAAAAAAGAAGTGGATTATTCCACTTCTTTTTTAATTTATAAAATAAATTCTTATTTCTTCACTATTAGATTTTAAAATTAATAAAAATTATAACCCTAATTCTTGATCCTATATTATTTACATCTTCTATTAGCTAATTCATATAAAGTTCTAACTCCTGCACCTGTACCTCCAGCTGGACAATAATCTCCTTTTTTCTCTGAGAATGCTGGGCCAGCTATATCTAAGTGTAACCAAGGTTTATTTTGAACAAATTCTCCAATAAATAATCCTGCTGTTATTGTTCCTGCATACTTTCCACCTATATTTTTTAAATCTGCTATATTAGATTTTATAAGCTTACCGTAATCTTCAAAGCTAGGCATTTGCCATACCTTTTCTCCAGTCTCATAAGAAGCTTCTCTTAACTCTCCATAGAATTCATCCTTATTAGTTATTACTGCTGTAACATCCTCTCCTAAGGAAACTACGGCAGCCCCAGTTAATGTAGCCACATCGATTATCTCACTAGCCTTTTCTTTTTCTATAGCATAAGTTACAGCATCTATTAAAGTAAGTCTTCCTTCAGCATCTGTATTTAATATTTCTATAGTTTTTCCTGCCATTGAGCCTATAATATCCCCTGGCTTATAAGCATGACCTGATATTAAGTTTTCACAAGCAGCTACTACGGCTATTACATTTATTTTTAAATTTCTTTTAGCTATGGCACTCATTGCTCCTATTACAGAAGCAGCTCCACCCATATCAGCCTTCATTGTTACCATTCCAGCATTAGTTTTTAAAGAATAACCACCTGAATCATATGTTAGTCCCTTTCCTACTAAGGCCAGCCTTTGATCCATATTGTCCTTATCTCCAAAGTATCTCATAACTATAAGTCTAGGTAAATTATCTGATCCCTTTCCAACAGATAAGAAAGATTCCATTTTTAATTCTTCTATTTGCATTTCATCAAATACTTCAACTTCAAAGCCATATTTATAACCTATATTTTTAACCTCTTTAGCCAAAGTTTCTGGATACATATTATTAGCAGGTTCATTTACTAAATTTCTTGCTAAGCAAGTAGTTTCTGAAATAAGAATAGCCTCATTAACAGCCTTCTCACAAAAATCTATATCTTCTTCCTTTATATTGTGTCCACCAATATGAACTGTAACTTCAACATCTTCTTTTCTATCACTCTTATATTTATTAAATGAATATGATCCTAAGGCTAATCCTTCAACCATTGCTTTTAATGTATTTTCTAAACCAATAGCTTCTACTGAATCAAATCTTAAAAATACATTTTTACTTTTTAATCTTTTAATCTCATTTACAGCTTTACCAAAAGCTCTTCTAATTTTTTCTTTAGTTATCTCTGATTCTTTTCCAAGACCTAGTAATATAATATCTTGTATATTATCCTCAGTTGTTCTAGTTATATTAAATACTTCTCCATAAGCGCCTTTAAATTGTTCTTTTTTCTTAAGTATATCTATCTTATTATTTATTTCAGCATTAGGTATATTCGTTTTTTCTTCAAAATATGGGATTAATAATGCATCTGTCTCTGTACATTTTGATTTTTTCACTAAAAAATTATACATTTATTTTCCACCTCTTTAAATTTTTATAATTAATATATCACACTTACCTTTAATAATCTATCTTTAATATATACCTAAATTATAAAAAAGTATGTAACCTAAATTACCAAATAAATATAAAAAAAGCTTAACTAAAAGTTAAGCTTATGCTAATCCAATAATAGATAATATACGTTCTCTAATGTTATTTCTATCATTACTTATCTTGTTTAAAAAAGAAATACGCTCTTCTTTATTTTTGAAAGCTCCTTTTGGAATTGAAACATAATCAATTGAAGATATAAATATATATATATTCTCCTTAAAAGAAAATACCTCTCTTATAATTTTCCAAGGATATATTCTTTCTACTACTCCTCCATTATATCCAATTCTTATTCCATTACTCAAAACCTCTACTTTACAGTTACCAAACATATTTTTATTTTCTAAGAATTTAACCTTCTCTTCTATATTACGTTCTATTATTCTTTTATTTTTAATATTACATACTATAGAAAAAATAAGCCAAACTAATAACGTAATAAAACAAAAACCATTATTTAAATTTTTACTTGCTTTAATAAAAACCATCGTCATTATAAGTACAAATATAGCACCTATTATTTCAAATAAAATCCAAAAGAAAAATTCTCTGCTTATAAAATCTCTTCTACATTTTACAAATTCATTTTTGTTTAAAATAAATTCTAACATATACGCATTCTTCTCCCCTTAAGAATTTAATCTTAATTTCACCCAATTTATATAAATAATTTTACCATAGCTTTTTTATATAAACTATTATGAACATATTACAATTAAAATTTCTTAAAATCTTAATTTTAAAATTTTAGTTCAATTACTTTCCCTTCTTTTAGACTTTCTTTAACATCTATTATCCTCTGATTTGAAGAACCTCTAAATTTCAATCCATCTTCTTTCTTGTCTATATCAAATTTTCCATCAACTAAAACATCGATGTTTTCTAAATATTCTTGCCACTTATTAAGTTTATTAGCATTTTCTAATAAATACTCAAATGTATATCCTGTATAACTCCAAATATTTAATCCTAATTCTCTTGCAGCTTTAGCAATATATATAAACTTATTAGCTTGTTCTAGTGGATCTCCACCACTAAATGTTACTCCATCTATAAATGGATTATCTGCTAAGTCCTTTATTAATTCATCTATGTTTCTTTCTTCTCCACCATTAAAATCATGAGTATCAGGATTGAAACAACCTCTACAGTTATGTTTACATCCTTGAGAAAAGAAAACTCTTCTTATTCCAGGACCATTTACTAAGCTTTCGTATGCTATTCCTGATAATCTAATAGTATTACTCATAGAAAATTACCTCCTATATTATTTATATGTTTCTTTTTTTAAATTATCTGTTTAAAAATGCTAACTATTGTTAATCATTAAAATAAGTATTAATTAGGGGGTACAAAATGACTAATCAAAACTTATTTTTAGAAATAGAACAGCACTTATTAGAGGATGTTAAACCATCCATATTCTTAAATAAAATTAAAGAGGAAGAATCATTTAAAAATTCTTCTTTTAATATTTTCAACCAACTTAATAAAGAAAATCAAATCCACCAATCCAATCCTTGGACTCATACATTAAATGTAGTAGACCTAGCTTCAAAATACAAAGATTTATCTAATAATCCAAAAGCTTTTATGTGGGCAGCTTTATTCCATGATATTGGAAAAATAAGAACTCTAAACCCAATCCATGATAGAGTTGGTGGAGAAATAACAAGAAGATTGCTTAGAGAATATAATGATGATACTTACTTAAACGAAAAAATTATATCTTTAGTAAAACATCATTCTGCACCTATATTTATTATTAATAGGATCTCCTATAGCATAATAGATCTAATAAGTACAGCAGATATTCATGATGTTGCCTTATTATCACTATGTAATAGGCTAGGAAATCTAAGTTCTAAAGATAATGACTTAGAGAAAAACCTTTTAGATAGTAATAAATTTCTTAAAATCATGTCTAGTAAAACCTGTTTACCATTAAAAGAAATAATAGTTTAAATAAAAGGTTATATTAATAGAATCTTATTTTGAAACTATTAATATAACCTTTTTTTACTTATAATGTAATTAAATTATTATCAGCATCTTCCTCAATATCACTTATAACATTCTTTATCCATTTTCCCGACTTTAATCTTACTACCTCAAAGATTATCTTTAAGAATTCTTCTGTACAAATTAAGAAATATACTCCATATACAGGTAAAGAGAATACTGTAGCTCCAAGAAAAGCCATTGGTACAGCATAAAGCCATATTGTCCCACATTGAACTAACATAGAGTAAGTAGTATCTCCACCTCCTCTAAATACACCAACAATCATAACCATATTAAAAGCTCTTATTGTAAAGAACAGTCCTATTATTCTTAGAACTTTAACTGTGTCTAAATAAGTTCCTTCACTTACATTAAAAGGCTTTAATGCTAATGGTGCTGTTATCCATATTAAAATTCCTAAAACAAATCCTACTAAAACCGCTATTACAGCTATATCCTTAGCATATTCTCTTGCTATTTCTTCTTCATTAGAACCAATTTTATTCCCTATTATTATGGATGAAGCTGTAGCTAACCCTATTAATAATACCATAAATATATTATTTAATGTGGTAGCAATCTGCATGCTAGCAACAGCATTTGTTCCTATTCTAGCATAAGCTATGGAATATGCAGTCATACCTAAAGACCATATTATTTCATTTACTATGACTGACCAAGATGTTCTAAAGTATATTTTTACAAAATTTAAATCAAAAGATATAAGCTCATTTAATCTTGATGCTACCTTATTATTTCTAAAATATACAAAGGACACTATAAATATCATCTCTACTAATCTTGCAATAGTAGTTGCTAAAGCTGCCCCATTAACTCCCATAGGCTCAAAGCCTAAATTTCCAAATATAAATACCCAGTTTAAAAATGCATTTATCAAAACTCCAACTATACTTGCATACATAGGCACACTTGGTTGTTCTGTACTTCTTAAAGCTGAAGAATAAGCTTGAGTAAAATTAGTAAATATACAACTTACAGAAACAATCTGTAGATATTTAGCTCCTAATTCTATAACATTTAAATCATTAGAAAGAATCTCCATAATTTCATAAGAAAAAAATCCAGAGCCTAAAGCAAAAAGAGTTGAAACTATAAGCCCAATAGAAATATCTAGTCCTAAAACTTTTTTAATATTTTTCAAATCTTTTTTGCCCCAAAACTGAGACATGAAAACACTAGCTCCAGCATTTATTCCAAGAATACATAATGTAAAAATAAATATATATTGGTTAGCTAACCCAACTGAGGCTATTGACTCTTCTCCTAGCTTTCCTACCATTAAATTATCCACTAGATTTAATGATGATGTAATAAAACTCTGAATTGTTATAGGAACAGCCATCATTATCATAGTAGGTAAAAATTCCTTGTTCTTAAAACCTTTCATGAAATTTAATCCCCCTTTTAAAAAAATACAAAAAAATAAAAGCAAATGGGTAGTCCTTAGCCGCCCATCTGCTTTTAAATCCTATTAATTGTCTAATAAATCTACTTCTTAGTCAATATAATCTTTCTCTTATTTACATTTCTTTAAAATGTTTAGGTTCAAAAATTTTTAATTTATCAGATTTTTACTAGAATTTCACTAAGATTTTATTGTATAATATACATCTCACTAAAACTTTCAGTGAAAGTACACCAAATTACTAACAATAATACATTAAAAAATTTATCCACATAATAATTTTTTGAAAACTATCCACAGTTGTTGAATGAAAAAATAATCCACAGCAAGTTAAATTTTATTTGTCTGTGGATTATTTTGAATTTTATATGATTATGGATAATTTTAATTTTTTCTTTAACTCTTCTGAACAGAAAGAAGCTTCTACACTATTTAAATAAATCTTTTTATAATCTTCAAAGTCTATATTAAATATCTTATGTATATTTTTAAATTCTTCAGTAAGTGTTATATTAGAAACTGTTCTATTATCTGTGCTTAAATTAACTTTTATATTATCTTTATGATATTTATAAATAGGATGTTCCTCATATTTATTTACCCCTTTTGTGTCTATATTACTCTTAGGACACATTTCTAATGTTACTCCTTTTTCTTTTACTAATTTATAAGCCTTTGTATCATTAAATATAAATAAACCATGACCTATTCTCTCTGCACCTAGAAGTTCTATAGCATCTCTAACATTTTTACCATATCCAGTTTCTCCGGCATGTATTGTAACTCTAAAACCAACTTCTCGTGCTAATTTCATTACTTCTTCATAAGGCTTCACAAAACCTTCTAATTCACCACCAGCTAAATCTATGGCAACAACACCTTTTCCTATAAAGTCTTTTCCCTCTTCAATTACCTCATACACACTATCTACAGAATGATGTCTTAGGCATGATAATATTATATTTCCTTTTATATCATAAAGCTCTTCTGCTTTTCTTATCCCCTTTATCACACTCTCTATTACTTCTTTTTGAGTCATTCCTTTTTCTAAATGCAATAATGGAGCAAATCTTATTTCTATGTACTTCACATTTTCCTTGCTTGCATCTTCCATAAGTTCAAAAGTAACCCTTTCTAAGTTTTCAGATCTTTGTAACAGTTTTACTGGAAGAGAAAATCTATTTAAATAATCTTCTAATGAATTGCAGTCTTCTGGAATAACTAATAATTCTTTTACCTTATCATATTCATAGCTATCTAGCTTAACTCCCTCTTTTTTAGCTAACTCAATAGCAGTCTCCACTCTTAAGGACCCGTCTAAATGACAATGTAATTCTATCTTTGGTAAATTTAATAAATTCATTTATATTTCCTCCCTCAATTAAATATTTATATTGCAACTAAAATCAAAATTTCTAAATATTAAATAAAGAATTTATATATCATAAAAAAAGTTTAAAAAAAAATTCTTGATTACGAAGAAAGCAAATAAGCTTTCTTCGTAATCAAGAATTCTCGGTTCTTGGTAGAAACCTCTAATCCATATCATTAGAGTTATACGAAGCAAAATTTATTTTTTATTTATTTTACCATATAAAAATTTATAGTCAATAATAAATTATAAAAGAAATTTTAAATGATTTTTAAACTAAAAATAAAAATCTATGCACATGTATTAGAAATTTACCTGATTAAGATAATATCTAAAATACATGTCATAGATTTTTTATAAGCTTTATTCAAATTATTTTCTTGAAAATATTAAACACAATAATAAGCTTTTTTATTTCCTTCTAAATGAGAACGTCTATCTTCTCTCTCTTCATATTTTCCTGGACCAAATCTTTCATCAAGGCTTAAGTATCCAGTAACTCTTGATATTCCTTGAATATCTTGGCTTCCACACTTAGTACACTTACACTCATTATTATGAAGATATGTTCCACAATTTTTACAATATCTTATATGGAAGTTAATTCCCATATAACTTATATTAGTTTCTTTGTAAGCATAGTTAACTATTTTCATTATAGTTTCTGCATTTGGACAATCATCAACTTCTATATAACTTATATGCCCACCATTACATAATTTATGATATGGTGCTTCAATATCTATCTTATTTTTTATTGATATTGGACAATAAACAGGAACATGATAACTGTTTGTATAGTAATCTTTATCTGTTACACCTTTAATTATTCCGAAAGCTTTTTGGTCTTGTTTTATAAATTTACCTGATAATCCTTCTGCTGGAGTAGCATAACAGCTCCAGTTTAATTTAGTTTCCTCACTTAATCTATCACAATATTCTCTTATTCTTTCAACTATTTGTATTCCTAATTCTCTTGAAGTCTCATCTTCACCATGATGTTTTCCAGTTAATGATATTAAAGTTTCTGCAACTCCTATAAATCCAATTCCCCAAGTACCTTGTTTTAAAATTGGTTCTATTGAATCATCTGGTCCTAAGTTTTCAGCACCTTTCATTAATCCTTGACCTGCAACAAAAGGTAAATCCTTAACTCTTAAGTTTTTAAGAACTCCATATCTATGCATTAAAGATTCTTTAGCTATTCTTAATCTATCATCTAATAACTCAAAGAATTTATTAATGTCTTTTTTAGCTAATATTCCAAGTCTAGGAAGGTTTATAGTTGTAGGAGCTATATTTCCTCTTCCTTTACATCCTGGCTCACCATTAACATTTTTCATAAGATAAGTTCTACATCCCATAGTTGCTGGCATATATCCTTTATCATAGTATTCCTTATTAAAGTCCGCATCGATATTCATGAAAGTTGGATTCATTCTCTTAGCTGCTACTCTGCAAGCTAATTCATATAAATAGAAATATGGATCATCTACTTCTCTATTTACGCCTTCTTTTACTCTAAAGATTATGTTAGGGAATATTGGTTGTTCTCCTCTTCCTAATCCTTTTTCGTATTCTAATAAGAATATTTCACAAACTAAAGCAGCATCTTCATTATATGGAATTCCTAAGTTTAATGAACTAAATGGAACTTGAGATCCTGCTCTTGAATGCATAGTGTTTAAATTATAAACAACTCCTTGCATTGCTTGATGTACTCTTTCTCTTAATTTCTTCTCTACTAGTTCATCTAACTTAGATCCTTCTAAGCCTAATCCTATGTATTCTTCTCTTATTTCTTGTCTTGTAGGTTCTACAAACACACTCATATCATTATCAAAGTCTGGATGTGATTGTCCTCCAAACATATCATTTTGAGTTGATTGTAATAAAATACATGATAATTCAGCTGCTGTCTCTATTCTTCTTGGCGCCTTAATAGTTCCGTATCCAGTGTTAAATCCACTTTGTAATAACTCACCAGTTGGTATGTGTAAGCAGTTTGTAGTTAAGTTATAACTATCTAAGTCATGGTAATACACATCTCCATTTTCATGAGCTTTTGCTAATTCTTTAGGCATTGTAGCTAAGTTATACCATTTGTTAGATTCTGAAGCTATTCTTAAAAGCTTTGATGAGAAGTTATTTCCTACATTAGCATTATCTCTATCAGTCTCTACTCCGATCTTACTTATAGCTTTCATTAAGTCTGATTTTATTTCTCTAACTTTAGTTCTTTCAGTTCTATATGCCTTATACGCTGTTGCTACTTGATTAAAACCATTATCCATTAAAGCCTTTTCAACTAAAACTTGAATTTCTTCAACAGTGACATCTGTCTTACCTGACATTTCTATATAATTAATTACCTTTTGTATAGTATCTAAAACTTGGCTTTCCCTTATTGCAATACCAACTTCATTAGCTGCTCTCTTTATTGCATTTGCTATTTTATCCGCATTAAACCTAGATTCTCTACCGTCCCTTTTCACAACATGTAGCATTTTCAATTCCTCCACTCCACTATATCTTGTACTCGAATCATTATACTCTACTATTACTAGTTATGCTAATTTTAAAAAATCCTTATACTAAAAAAAAGACTTATTATCTCCCTCTTTCCTTCTTTTTCTTAGCCTATATTCAATTTTTCTTTAGTTGACATTACTAAAAACTTATTCTTGTCTTCTCCATAAGATGAATAATATTCCATATAATGTAACATAATAAATATATGAAAAGTAATCAATAGGAGGAATTTAAATGAAGAAAATAGCATTAATTGCTTTTCAATTAATATTAAGTTTATTAGTTGGATTAATATTTGGAAACTTAATTATGCCTTTAAAAACATCAGAAAAAATCGATACCTTAAAGGAACTAAAGCCAATAGATTTAACAATGAATGAAGAAAATCCCTATGACTTTGATATGGAAGAGTTGTCTTTAGAAACCCTTAGCCCATATACAGGAAACATATTAGAATCAGATTCAATAGATAATATTCCTTTTATGTGTATAATTGAAAATTCTAGAGCAGCTCGTCCTCAAAGTGGACTTTCTGAAGCAGATATAGTTTATGAAACTATGGCTGAAGCAGGAGTTCCTAGATTCTTAGCTATATTTTATGAAAATTCTCCTGATGTTATTGGACCAATAAGAAGTGTACGCCCTTATTTTTTAGATATTTCTAAAGATCATAACTTACCCTTTGCACATTGTGGTGGAAGTGCAGAAGCACTAGCTACAATTTCTAGTGATGAATCATTAAATAGTATAAATGAAATAAAAAATGGAAGTGCTTTTTGGAGAGATAATACAAGAAAAGCCCCTCATAACCTATATACTTCAGCTAATAATATAAGAAAGTTCATTGCTGATAATGGATATGAGTATTCTAAAAATAATACATTAAGCTTTAAAGATAACTCTCTATTAAATTCTTCTAACTATATATCTGAAATAAAGCTTAATCTAAGTGACTATTACAGAACATCTTATAAATATGTAGATGGTTTTTATGAAAAGTATATGGATGATGAACTTGCCATAGATAAAAATACTAATTCACCTCTTAAATTTAAAAATATAGTAGTACAAATAACTGATATGTCACTTCAATCTGATAATACTCATTTAGATATTGATTTAATAGGTGCTGGAGAGGGTTATGTTTTCTCTAATGGAAGAATGGAAAAAATTTATTGGGAAAAAGAAGATTCTAATAGTAAAACCACATTAAAAACTGAATATGGCACTCCAATTTACTTATCTAGAGGTAACACAATTTGGAATATAGTAGATAAAAATTCTTCTTTGTCTTTCAATTAAATCCTCAATTAAGTTCATAAGTAAACCGTTTTCTAAGAAAATAATCTGTTTTAATATATTATTAACAGATTATTCTCTCTTTGTACTATTATCAATATTGATAATGGTATCAGTATTGATATATAATTCAGTTAAAGCTAAACTTAATTCAAATTAATTTCTATAAATGTTGATTTATTTGCTTTACTATTGGATTCACTAAATAAAATATAAATATTTTTAATAAGCTATATTTTATTTAGTAAGTATAAAATGATTGGGGGCATATAAAATGCAAAAAATTGCTATAATAACAGACAGCTCTTGTGACTTAACTATAGATGAAATAAAAGATTATAATTTAAATATATTACCTTTAAAGATAATATATAAAGACAGAGAATATAATGATATTTTTGATATAAAACCAATTGATGTTTACGAAAACTTACATAATGAAGTACCAACAACTTCATTATGTAGTCCTGACTATATAAATTCAGTATTAGATAAATTAGAAGCTGAAGGATACACTCACTTAATAGGTATATTTATATCTAGCTCGTTATCAGGTACATTCAATGCTGCTAGATTGGTTATTGAAGAACGTAATTCTTTTAAATATTACTTATTCGATAGTAAAATAATCGGTTATCCTTTAGGATCTATAGTATTAAAAGCATCTGAACTTGTTAAGGAAGGAAAAAGTTTTGAAGAAATAATTGAATCTCTTCCAAGCATAAGAGAAGCTACAACTGGGTATTATACTCTTAATACCTTAGAATATTTAAGACGTGGTGGAAGAATAGGTAAAGTTGCCGGAACAGTTGGAGATTTACTTCATCTTAAACCAATAATATCAGTTGATGAACATGGTGCTTATACAACAGTTTCTAAAGCAAGAGGAAGAAAACAATCTTTGAAAAAGCTTTCTAGCATAATTTTAGAGCACCTTGATGAATGTAAATGCAATGTAGCGATTCTTAATGGTATGGCAGAAGAGGAAGCTAATCAAGTTCTTGATTCAATCAAATCTCATCCTAACTTATTAAAATCTCAAGTAAGAGATATAGGTGCTGCTATGGGAGTTCACGCTGGCCCTGGTATGGTAGGGGTTTCAATTCAAAAGGAAAGTTAGTTATGTATAATGATGAATTTATAAAAGCTGAAGAAAAACGCCTTTATGATGAATATAAAAAACAGGTAGCTAACCTAAAAAAAGTACAAAAAGAAAAGGATGCCGTAGGACAAGTCTTTACTAAGGGACTTCTTCCTATATACGCATTATATATCCTTAGTATTCAACCTACTAACGGAAATGATTTAGCTCAGAAAATTGGAGAACAGACTAATGGCCTTTGGTTTCCTAGTACAGGTGGAATATATCCCTTACTAAAGAAATTAGAAAAACAAGGCTTTGTAACTGGATCTTGGGATGATCCTAAAAGAAAAATACAAAAAGTATATTCTTTAACGCCAGAAGGTTTTAAAGAATTTGAAGAAAAAAAATATTTGTTAAAACCTAAAATAAAAGAAGCCTTAGAAGTTTTTAAAATAATATATTCGCATCTTTATAACTAAAGAAGATTCTAAAAGATTATATAATCTTTTAGAATCTTC